>ENA-UOJP01001566-UOJP01001566.1-human-gut-metagenome-genome-assembly--contig:-C102-NODE-1566-length-26092-cov-97.957138_pt1 | contig 26092 bp, 18 predicted proteins | sample MGYA00242353_ERZ723900 | MGnify/ENA metagenome assembly ERZ723900
ATTAAGTCTCTAAAGGCCATTGGGAAGAATCAAGCATTTTACAGAGCTTCCTTAAGAATCAGTTTTTCCAAAACCTTGACACCGTTTCTCAGAGATTCGGGGTTCATGATCATGCGCGGATCATGCAGGCCAGGTGTAACGCCGGTGCCGACGCCGATGTATGCAGCGTGAAGTTCAGGTTTCTTCTGTTTGAAGTAGTGGAAGTCTTCTCCGCCGCCACCGCAGTCTTTAGCAACTTTGTCTTCACCGAGTACTTCACCGATGGTCTTGCGGACTTGGTCGACTAAGTCTTCGTCGTATACGGCAGCCGGAATGACGCCGCCCGGGAATGTGATTTCGCAGGTAACGTTGACACATGCACATGCATTGGTGATCGCTGTCTTGAGTTTTTCAAGCAGTTCGGTCATGGTTCCATTATCCTGGGCGCGGATGTCAAGAATCATCTTGCCTTTGTCCGGGATAATGTTGGTTGCTGTGGAAGCGCAGTTAATGGAAGTGACCTTAGCGGACCAAGCCTTGTTCGGGTTGACCCAGATGGAGTTCACGGCATTGGTTGCGAGAACAGCTGCTTCGACAACGCTGGCGCCGAGGTGCGGACGAGAACCGTGGGCGACTTTGCCCTTGAGTTCGACGATGCAGAATGTGCTGGAAGTATGGCGAACAGCAGCGCAGACCGTGCCGTCAGGAATGTCCTGGATCGGACGAACGTGAGCGCCGAAAGCGTAGTCGACGTCATCCAAAACACCGTCTTCATAAGACTTCAGAGCACCGAAGAGGGTTTCTTCAGCAGGCTGGAAGAAGAGTTTCACGCGGCCTTTTTTAACGTGGCCGATCAGTTTGGCGGCAGTGGCCAGAACCATGGCTGTGTGAGAGTCATGGCCGCAGGCGTGGATGCAGGCATCCTTTCCGTCGATGACAAAAGGAAGAGCGTCCATATCGGCGCGAAGCATGACTGTGGGTCCGGGTTCTGTACCGTCAATGTAGGCAACGACACCGGTTCCGCCGATGCCGCGGATCGGTTCAAGACCCATTTCCTTCAGTTTGGCAGCGACGTAGTCACTGGTCTTGTGTTCGTTGAAGCCGAGTTCCGGGATCTGATGAAGATCGGTTCTCATGGCTACTACATCAAAATCTTTAGTGTCCATCTTATTTTCCTTGTTGAGGTTATCCTCGATGATTTATTAATCAGAAGAAGTTTCCTTTCGAGAGACATCTTCCTTTCGGTTGGATCCCGCTGTCATGGCGAAGCGGAAGAAACGGCACTCGAGGGGGCCGTTGAAGAAAACGATTTTTTTAGACTCTTTGAGCCGCATCTGACGAGTCAGCTCGCGGTCGCTCGTGAGCATCCAAACCGTCCAGCCCGCAAAATTGCGTTTCAGGTTATCGGCCACGTTCTTCATCATGGAAGCAACGCTGGCAGATTTCGGATTGGATTGCTCACCGTACGGCGGGTTGGTCACGATCAAACCCGGCGTTTCAGAGGAAGGCTGTACTTCACGGGCGTCACAGGCGGTGAAGCGAACCTTGCCTTCGTTGACCCACTGAGAAATACCGGCTAAGACGGCATTCTTCTGAGCACGGTCGACGATTAATGTCGAGATGTCGCTTCCGGCCAAATTCACCGGAACATCAAAATTCACCACCCTACGGGCTTCTTTCTTGATGCGCTGCCAAGCTGTGGAATCAAATCCGCGGAAGCGCTCAAAGCCGAAGCGGCGGTTCAGACCCGGAGCCATATTGCAAGCAATCGTGGCGGCTTCAATGATGATCGTGCCCGAACCGCAGAAAGGATCCTGCAGCGGCTTGTCCGGCGTCCAGCTGGCCAGTCCGAGAAGACCTGCCGCAAGATTTTCCTTGAGCGGGGCTTCGCCTTTGGCTTCACGCCAGCCGCGTTTAAAGAGAGATTCGCCGGACGTGTCTAAATAAATAATGCAGTTCTTATCCGTTAAATGGACGTAAATGCGGATGTCCGGGTCGTGCTTTTCAACGTCGGGGCGCTGACCGTCTGTTTCGCGGAAGTAGTCGCAGACGGCGTCTTTGACGCGAAGCGCAGCAAAAGCGACGCTTTTGAGCGGTGAGCGACGAGAAGAAAGTTCAATCTTGAAGGTATTTTCAGGCGTGAAATACTGCTCCCAGCGGAAGGATTTCGCTAATTTATAGATATCTTCTTCCGTGCGGTAGGGGCCTTCGGCAACTTTCAAGAGAATTCTTGAGGCGTAGCGTGTCCAAAGGTTGACCTGCATCATTTGGCTCATTTCTGCGCCGAACCAGCAGCCGCCTTTCTCTAAACGGAATTTTTCAATACCGAGCTTTTTGAGTTCCTCAGCGAAGAGCTCTTCTAAGGAGAGAGGAACGACTGCGTAAAAAGGTTTAAGCAATGGGTTCACAAAAAATTCCTTCTTTATTTGATTTGCATTGTATGCTTTTCAGCCTGCGGCCGTAAGATGGTTTACGAGAAGGGCGGTCTTACTTACGCAGTTCTCCGTGTCCGAAAACAACGTATTTTTGACTGGTTAAGCCTTCTAATCCCACCGGACCTCTGGCATGGATTTTGTCTGTAGAGATGCCGATCTCGGCACCCAAACCGTATTCAAAACCGTCTGCAAAGCGAGTTGAAGTATTGACCATGACGGAAGAAGAATCGACTTCACGAAGGAATCTCTCGGAGTGCTCAAGATTGTTCGTAATGATAGCGTCCGTATGGTGAGAGCCGTATGTATTGATATGGTCAATGGCTTCTTCCAGAGAAGCAACGATTTTTACTGAAAGAACAGGGGCGTTGTATTCTTCAGACCAATCAGCTTCTGTTGCGTCTTTGACCGGACCGAAATTTTCCAGAATGGCTTTGGAAGCCGGATCGCAGCGAAGTTCTACGCCTTTCCTAAAGTAAATAGCTCCGATCTTAGGCAGGAAGCTGCCGGCAATTTCGCGGTTAACGAGCAGCGTCTCCATAGCGTTGCAGGGAGAATAACGCTGGGTTTTGGCATTGTCGCAGACGGCGACTGCCATATCGATATCGGCGCTTTCATCCACGTAGGTATGGCAGATGCCTTCGAGATGCTTGATCATCGGAACGGTTGCTTCCTGCATCAAGCGGGAAATCAAGCCCTTGCCGCCGCGGGGAATCAACACATCGATGTATTCGCGGGCGGTAATCAATTCGCCTACCAAATCGCGGTCTGGGTCCGTGATGATCTGAACTGCGTCGGAGGTAATGCTGTTTTCCGAGAGTGCCTGCTGAATAAGGCCTGCTAAGAAAGCGTTGGAATGTTTGGCATCGGAGCCTCCGCGGAGCACGGCAGCGTTGCCGCTCTTCAAACAAAGGGCAGCTGCATCAATTGTGACGTTCGGGCGGGACTCGTAAATAATGGCAACCACGCCGAGGGGCACGCGCATTTTGCCGACTTCAATGCCGCTCGGCTGCGGACGAACATCGGTGATTTCGCCGATCGGGTCTCTCAAAGAGGCGATCTGACGAAGTCCGGCAGCCATCTGGGCAACGGTGTCTACAGAAATGGTCAGACGATCAATAAAGGCTTTAGAAAGACCATTCTTTTCTGCCTCGACGATGTCCAGGTTATTTGCCTTTAAAAGATCTTCTAGATTCTTGCCGAGCAAATCCGTCAAAGTCAGAAGAACATTGTTTTTCTGTTTGGAGGAGGCTTTAGCCATGATCAAAGAAGCAGCGCGTGCCTTTTTGCCGATGACGGCGATTTTGTCGTGAGCCGTTTGGCTGACGTTCGTAGATACCATAGATTATTACTTCCTTTTTAGTGAGAGCATGAGACAGACAGCCTTTAATTCCTGCCAGGCGTCTCCGTCACTGCTTTCGACAAAGAGTCCCTTACTCATACGATCTACATCGCTTAGGCGATGAAGCATCAATTCAAGGAGTTTAGGATTGGCACGGCGAGATGCTCGGTTGAGCGCACTGCGATGGGCCTCTGAGAGTCCGAATGTTCTGACGGCAAATCCTCGATTAAGCAAAAGCAGATTGCGAACGACATCCGTCAGCATCCAGAGAAAAGAAGGAATTTGAACGTTTTCCCCTTGCAGGGAATCGATAATTTTGGACACCTGTCCGGCATCGCCTTCAAGCATCGCAAGAAATAGCGATTCCTGATCAAAACGAGAAACGTCGGAAACGGCGTCGAGTACATCGCTGACATCAATTTCCGGCTTGTTGACGAGCAGGGCGAGTTTCTGAATTTCCTGAGACGTCGCCAAAAGATTCCCTTCGGTTCTTTCAGCGATGAGATTTGCGGCTTCAGGCGTGAGCGTTTGGCCGTTTTTCTCTTTGGCACGCTCCGTAATCCAGCGCGGCAGGGCGTTACGGTCAATCGGATCCGTGCGGATACAAACCGACGACTTCATGAGGTGATTGAACCAGTCTTTTTTCGTTGCGGTCCAATCGTAATCAAAGAGCGAGACAACGACCATCTTGTCTTCGTCGGCGTGCTCAATAACAGCTTCCACAGCCGCAGGACCGTTTTTACCGATCGTTGCTCTGGGGAAAACAACCTCAATCAGATTTTTTTCGCCGAAAAGGCTCTGGTCGCCGAGTGCCTCGTAAAGAGGCGAGTAATCGGCGTTGCCTTCAAAAACAAAAGATTTGCGTTCGGAATAACCTGCTTTAAAAGCAGCGGCTCGGATAGCATCCTGAGCCTCGATGGCCAGCAGGGGTTCCGAGCCCAATAAAAACCAAAGCCGAGGAAGATTACCGTTTTCGTCGGGCCTTAATTTTTGCGCAAGAAGACTACTCCAGCTCATGCATACCTTTTTGGACAGCTTCTTCGGAGATGTGGGTCATACGGCTGACCATTTGATGGATACAAGACTGTTCCATTTCTTCGTAAAGCAGTCTTTCCTGATTTGCTCTGCCGTTTTCGTCACTTTCATCGCGAATCAATTCGCGGGTAGCGCTCACAGTAGTGGTCGGCAGAAGTTCGACGCCGTTCTGCAGAACGACTCTGAATGTATTCGTTAAGCGCAGGCTGTAGATACGGGCTCGGCCGTCTGTGTTGTAAGCCAAGACGTTAGAACCGCGGGATTGTCCGAGCAGCTCAAAAATCGCTTCGGCTTCCTTGCGGTCATTGACCACCTTGACTTCTGTTTGGGCTTCAAGGTTACGGCGAATAGTTGCCCGAACCGCAGAGTTCTCGCCAAGAGCAATGTAGATTGTCTTGAAAGGAACGTTTTGCTTGCCGCGCAGATGCCATCCGCAGCCTGTCAGGCCGAGGGCCGAAAGCCCGAGAATGAAACTGCGGCGAGTCAGTCCTTTGTAATTCATATGCACAAATAAAACTAAAAGAATGAAACCTCAGGTCCCGGAGGACCTGAGGCATTAAGCCTTATCAGACCACAATGTTGACCAATTTCTTGGGCACAACAATGATCTTGCGGACAGGTTTGCCGTCAATGAATCGCTGTGCGTCGGGGTTGGCCAGAGCGGCTGCCTCGATTTCAGATTTCGGGGTTTCGGCCGGAACATTGATTTCTCCGCGCAGCTTGCCGTTGATCTGAATCACGTACTTCACTTCGTCGGCGACCATGGCCTGAGCATCGATCTTCGGCCAGGGAGCGTCGACAATGGAAGTGCCGAAACGCTGATCGTAGCCCAGATCTTCGAAAAGCTGAGCCGTGATGTGCGGAGCGATCGGGTAGAGCGTGCGAAGCAGGATGGACATGCCTTCGTTGATCACGGCGCGTGTGCCTTCAGATGTGTTGTCCTTGAGAGAATCAAGGGAATTGAGCATCTTCATGGCTGCCGAGACAACGGTGTTGTACTGCATGCGGTCTAAGTCGAATTCGGCCTGTTTGAGCGCCGTGTAAATATCGCGGCGAACAGCCTTTTCTTCGTGATTCAGCTTGGAGACATCAAGTTTGACATTTTCTTTAATGACATTCTGATGTGTGAATCCGAAGTTCCAGAGTCTTCTCATGAAGCGGAACGTACCTTCGGCTCCGGAATTGCTCCAGGCTGCGCTCTGGTCGGGAGGTCCTGCAAACATCACGAAAGCGCGGGCTGTATCAGCACCGAACTTGCCGATAATGGCAGACGGTTCCACAACGTTGTTCTTAGACTTAGACATCTTTTCGATACCGCCGGACTTGACGGGCAAACCGTCTTCCTTGGCAGTGATCTTTTCAATTCTGCCTTTGGCGTCATAGACGATATCGAGTTCGCTCGGATAGAACCAGCGTTTTCTTCCGTCAGGGAGCTCACGGTAGAAGCATTCAGCCGTGAGCATGCCCTGAGTGAAGAGGCGTTTGAAGGGTTCGTCAAATTTGACGAGGCCCAGGTCGCGCATGACTTTGGTCCAGAAGCGGGCGTAGAGGAGGTGAAGTACGGCATGTTCGATACCGCCGATGTACTGGTCCATTGCCATCCAGTAGTCATTGCGCTCGTCGACCATGGAAGTTTCGCAGTCGGGCGAGCAATAGCGCATGTAATACCAGCTGGAATCGACGAAGGTGTCCATTGTGTCGGTTTCGCGCTTAGCGTCTCTGCCGCACTTCGGGCACTTGCAGTTAAGGAAGGCTTCGTCCTGATTCAAGGGGTTGCCGGAGCCGTCAGGAATTAAGTCTTCCGGAAGGATAACCGGGAGGTCTTTTTCAGGAACGGGAACCGGGCCGCAGTGCGGGCAGTTGATCATCGGGATCGGAGTGCCCCAGTAACGCTGACGGGAAATACTCCAGTCACGCAGACGGTACTGAACCTGAAGTTTGCCTAAGCCGAGGGCTTCGAGGTCTTTAGCAACGGCTTCACGCGCCTGTTCGAAATCCATTCCGTCATATTTGCCGGAATTGACGCAGAACGTACCTTCTTTTTCTCCGTACCATTCGTGCCAAACTTTGTCATCGAAGACTTCGCCTTTCTTGCTGATGACTTGTTTGATGGGCAGACCGTATTTAAGAGCGAAGGCGAAATCGCGTTCGTCATGAGCAGGAACGCCCATCACAGCGCCTTCACCGTAGGTCATTAATACATAGTTGCCGATCCAAACCGGAACGTCGGCGCCGGTGAGCGGATGCTTGACGCAGAAGCCTGCCGGAACACCTTTCTTCTCCATCGTGGCCATATCGGCTTCGGAAACGGAGCCTTTGCGGCATTCGTCGATGAAGGCCTGGAGTTCGGGTTTGTCTTTTGCCAAACGGAGCGCAAGCGGATGCTCGGCAGCAATGGCAGCGAACGTGACGCCCATGATCGTGTCAGGACGTGTTGTGTAAACACGAAGTTCTTTCTTTTCGCCGTCGAGTTCGTACGGGAAGGCGAGGTTGACACCGTAGGACTTGCCGATCCAGTGTTCCTGCATGCGGCGGACCTGTTCGGGCCAGCCCTGAAGCTGGTCGAGGTCTTTCAGGAGTTCTTCGGCGTACTGAGTAATTCCGAGGTAATAGCCGGGGATCTCACGTTTTTCAACGATAGCGCCGCTTCGCCAGCCGCGTCCTTCGATCACCTGTTCGTTCGCCAAAACGGTGTGGTCGACCGGGTCCCAGTTCACTGTCTGGGTCTTGCGGTAGGCAACGCCTTTCTCAAGCATTTTCAGGAACATCCACTGATTCCAGCGGTAGTAGTCCGGTTTGCAGGTCGTGACTTCACGGGACCAGTCAAAAGCCAGACCGAGAGGTTCCATCTGGGCCTTCATGTCGGCGATGTTGTCGTATGTCCATTTAGCCGGAGCGACTTTCTTGGCGATGGCGGCGTTTTCAGCCGGCAGGCCGAAAGAGTCCCAGCCCATCGGGGTCATGACGTTCATGCCGCGCATACGCAGGTAGCGGTAAAGGACGTCATTTAAGGTGTAGTTACGAACGTGACCCATATGCAGTTTTCCGCTTGGGTACGGCAGCATCGGGCAAACATAGAATTTCGGTTTTTCTTTACCGTTGGCGTCGAGTGCGTGTTCGACGGCACGGTAGATATCTTTAGCACGCCAATGGGCCTGCTGGACGGATTCAACTTCCGCCGGATCGTATGTTTCTCTCATGAGAGTTCTTTAGTTAAAGAAGCTGGAAAATGTGTCAATTATAGGTGATGGAGCCGAAAGTTTCGGCTTTGCCAAACCATTTCATAAGGCATGACTCTCCGACAACTGCCTAGACGCGTATTTACGTGGATAACAAAAAAAATAAATCTTTTGATGTTTGCTTTCTTCTAAAGAGTAGGAATTTTTCTCCGAGCCATTAAAATCAGAAGAAAAATCCAAAGTAATTAAACGACCAATAGAGTCCTAGGGGTGGTTATGTTTCTTGATACGGATCAATTGAGGCTTTTTAAGTTGATATATGAAAATCAAAGTTTGTCGGAGGCTGCAGGGCGTTACCCAATGTCTGTCTCCAAGGCAAGCAGACTGCTGACAAAGATGAGGGATACCTTCGGGGGCGAACTTTTCTTCCGCTCTAACCAAGGGCTCTTTCCAACTCAACTTGCCAATGAACTGTATCCTAAGGTCTTAACCATCATCAAAGATATTGAGTCGCTTCAAGAAAACGCAGCTTTTTCTCCGGGGACCTTAGAACGCACATTTGTTATCGGTTGCTTAGACATTGACATCATCGCCGTATTTGCTCCTCTTTTGCCTAAGTTAAAAGAGGTGGCACCGGGCGTGAAAATCCATTTCAAGAATTATTCCTATGATTTTTACACGCACTTACGGCAAGGTTCTTTGGATTTCGTGTTCTACCCTTTATCTGATGTTTTTGCAGGTTTCAAAAAGCAAGCGTTAACCAGAGACAGCTTCGTATATGTAGCAAGAGTAGATAGTTTGCTTGCTACGAGAGCAAGAAGAGGTGAGCGGCTGAAGGAGAAGGAACTTCAAACTAATCTCGTTGTTCAGCCGACTGTCCCTGTTCGTAACGAGGAAAATACATATCTAGGCATTTTTTCAGAGGATGTGAGCAGCTGTCCATTTGACACTAAATTCTTTTCCCCGTTTTTTACGAGTGTTCCGTATTTTTTAAACGGGGAAGAAACGACGGTTATACCTCTTCAGACTGCCGTTCGTATGTCTGAGATCATGCCGATTGAAATTCTTGGACGTCCTAAAGAGCTGCCGACTTATCCTTACACCATGGTGTGGTATGAGCCAAGAGGAAAGGATCCCGCTCATCAATGGTTCAGAAGCTGGCTCTTAGCAGAAACGGAAAAAACCTTGGTTGACGTCGAGAAGGTTCCTCGTCTTTTATAGTTTTTCAAAAATAGAAAAATTCTCTTTCGAAAATAGAGTTCTAGAGAGCCTTTTTTCCCAATTCTCGAAAATCAGTACCGTTCATACACTTTCCCTGTCGATTTAAGAATTTTTTAACGATAGGAGGAAGGTATGACGATAAATCTCAGTCGCCGCCGTTTTTTTGCAGCTTCTGCTGCCGGCCTTGTAACTTCAGGGTTAAGCACAAAGGTGCTGGCTTCTGAAGACAATGCAATTCATTGGGACAAAACGGTAGATTTCTTGATTGTCGGTACAGGTTTTGCCGGACTAGCAGGAGCTCTGGAAGCTCATTACCAGGGTATGAAGAATATCCTGGTTGTTGAAAAGATGCCGACTCCGGGCGGAAACTCAATTATTAACGGCGGCGCTATTTCTGCGGCGGGAACCGATATGCAGAAAAAACTGGGTATCGAGGACAACCCTGATTTGATGTTCAAAGACATCATGCATCACGGCGGCCACATTAACCATCCCGAGCTGGCCAGAAAAATTGCCGATGAGTCCGTGGCTAACTACGAATGGCTCAAGAACGAGATCGGAGTTCACTTTTCATCAGTCTATTATCACGGCGGCCATTCCGTAAAACGGAGTCACGGAGTGGAAGAGAAATGCGGGGCTGGATTTATTAACCCCATGCTTGCGAAATGCAAGGAATTCAATATTCCCATTCGTCTGAACACTAAAGTAGTAGATCTGATCACTAACGAAAAAGGCTGTGTCCTTGGCGTGCGTGTAGAAACCCATTACCGCAACGAAAAAGGCAAGGGGACCGGTTTTGAAAATATTCGTTCCATCCACGGTGTACTGATTGCTTCCGGTGGTTTTAGCCAGAACGTGCAGATGCGCATGAGTCATGATCCGAGACTGACGAAGGCTTTCGGTTCAACCAATCATGCCGGTGCTACCGGGGAAATGATCCGTTTGGCTCAGAGAAAAGGAGCAAACACTATCCATATGGACTGGATCCAGCTCGGTCCATGGACAAGCCCAGATGAAAAAGGTTTCGGCAAAGCACCGCTTTTCGTAGAGTCTTTGGTCGGCTACGGCTGTATGGTCGATATAAAGACGGGAAAACGTTTCTTTAAAGAAACAGGCAATAGAAAAGAGAGGGCGGATGCGATCGTAGCCTTAGGTCACCCTGCGTTGATTTATGCCGGTGCTGCTAACGTAAAGAATCAGGTGCCTAAGACGATGAACGCCGAAATGCTTGAAACTTCCATTAAAAACGGCGTGATCGGGAAGTTTGATACTCTGAAACAGATGGCCGACTTCTATCACATTCCGTATGAAGCTCTGGAAAAGCAGAACGAGCGTATGAACGGATTCCTCAAAAACAAACAAGATCCTGACTTGGGATGCAAGTTCTTCCCTGATTCTCTGCCCAACGACAAGGGACCTTTCTATGCTGTACGTCTTTGGCCTCGAGTCCACCATACGATGGGCGGACTTGAAATTAACGATAAAGCTCAAGTCATCGATGTCGACGGTAAACCTATTGCAGGTCTTTATGCCGCCGGTGAGGTTACTGGCGGGGTCCACGGTATGGTCCGTCTCGGAACAGTCGCGGTCGCAGACTGCATGATTATCGGACGAACTGCCGCGAGAACAGCCGCAGCCTTCAATGGTTGTTAATCGTCTGTTTATCGCAATTACAACAGATCATCCCGAAGAGAACATCATGAAAACACTCCGATTATTTACTTTAGTTCTGAGCCTTGCACTCTCTGCTTCTATTTATGCTGCTGACAAACCTCAAATGGGTGCCGATATGCACGCGGCTAAAGGTGTACCTTGCGCCGCTTGCCATGGCGATAACCCGATGAAGAATGATTTGCCTACGGAAACCCAGTGTGTCGTCTGCCATAACAAAGCCGCGCTGATTGAAAAGACCAAGGATGTCAAACCCATGAATCCTCACAATGCTCCTCATAACAATGACTGTGCAGCTTGCCACAGACAGCATGAGCCGGCGGTCAACTACTGTAATCAGTGCCATTACCTTGATTTCAAGATTAAATAAGGGGAGGCCATATGAAGAAAACTACGTCGATTCTTAGCACAGCTTTACTCAGTACTTTTGCTTCCTGTGCACTAGCCGGGCAAGTCACGCTTTTCGGAGCGGTTGACTTAGGCGTTAAAGTTCAGAAAAGCAAGGGGCACGATACCGTTGTTTCCCTGGATTCCGGAACCTACGCAGGCTCCCGCTGGGGTTTGACCGGAAGAGAAGAAATCAACAGCGACTTGTCCGTTTCCTTCCTTCTGGAATCCGGCTTTGATGCAGACACGGGCGCTTCTAAAGGGAAGCTCTTTAACAGAGGAAGTTTGCTTAGATTAGAAAGCAAGACTTTCGGTACGTTGGCTTTCGGACGTACTTCTGCCTTTACTTCTGCTTCCGGAGAGTATGGCTGGATGTGGCAGGTCGATCCTTTTGAAGGTGCTTACCTGGACGCCGGCATACAAGCTTCCCAATTTAATATGTGGGGCTGGCGCGATAATGTCATCTTATATTTGTCTCCTAAGATTGCTAATTGGGAAATCGGCCTTCAATACTCTTTGAGCGGAGACGATGGCGCCAACGAAGCCGGTGATAACGGTCCTTGGCATGATTCAGATCATTACTGGAATGCTGCCGCACGCTATAAGACGGAAAAAATTAACTTCGTCATGGGCGCAGAGGGCATGGACTACGGCTCAAAGAGCCCTTGGCATGGTGATGCAAAACCGTTTACTGCTAAATTTGGTACAGCTGTAACACTTCCGGTTGGTACCGCTTATTTCGGTTACAACTATTCAGTGCACCAGCGTTATGTCTGGAACTGTCCGATGGTTGATTACGGTTCGGACCTGACTCCGGCCGAAAGCGGCAAAGGTATCCAGATGAATTCTTTCTACGTCGGATATAAATATCCTCTATTTGGCGGTTACCTTCTAGGTCAATACCAATTTGTCAGAGGAAAAGATGCCGGACGTGAAGGACCGAATCATTTCAATCGTCACGTCGGGGCTGTCGGCTATCACTATTTCTTGAGCAAAGCGACGATGCTCTATGCCGTTATGTCCTATGCACACGGCACTGGTCTGCTTAAGGGAGACAAGGGCGGAAATCGTTATGTGGGTCACTTAGGCATGGTGCATTTCTTCTAACGATCAAAATGAATCGGCAGCAGACATCGCTGCCGGTTCAACGGAGAAGGTTATGGTGGTTTCTTCTTTGATCCCTCCCGATTGGCACCAGCTGCTGGTTGATTTTTATGAAAAGTTCCCTTCCCGCGGCCTTCCGTCGGTTGAACACTTTCCGATATTTCCGTGGATAGCCCCAAGGGTATCTGCAAAAATTATTGAAAAAGTACGGGAATTGGGTGTTGAGAGAAAATTGACAACCGGGGAATTGTTGTTTGAGATTGGTGCTCGTGTTGACAAACTATGCATCAACCTAAAAGGGTTCAGTGCCAGATCGCTGGTTAACCCGGCAGGGTTCGAGGCGCAGGGAATCGGAATAGCTCCGCCTTTTCATATCGCAGCGGGAAATTTGAATTTTTTCACGCAAAGACCTTGTTCCGGATGTTATTACGCGCTCTGTCCTTCTCAAATTTTAGAGTGCAGTTCACAGCGGCTTCGAGAGGCAGCTCAAGAGGACTCGGCCTTGATGTTCGAACTTGCGAGACACTTTGAAATGTGTGCTATTTCAGATCGAATGGTCTTTGCCTGCAGAGCTCTTATTAATTCAGAGCATCGACTTCAAGCTTTTCTTTGCAGCTGGGCGGCCAACTTCGGTCTATTAGATCAAAACCGAAGCAAGGAGGTAAAAATAGAAACGGTGAGTCTTCCCGGGCCTGCTTTAATCGGGAAAATAATGGCGATCAACCCATTAGTTGTAGAGAGAACTCTTGAAAAATGGGAATCTTTAGAACTGCTGGACATATCAAACGGTAAGACCCTAATAGTTCCTTCGCTTATTGATCCTATTTATCAATGGATTACTTTAAAGGATAAAGAATCAGGCGTTGTACCGTACCCGCCTTCAATTCAGACGTACTTGGAAAAAGAACAGCCTCATTTTCAAGGCTCCTAAGGAGCAAATTTTCTGCCTCTATTAAAGCTGAAATCTTTCCAGTTGTACCTTCAGCGATAAGCTTAAAGGCCGGACTTCTTAACGAAGTTGTCGGCCTTTCGTATTATGAAAAAAACATCTGTTCGTGCTTTCGTCTGTCCGTGAGATGTCTTCGTATTTGTTAATTTCTTCAAGAAAGGGCGGATGCGCAAGATTTGATTAACTCCGAGGCGATAAACAGATGGTGTCCTTCTGTCCTTATCAATTCGTTTTTTTTCCACTTGGTTAGGATTCCGTCCAGCGATGACCGTGAAGCTCTTGCAACGCTCCTGGCATATTTTCTTTGGACGATGAAAGGCATCTTGAGCCAGCCTTCTTCTGCTTCTTCTGAATAGTTTGAGGCCCAGGCGAAGATGAACATCTTTATTCTTTCCTCAACCGCGAGACTGCCGGCAATAAGAAGAGAAAGCTGATGGCTGAGGGATATTTGCTCAATATCGGAGAGGGCTGCGTTCAGAATTTCAGGATTTTTAAATAATAATGAGAGCAAGAGTTTTTTAGAAACCAGTACATATTGGCATGGAGTTATTGAGAAATGCTGCTCTTTGATTCCTCTGTTGGTGAATAAATTTAAGTCCCCGCATAGCGAACGGGAAGGAAGCACTAAATTAATTAAAGAGCTGTTGAGGAGCTGAATCTCTCGAGCAGCGATACCGTTTTTGATTAAAACGAAACTATCTTCCGAGTCCAATGCCATCGGAAACTTTTCACCGGCTTCTACACGACCTTCGGCTCCGATTTTATCGAGCATTTCGATTAATTCAGGGTGAAGCGGCGGTGTAATGAATGGAAGGCCAGATGTATTTTTTAAAACCGCTTGGTAGTCAGTCTTTTTTGTAAAGATTGGCTTATTTATATCTGCGAGCCAGGAAAGATTGTGTATTTGCATAATTCCCTCTCTGTTGATAGTCAAAAGTATAGGAGGGGGCCCTAAAAGACACAGCTGGGAACTGCCAAATCTCAGATATCCAATTTTCAAATAAAGTTTTTCATTTTTTGCAAAAAAGATGGGGCCCGAAGGCCCCGATCTAAATAAAACAATATGAAAGTTTGAAAGACGAAACTAAAAGTTAGAACTTAATCGTCTGCAGAACGAGTGCCGGTCTCTTTTCCGGATCCAAGGAAGAATAAGCCATAGCGCTGTCCGCCATGAAGTTATAAAGACCGTCCAGTTCCGTTGCGATTGTTCTTCTGTCGCCCTTTGCAACATCAATCGGAGGATTGAACTTACGGATGATGTCAAGCATCGGCTGCAAAGCCGGAGAAGTCTTGAGATCGCCGCGGATGAAGATACTTTCACTTGCCATGCAGGCAACCTGGGTATCCAAAGCTGCAAGAACTTTTTCCAAACGGTCGACCTTGTTCCAGGCACGCATGTACGGAGAGCAAAGGTCATTTTGGCCGAATTGGGGCGGCGGAAGAAGAGAAGGCTGTCCGAGCATTCTTGTTTCATCCTGCCAATCGGAAGCGTTCATCTGCATGTTGCCGTAGATGAGGTTGTCGAGTCCCGGCATAGCGACAGGGTCGGAGTAGTAGCACTGAACGAGAGAGTACAGAACCGTTGCCAAGTCAGCGTAGTTTCTGGCGATTTCGTCCGGGGCATTCATAGCGATTTGGCTGTGGTAGCTGCCGTTTGAACAAACATAGGGTTCAGCACCGACTTTAGCGGCCTGATCTTTCGGAATCCAGAGAGGATTATCGTGGGAGCTCTGCAGTACCGTCTGAGCAATTTGTTTGAGGTTACGTTGAGCTTTGTATGCAGCGGCGAGGATGAGAGGAATATCACGAACCGTCACTCTTGCCTGAACGTTCTGGCGGCGAGGTACCGGTGCATCTTTAAGGTATGCACGAATGTTCTGCAGAGCTTTCTGTTCGTCGGGGTCGTCCCAGCAGGCTTCCAGCTGTACTCCGAAGTGTTCACTCGGGGCGGTAAGACCGTCAATGGCCAGAGCAAGAACTTGTTCCGTTAATTTGATGATACCGTCGCTTCGCAGCGCAAGGTCCACGCAAAGAGCCGTGGCAGTAGGATGGCCGTTGATGATTGTCATCGGTTCTTTCAAACCAAGATGAATTTCTCTCGGAATGTTATCAAACAAGGTTCCTAACGGACAAACTTCGCCTGCACCGCCCTGGCCTTCGCGAGGTACAACGGGGAGCTCCTTACGGCCTAACATGCCTATGATATGACTGGTGAGCGCGGCGGAAGAAGCGGAGTTGCCTCCGAGCATGCCTGATGTACGTGCAAGAATGATGCCGCGAACAACACGGTTTGGAAGAGGTTCACCGAAAGAGATACCGGTGTTGAGGCCTTGAGAAAGATTTTGTTTTAACTCTTCCTCGGTCAAGCGCTGTTTGTGGGCATCGCCCGGTTTGATGTTGACGCCGTAAACGTTCAATTCAGGGTGGACTGCCAAAAAGTCCAAGAATTCTTTACGCCAAGCATCAATTTGTTTGAGGGCAGCAGGGTCGACAGAAACAGGGGTATGGTTCCAAACAACTTTACGATAGACGTCGAGGGTTAAATCTCTACGGCCCTTTAACACAATCGGAGCAGAAGGATTTACTTTGAAGCCGTCAACGATGTAGTCGGAAACCGGAGTTGTTCTAACAGGAGCCGGACCAACCTGTCTGGAAGCAGTTGCGGCAGGATCCGCAGCATGTGCTACAGTTGCAGCGAGCGGAAGAGAGGAAAGTAACGCACCGCTTTTGAGGAAAAATCTTCTTGATACGCTCATTTAAATTCTCCAAGTTTTAAGGTTTAAGCAGATGGCTCTTAAGTCGTGAACCATTGAGAAAATCTTAAAATTCGGTAACAAAACTAAAAACACCGCTAGCGGTGCTATTGAGCCTCGGACTTAGGTAAGGGCTGGTTGCAGATTTTGAAAATGAAATTTCCGTTTTTCTTTGTTTATGTATTTTTTGTGTTCAACTTATTGAATATATAAAACAAAAATAATTCTGCAATTTGTCTCTAACAACGTTTCGGCTGAAAGGAAAAGTCAGCGAAAAGCCTTTTTTTTCGTTGCCTCAATTTTTTCTAATAAGTATCAATAAAATTTTAGGAATTCACTTTCTGCAATCTTTTGGAAGAGTTGCCAGTTGGGGAGGAAACAGCCTAGCAATCGGCATATCCAAGAAGTAAGCGTTCGTCACTGTGCCTGCAACGTGCAGATGCGTTTGCTAGACTTCTCACTCCTTTGGATGAGAAGAAAAGAATGCAATCCATTACTGAATCGCTTAATAAGCAACAAGCCCAGGCAGTGACTGCCGAACCGAAGTCTGCATTGATTCTTGCCGGCGCCGGCTCGGGGAAGACGCGTGTCTTAACAAGCCGCATTGCCTACCTGCTTCAACAGAATATGGCTCATCCGAGCGAGATTCTTGCGGTGACCTTTACGAATAAGGCTGCCAAAGAAATGCTGGCTCGCCTGCAGAACATGATTCCGATCAACCCGCGTGCTATGTGGGTCGGTACTTTCCATGGCTTATGCAACCGTTTGCTGCGTCTGCATCATCAGGAAGCCGGCCTTCCGTCGACGTTTGCCATTTTGGATATGAGCGACCAGCTCGGCGTGATCAAACGCGTGATGAAGGCAAACGGCATTGATACGGAAGAGTTCAAGCCTCGTGAGGTACAAAACTTCATCAACCGCTGCAAGGAAGAAGGCAAGCGCGCCTCTGAGGTCTATTCAAAGTTCTCTAAAGACAAGGCATATATTCAGATTTATGCCATGTACGAAGCAGTGCTTCAGAGAGAAGGAGCCTGCGACTTTGCGGAACTGCTCTTAAGAGCCTATGAGCTTTTGAGCCGTAACGAAATGATTCGTCATCATTACCAGGAACGTTTCCGTTTTATCTTAGTAGACGAGTTTCAGGACACCAACGTTCTCCAGTATGAATGGCTGAAGCTTTTGGCCGGCTTGGGAGAAAAAAATCCGCCGAACGCGGTCTTTGCGGTCGGCGACGATGACCAGTCGATTTATGCTTTCCGCGGCGCCAACGTCGGCAATATGATGTCCTTTGTTCAAGAGTTCAGAATCGGAGAACCGATCCGACTTGAACAAAACTATCGTTCTCAAGGCAACATTCTTGATGCTGCTAACGCTTTGATTTCCAACAACTCTGAGCGCATGGGCAAGAACTTGTGGACGGATGCTGGCAAAGGCGAGAAGATCAGAGCCAACCGTTCGGACAATGACTTTGATGAAGCCCGCTTTGTTTGTTCCACGATTCAGGAATACATCGACAAAGGCGTCTCTCCTGAAGATATCGCCATTCTTTATCGCTCCAACGCGCAGTCTCGTTTGTTTGAAACGGAACTGACAAGACGCGGTATTCCGTTCATGGTTTACGGCGGTCTACGATTCTTCGATCGTGCTGAAATTAAGAACGCTATGGCTTACATGCGCTTGGCCGAGAACCCTTCAGACGATTCTGCATTCTTAAGAGTCGTTAACGTACCGGCCCGCGGAATCGGCGCAAAGTCCATTGAAAACCTTGTGGATTTTGCGACGACGAACGGCATTTCCTTATTTGAATCTATGCAGTACATCCGTGGAGCGGCGGCCAATAAATTTGCCGCTTTCAAGGAGATCATCGACACACTGCGTGTTGCAAAAGACGAAATGCCGCTTCCCGCTTTCGTCGACTTCACCGTTGAAAAGAGCGGCCTGAAGAATATGTACGAATTGGATCCGAACGGCAGCGAGCGTATTGAAAACTTACAGGAATTAACGTCCGCGGCTCAGGGCTTCATTAAAGAAGAAGCCATCGATACGGAAAATTCCGACGGCACGGCGGTTGAGAATCTTTCTGCTTTAGCAGGATTCGTTTCTCATGCCAGTTTAGAAGCCGGAGAAAACCAAGCTCAGGTCGGTCAAGATGCTGTCCAGCTGATGACTGTACACGCCTCGAAAGGTTTGGAATTCGATATTGTCTTCATTACCGGTTTGGAAGAAGACATGTTCCCGCACTTCAGAAGCAAGAATGACAAAAAGGCCCTTCAGGAAGAACGCCGTCTCATGTACGTGGCGATTACTCGAGCAAGGAAAGAACTTTATCTGACGCTTGCCGAAGAACGCATGCTCCAGGGCAGAACTTTCTCAAGCTATCCGAGTTCCTTCCTCACAGAAATTCCGGGAGAGACGCTCAAGTGGCTGAGCAGAAATCCGTTCGAGTCACGTTACGAAGCGGAAGATGAAGACTCTTGGGGAAGCCGATCCGGCTCGAATAAAAATTATTCAAGTTCTTATCGCAATTCTTCTTATGGTGGATCTACAAAACCGTCCGGCCATAGATTCGCTTCAAATGTTCCTGAATGGGCGAAGGGAATTATTGAAAGGAAGAAAGAAAAACTCCAAACTAAGAAAATACGTGCTAAACAGAATTCTGATTCACCCTATAAAGCAGGTATTAATATTAATCATGAAAAATTTGGTCCCGGTGTCATCCTTGATACTCAGGGAGCAGGGGACGACATGGTCTTGATTGTTAAATTCAAGACCGGAGGAATTAAGAATCTTTTAGCGAGAATTGCCGGAAAGAAAATTACAATCCTGTAACTTAATACAAAACTTTTGGTAAGGTTCTGTCTTTAAAACAGAACCTTATTTTTTGACTAAAAATTCTATTATTCTAAGTATTTGATATATCGATAGGTTTTATCTAGGCTAGCTAGACAAAATTAATTTTTAGTTTAGAAAGTGTATATCTAGTGTATTTGAAGATCATTTATCTAGATATATAAATCTAGTTCATCCCGATAGATATACGGTCTTGAATTTTTCTTACTTAAAGTGAAGGTTCAACTTCTATGTGATACAAGTAACTATTTGAATTATAGTTAAATAATTCATATAAAACAGTTAAATAAGAATGATGAGATACGCGAAATTTCACTTTAAAAATCGTTAAAATTAAATTGATACAGGCTTTTTGTAAAAAAATATATGAGTTATAGCTTGAAGATCTATTTCATGATGATATACATAGATATATTATTTGTAGATTTAAATCTTCGTTGTATATATGATAAAAATAATTCAAGTATTTATTTATAAATTTATGTTCAATCAAATATGTATTGCATATTAATTATTATTGATACCTAACATATAGATCTAGCGGATAACATCTTATCATCCTTTCTGAGGGATATTCTTTCATGATAATGACGTTTCTGCTCATGTCTAAGGACTATAATTTATTTACTTTATAAATGATTTCGGGATGTAATAGATGTTATTAACGATACTCAAGAGTAAGATTCATCGTGCAAAAGTTACTCAGGCGGATTTAAATTACGTTGGTTCTATCACGATCGATGAAGAACTTTTAAGACAATCAGGTATTAATGAATACGAGCAAGTTGATGTCGTTGATATTAATAACGGAAATAGATTAACCACTTATGCCATCTCAGGAAAACCTGGCTCGGGTATTATTTGTTTAAACGGGGCGGCTGCTCGTTTAGTTTCTGAAGGCGATTTGGTCATCATCATGAGCTACGCTCAAATGACTCGAGAGGAATTGAAAGAACATAAACCGACAGTGGTTTTTGTCGATCCGGATACGAACGCAGTAACCTCCGTGGAGCATCAGGAAGTCCACGGGGAGATTCGCTGAAAACTTCGAATGGAATTAATCGCCGGTGACGGAGAATTTCGGGAGCGCGTCTTCGCGTGTCGGAAGCGGCTCTCGTTTTGTTCGACCCGGCGTTCCTTTTTGGTATAAAGGAACGAAGGGATCAATAGAGGCAGGAAGAGGCGAGAAACTATAGTTTTCGCTTTCTAGCAGTTCTATCAATCTCGTGTGGTAGAACACACGGTCTCTTCCGTCTTCAACTCTTTCCAGGATTCCGGCGCGGGCCAGATCATTCAAAATATGACTGGCTACCTGACGCCTTGTTGTGAAGATACTGGAAAACTCACCCGTACGGCATGCCGGATGTTTGAATATCACCGGCAGGAATGCTGCATGAGAGGCTAAACCGATCATCTTCAAGTAGGCCTCTGTCTGAGCGTACAAACGCTGTAAGGAAGCCAAAAGGTCGCCGGAAAGCAGAATTGCTTTGGATAATTCAGCATGTACTGAAGGTACGGAGACCATTGTCGGGTTCTCAAACCGTATAAACGTTCTTCGATGCCGAAGTGCGCATTGGTCATCAAGGCGCGACCGAGCATCAGACAGGGAGCAGGCGAGTTGATGTTCTGTCCCATCAAGGAGAGCTGCAGAAGGATTTGAGTCACTCTTCCGTTATGACGGTTCAAAGGGGAGATCGCCATAAAGTACAGATTCGTCAAAAGCGCATGAACCAGAGGGTCTAAGTCTCTCAGTTCTTTGGAGTATTTTTCCCATCTGGCCAATTCAACCTGAACGGCTTTGCTGTCGGGAAAGGCATCCGGCTGAAGAAGGATCTGCTCCTCTTCGGTTTGCGGGTTTTGGCGCCAATTAATACCATCTTGCGGGAAGCTGTTGGCAACATTTACGACGGTTTGAACCGTTATCGGACCGTTAGCGGCAGCATCTGCGCAATTAAACAGAGCATTAATGTAGTTATCGATCGTTACGATGTCGGGATTTTCTAAGTCTTTCAGTATTAAAGACAAGAAATAAGACTTCAAACTGACTTTTAAACCCTGACGTTCGAGTTCGTTTTTCGCTTCTACAGAGGCCATTAAGGGCGCAAAAGTCTCCGCCATTGCATCTTTGGCAAAGGCATAGCGAAATCCCGAGAGTTCACGGATGACTTTCAAACATGACTTCAAAACAGCCAAGTCTTCCAGTCCTTCGGAATCCATGGGAGGAGGCAGGCTGATAGTACCTTGAGCGGCGGCACGCCTTATCTCTTGGAAATGCATTTCGGTCGATCAGTCCTTTTTTGTTTTTGTCAGGGTTAACAGCGATAATATTTTCGCTATTCTAACGAAGAGCATTCACAGCGTCTACAAGCGGAAAAGGCAAAAAATTGCCCAAAAGCCTTAAGTTCTTGGAGTTATTCGGAATATTTAGCGTGAGCTTTTTTAAACAGGCTGTATTTCGCTCATTGACGCAACTTGTTCTCGTTAATCCTGAAGCAAAATTATCGACTTTCTCTTCTTGTCAGATAAGACAACTAAAGTTTGTTATTCCATAAAAATTTGGTTGCAATTCTTAAGGATTTTCCTAACTGATTGATTAATTTTAAAGTGTCATAGAAGTGACATAATTAGAAAAGATTTCTGCTTCAAGCGGTCGTATTTTCAAATTTGAAGTGTTTATGATTTGCACGCGATTTAGGAGATCATTGTGAACAGAATCGGAGCCAAGCATCGTTGCCCCAAGTTTACGCCCCATCAGACATCTGTCTCTTTGAGCTGCAGCCGCAGACGCTGCCTCTTTATGTTGGGCTTTCAGCGCTATCAGACACGCGGAAAATTGGATTTAAAAGATCATCCGGAGTTGAATGATCTTTTCCATCAAACAACGCACTGATTAGCTGTTTGAAAACTTCGTGACGGTTACCGCAGACGGGCTCTGCGGTTCTTGTGCAGGCGCTTCTTCAGCGCCTTTCTGTCTTTCTGTATATTGCGTCTTACCTGTCTTTAGTCCCCATTTAGTGGTTAATCTTATTTAATCGCCGCCCAAATGAACAGGGCGGTTTTTCTTTACCTATCCTTTAATTTTATTCTTATCGTATTGGCGTGTTAATTTATGGTATAATTGTATGTATTAAAAAGGTTTTTCGGAGCATTCGATGTTTTTATCAATCAGAAAAATTCGAAATCAGTGTTACCTCTATCTCCTCGAGACTGTCCCCGGGAAAAAGAAGGGCACGCACACGAATCGGATTGTTAAGAACCTCGGCAACTTCGACAAACTCCCCGAAGAAGTCAGAAACGCCTACCTTGATAAGAAGGCAAAGCAGGAATTGGCAAGAAGCTTCGAACTCAAACTTCGAGAAAAAGACATCAGTTCCGCGGTTGAAACAGTTGCAAAAACTGATGCGGCACCTGCTCAAATAAGCAATTTCAATCGGCTCTTCCCTCTTAACTACGGTCATCTGGCACTCAAGCCGCTCTGGGAGAAAGATCTGGGGCTGAAATATAAGATTGAGTACCTCCAAAAAACTTCAACGGAAATCAAGACTTGGCGCCTTAACGACCTTCTGTTCTACCTTTGTGCCCTAAAGCTTATCGATCCGAAGTCCTACTTCAGTGCAAGCAATTCAAAAAGCAGCTTTCTATATTGCCCTTGGAACAATGTGGTTCAGGATAATTTTTACCGGGCTCTGGACTTTGTGTACGAACACAGGGAGAGCCTGATTAAGCACGCCGTCAAGAGCCGCCTGGAGCAAACTAAGGGGCAGATTAAAGTTGCCTTCTTCGATTGTACGAATACTTGGTTCGAAACGCCTTATGACGACATCACCTGGCAAGTAATCCGGTACACAAGAAAAACCACGCTTCGGCTGCGAGATCAAGCTCTTTCTAACGAGGAAATACAAGCTTATTTGGAGAGCGAAGAATTTCTGGAAAATCTTACTGATGAGCTTGAAATTAGCAAAGAAGATGTTCTGAGGATGCGCGGGCGCTCGAAGGAAAGCCGCTTTGCTCAGCCTATCGTTACGGTAGCTCTTGCGATTGACCAAACGGGCTTCCCGATTGACTGCAAGGTCTATGCCGGCAATATCGCCGAGATACATACAGTCGAGCAGATGATCGAGAGCTTAAAAAAGAAATACTCGGTCAAAGACATTTACTTTGTGGCTGATAAAGGACTTAATTCCGGACAGAAGCTTGAGAAAATCCAAGAGGAGAAACTCGGCTTCGTCGTCGCTCAAAAGATTAACGCTCAGCAGGAAAAGTTCGAGAAAGAGATGCTCGATCTCACTGGCTATCGGAATTACATCGTCGATGACTCAGGCATGTTCCGAGTCAAGTCCGAAGGCAGCGTTGATAAAGACAAAGCCCGCTTCAAGGTCTGTGATCACGTTAAGAAGTTTTACGTTGAAATAGAAGGAACAACTAAAAGCGGGAATCCAAAGAAAGAGCATCGTTCTATCAATTGCAAAATCGTCTATACATTTAGTCCGGCTCGTCGGGAAAGGGAACTAAAGGATCTGGAAATGCAGATCTCAAAGGCTGCCAAGGCGGTCTCCGACGGCTACCTGGCCGGTAACCCTTACAAAAGCGGATGGCGAGCTTTACTTCAAACCAATAAAGAAGCCGCACAGACGCCGGAAGAAAAAGAGCAATATCGGGCCGTCGGGCTAAAACAAGACATTATCGAGGAACGGCGCAGAAATGCCGGTTACGCGGCACTTGTCTTCTCTCATCCCAAGGACAAGGATGCTGCTGCGCTCACTGACGAAGAAGTCCTGACGACATATCACCGCCTGGTAGGAATTGAAGACTGCTTCCGAGTAATGAAAAGTTCCTTCAGCATCCGTCCGGTTCACGTTCGTCTTAAAGAGCATATCGTTGCTCACTGCTACCTGTGTGTTCTGTCCCTGATGCTTATGAGGCTGGTTCAGGAAAAACTTGAAGCTAAAAAATACACTTGCTCGGCTGAAAAAATAACCCATGCTCTGGCCCAAGCTCTGGTGCTTCCGACTCCTTCATCTGATGGAATGCCTCAGATGTGGCTGAATTTGGGTCTGGATCCGCAATTCCATAGACCGGAGTTCACCGGAAAGAAAAAAGCGCGTCTCTCCCAGGATACTCTGGAGAACCATGAATCTGTCTGGCACACCTACGAGAAACATAGAGACGAGACCCCGTTTGCAGTTGACCAAATTCTGGAAGCCGTTGGATTAAGTAAGCTGCCTCTTTATAGTTCAATGGGTGAAATCAAACGAATCCTTGGGATACACACCGTGGCAGAAGAAAATATGCTGTCTCCCGAGTATTTAGAGAACTATCGACGTGTAGTGAACGATAACTTGAGGAGTTAACACGAAAAGAAAAAAATGAAAATCAGCTATAAGCCCCGACTATCGGGGCTTTGCTCGATATAAGGGGCTAAACGCAGGTTGCGTCTTAGCGGTTTCTAACAAAGAAAACGGCTCTGCATCTTTCAATGCAGAGCCGTCAGATTTGGTTTTGAAGCCCGGCTATTCTTCGCTTAATGCTTTCAAGCGGGCCTGGGCAATTTTCACAAATAAAGTACTTGCCAGCGGAAGCACTTCATCATTGAAATCAAACTTCGGATTATGAAGCGGAACCGTGTGGTTTTCGTCGGCAATACCAATTCTGCAAATGGTTGCAGGCACTTTTTCCTGATAGACGGAGAAGTCTTCGCTGGACATGAAGGGCTTAAAGTCGGGAAAAATTTTGTCTTTACCCAACAGATCCTGAGCGATGCGGACGCCTTCTTTGGTCAGACGTTCGTCGTTATTCACTGAAGAGATAAGACGTTCGTAGCTGACTTCAGCTTTCAGGCCGTGGGCCATGGCGATGCCTTCTGCCATACGCTTGATCGTGTTTTCGACCAAATCCCGAACTTCCGGAAGGAAAGTACGAACGGTGCCGCCCATGACAGCTTCGCCGGGAAGCACATTAAATGTTCCGAAAGTTCCGGCATTCATAAAGCAGACGGAAACGACGGCACTTTCCAGAGGATCAACCTTTCTGGAAACAATTGTCTGCATTGCCAGGTACATTTCGGAGAGGGCAGGAATCGGATCGGCACCTTGATGAGGACGGCCGCCGTGTGTGCCGGCACCAATGAACTTAACCGCAAAAGTATCGGATGCCGCCTGCAGGTGGCCGACTTTGAAGCCGATCTGACCTTTCTTTAAGAAGGGCTCATCGTGCGCACCGTACATTTCCTTAACTTTGTACTTGTCGAGGAAACCGGACTGCACGACGCTTTCGGCTCCTTTACCGATTTCTTCGGCGCCCTGGAAAACACAGACGAGCGTACCGGGGAAATCTCTATGTTCAGCCATGTATGCAGCCGCACCCATGAGCCAGGTCTGGTGACCGTCGTGGCCGCAGGCGTGAGCCTGACCGTCAATCTGGGAGCTCCATTCTTTTCCGCTAAGATCTTTCATCTTGAGTGCGTCGATGTCAGCGCGGAAACCGATGGTCTTGCCGGGCAGATTGCCTTTAATTTCGACGAACAAAGAGCCGGGGCAAGTGGTGTCATCCATGTCTTTGGGAGAAACATTGTGTTTTTCAAGGAATTCCTTGATTTTTCCGATGGTTCTTTGAGTTTCGAAGCCGCAGTCAGGATGCTGATGGATATCGTGACGGTGAGCGACTAATTCCGGGAAAAGAGCTACGAGCTCCGGAAGGCACTTGTCTTTTGCTACGGGTTCAATCATTTTTAATCATCCTCCTTTAGGAATGGCTCGAGCTTAGACGTTAATAGTCAGTTGGGCAATAGTATTACCACCAATTACATTTGCAAGATCTGCAAGCAGATATCGGTTATGTTCCTGGCGGATCTAGGAGTGCGAGAGATTGGAAACTGTTTATGTTTTTGATCCTCTAATGCTGAATCTAGAAGAATGATTGAACGGTATTAACAATTATCTCTCGTGATTAAATGGTCAGACAAATTATTATTCTTTAACTTCTGAGAGATTTGCTACTTTTTGAATTAAATGAAGTAAAAAATAAGGATCGAATAACTTACGCATATCAGAAGTCTAATTAAAACCAAACTGATAATGACCCTTCGATCATAGATTCAAATATAAAAGAACAGGTAAAGCAGAGAGAAGGAGTCTGACTCCCGAGTTTGGCAGAATCTGGTAAATAAAAAGCTCTCAACTCTTTGATTATCG
>ENA-UOJP01001577-UOJP01001577.1-human-gut-metagenome-genome-assembly--contig:-C102-NODE-1577-length-25871-cov-86.863108_pt1 | contig 25871 bp, 34 predicted proteins | sample MGYA00242353_ERZ723900 | MGnify/ENA metagenome assembly ERZ723900
CTACTGATTACGTTTATAAACAAAAAAAGTGTCTAGATAAATCAGGAAAAGACATCATTATCGAAAAACTAAAGTTTTTTCAGCAGGAAACTAGAGTTTCTCCATTGGAAAACTTTTGTTTCATCTAAGGAAATCTAAGTGATTGATTTTATCTTTTTGAAAATCAAAAAGTAAGGGCTAATTTCAAAGGTAACAGGTAACACATTAGTAGCAAAAGTCTTGCTGCATATTGCGTTTCTCTGCATAATTTCAAATATCTCTATCACAAAGATAGTCAATATTTTCGGGTGCAACAAATCAATCGAAAACTTTTAATTAAGGGCCGGCATTATTTGCTGGTCCTTTTTTTATTGGAAATTCGAAGGCATATCGATACTTTTTAAAATCTAAAGACAACTTCCAATCCTGCCGCGTTTTATTCGGGCAAACAAAAAAAATAAAAGAAATAGGTATTGATAATAAGTGTATTACAGATAAAAAATAGGGCTGGCGGTATCCGTCAGCCCTATTTTTACATTTCCTTTTTCCCAAACTTTGCGGCAGAAAGAAGGATAAATGACGAACGAAAAAGAACAAAAGATGGAAGCAGGAAATGAAGACATCGAAATGCTGAAAGCATTAATCCAGAAGAGCTTCTCCGAGCAGCGGGAGCTCATCACCCGGCTGGAAACGGCACTGGATGCCATGACCAGCTTTAATGGCAAACAGATGCTGGACAGCCGTGACATGCGCCTGCAGCTGAAAGTCTGTGACCGGACCCTCATCCGCTGGCGTAACTCGGGCAAGCTGCCTTATTTCAAGCTGAGCGGCAAGATATACTTCTGGGCTTCCGATGTATACCGGTTCCTCCGTGAGGAATACAGGGACGAAAGTCCGGACATCAGAAATAACAAACCCGTAAAAAAATCATAGAAGATGGAAAATCAAAGTAAAGTCATCATGATCGAGCGCAACAAGTTTGCGTCTCTTGTCAAGGCGCATCGCAAATGCCTGCAGATGCTGAGTATCCTGGCCTATGCCTGCGCGACGAAGGAAGTGCAGCTAACCTTCACATTGGAAGAAATCTGCGAACTGCTGCAGATAAGCCGTGAGGAAGTGGAAAGACAAAGACAGAAAGGCTACATCCGTTTCGTCCACCGGAACGGTATGACAGTCTATGAAATCACCGACATCCTCCGGCTCAAGAACATGCTTGAGATGGGGGGCGTCTACCGGAAGATAGACGAGAAAGCCTTCATTCTGGAAGTGGCGGAGAAAGAAAAAAAAGAAACGGAACCTTCAATCAGATAATAAATATGAGACAGCTGGTACACGCCTCGCTTTTCAGCGGGTTTGGTGCGGCAGATCTTGCCGCCGAATGAATGGGATGGCGCAACGCCTTCCACTGTGAGATAGATGAGTTTTGTAACCGAATTTTAAATTACTGGTTCAGCCATGCAAAAAGTTATACGGATATTACAACTACGGATTTTCGGGGATGAAGGGGACGGATCGACATCCTCACGGGAGGTTTTCCATGCCAGCCCTTTTCCGTTGCCGGCCGGCGAAAGGGTGCGGAGGACAGCCGTTACCTCTGGCCTCACATGCTCCGTGCCATTCACGAGATCCGGCCCGGTTGGATTGTTGGTGAGAACGTTGGTGGCATCCTCCAGGTGGTACAGCCCGGCAAGGCGGCTCACGTGGGATGTCAGCCCTCTCTGTTCGGAGAGGATCAGCCTGTATACCGTAAGCGGGAGGAATACGTCGTCGAGACCATCTGCCGTGATCTTGAGCGTGAAGGATATACCGTCCAGCCGCTGCTTATTCCGGCTTGTGCCGTCGGTGCCCCGCACAGAAGGGACCGTGTATGGTTTGTTGCCCACGCCGATAGCCTCGGACTTCAAGGTAAGGGGACCCGGAAGCCAACAGAAGGGCCTGCCGGAGATCATCCGCGAGATGCTGCTGCCCACCCCGACAGCAACGGAGATACACCACTGGCAACGGGTGGAACGTTGGAAACGTCAGGGGCGCACCTCCATGCACGAGACGGAAGACGGGGAGAAGAATCCCAACGGCCTGACGGACTTCCTTGACTTCCACGGGCTGCTCCCGACCTTGGAGCACATTGGGAGGAAGGGGAAGAACCCGCGGCAGGGCGGCCTTCCCGATTCCTTTGCCCAAACTGGGAGGAGTTTCCAACTCAATCCCCTGTTTGTGGCCGAGATGATGGGGTTCCCCACGAGCTGGACGGTATTACCTTTTCTTCCTGGCGGCAGCAGTCCGTCAAGGGATACGGGAACGCCATCGTCCCCCAGGTAATCCATGAGATATTCAAAGCGATAGAATCAACCTATAAACAGTAAACGACATGCGCACGTTAGTCATAACAGAACATCCCGAGTTCGGCAAGGTCCGGACCGTGGAAGCCGGAGGCAGGGTCTGGTTTTGCGCCAGGGACGTGGCCTCGGCATTGGGATACGCCAATCCCAAGGATGCCGTCAACCGGCATTGCAGGCCGAAGGGGGTATGCGTCCACGACCTCCTGACGGCAGGCGGCCGACAGAAAGTGAAGTTCATCGACGAGGGGAACCTGTACCGCCTGATGGCCTGTAGCCGCCTGCCCTCGGCCGAGAGGTTCGAAAGCTGGATCTTCGACGAGCTGGTCCCCCGCACGCTCAAGGAGGGCGGCTATCTGCTGGGAAAAGAGGGGGAAACGGACGCGGAACTGCTCTCGCGGACCCTGCAACTGGCGGAGGCCAAGCTGAGAGAGCGTGACCGGTACATATCCGGACTGGAAAAGGAAAACGCGCTGAACGCCCTTAAATTGAGCCTGCAGGCCCCGAAAGTACGTTATTTCGACGAGGTGCTCCACTCTCCAAGCACTTACACGGTCACGCAGATCGCCAAGGAGTTGGGCATGAGCGGCAGGGAGCTGAACCGGAGGCTGAAGGCTCTCGGTATCCAGTTCCGCCAAGGCGGAACCTGGCTGCTTACCGCACGTTATCAGAAGGAAGGATACACACAAACCCATACGCACAGCTGGCAGAGCCGCTGCGGGGAAACCGGTACGGCCATGCATACGGTGTGGACCGAGAAGGGCCGTCTGTTCATCCACTGCCTCTTCAGCAGCCTGTCTCTCTTTTAACCTTTCGCCGCTGGCGGCAACAAAAAAAGGGCTGTTCCCCGTTATTTGGGAGAACAGCCCTTGAAATCTCCGTCCCGGACCTGGTTTATTTATCAAGGCATGTCTACCGAATGGCCCGCTCCCCTGATGGAGCTGTAGTCCCCCCGGATCACTTTCCGCATTGACTTCAGGATATACTTGCACGTGCCACGTATATCGGAAAAGCCGAAGCCCAGCCAGCCGTCACTGAAATGCGCTTTTATACATTGGGTATTCCTGATATACCCCATATAATACATCTTGTCACCGCCGACCTCCCTTGCTTCCACTTGCACCTCGTAATATTCGCCTTCGTGCTCCACGCAGGCTTCCCACAGGCAGGTTTCCGTGTCTGCTTCCGGGTAAGACTCCCAACGTCTTACGCTATGCTCCATAATCCTCATGTCCAGTTGTTTTTATTTCACAAAGTAAAGCGGCCATCCTGACCTTTCATAATGATATAACTCTCATTATCCATAACTTAACTTTATTTTTCTTTATTCCCGTACTCATCCGGGAACGGGAAGGCTATAGTTTTGGCCCCCTCCGGTTTTCCTTTTCCTTGAGTGTCCGGGTATCCCGCCGCGTCTCCTGCTGCCGTAGCGTGTCGGCAAGTATCCGGATGAAATGCCCGTAATCCTCCACGAGCTGCTGGACGCATTCGAGCCGCAGCGTGTGCGCCATGTTCGCCATCGGGCTTGTACTGCGGGCGGCGATGTCCTGCCTGAGCAACGTGTCCAGGCAGACATTCTGCCTCTTTTTCAGATACTCCAACACTTTTTCCGGACTGCCCGATTCCCTTGCCTTCTTTCTCAAGTCCCTGAAACATTTGTACAGGTAATACTCCTTGTACGCCTCTTCCGCGTGTGACTCGAAAAAGGAGAGGTAATCCTCACCGGCTTTTGCCGCCTTGTTCTGGATCTTTTCGTCCAGGAGTTCCATTTTCTCATTCAGCCGGTCCATAAACCGGACCATGCCTGGGTTCTGTCTTTCCATACCTTATCGTTTTAATCCGTTCGTCCTATGTTTTACGGGTTGTCTGTTTTCCTTTTTCACGTCCTCTTCCGGCTGTCCGAGGGAAAGGATACGCGAGAACTCCATGCAATCTTTCAGCACCTGCCGCGAGCATTCCAGCGACAGCGCGCGGCAGGTGTCCGCCATCGGGTGGGTGCCGCTTCCCGCCGGCGTTCCGCCCGTCAGCCTTTCCCTGTGGTACATGGCGATATCCCCGAAATACCTCTTCAGATCCTCCACGTCATCCGTCCTGCTGACTTTATTACGTAACAGGCGGTAATGCCCGCGCAGTAGCTCCCCCTTGTACAGGTACGCGGCTTTCCACTCAAAGAAACGGCAGTAGTCCGTAGAGGCGGACTCCAACCCCTCGCGCATGACATTCTCGACGGCTGCGATCTTGTTGTCCAGCAATTTCCGTAGTTTGCGGACGCTCCAGTTTTCCTGCCTCATATACGTTACATCTTTAATCCGTCCGGCCTCTTTCTTTCAGGGGCCTTCTTCGTTTTTATCTCCTTCTGGGGAGCCTTCATGGACAGAAGCCGTTCGAAGCCAGCATAATCCTTGACCAGTCCCTGCATACATTCCAGCCGGTAGGTATGTGCCAGATTGAAAATATCGTCCGTGCTACGCCTGCGGATACTCCCGCTGACCAGCTCCTTCAGGCATTCCTCCCGTTTATGCTGTATATATCCATGCACCTCCCCGGGAGCTTCCGCCACCCTGATTACCTGCCGGAGTTCCCCGTATTGCTTTACCATGAAATGGGACTTGAACAGCTCCTCCCCGTTCCACGCAAAATGATAAAGGTAATCCCGGTCCAGTTTATCCCGGTTCTCCTTTATATTTTTTTCCTCGTTCCGTATCCGCATGTCCAGATACTCGGCAAGCTGCTCCATGCCGTATTTTTCCTGTTCCGTCATATTCTATAATACTTTTTTTTCCACTGTCACGATCGTATCATTATGCCACCCGCCGTGGGCGACCAATAGAATCTCTATGATTTCAAAACCGTATTTCTTGCCTATTCCACCAGAGTTCCATCCGCAGGTGATTACAATGCCTCCTTTTTTTACAATTCGACCGATGGCCTCTTTCTGCCTGCTTCAGTATGAAGCCTGGGTGGTTTGCATATTGACCGTGATCCCTAACGCTTTATAACATTCCGCAACTTGCCGTGGAGAATAAGGAGGATCATATAGAACCGTATCCACACTATCCGGTTTAAATAAATTCAGGAAATCCGTGGCATCCATATGAAAATCAGTATCATACTGGGGATCAATATCATTCGTTACGTTCGCAAGCCTGTTCCCGGCCGCAAACGGATCTATGGTATAGCCGTTTGCGTATTTTTGAATGAGTTCCCGAATAGGCTTGATACTGAATGTACGACTGTTGGGCATTTGCCAAACTCTCCTAATCAACATATGGTTCCTTATTTTTAACGATGTTGGTTATATCTTTATCCTCGATGGAGAACGGGATGTCCAGTGTCCGTTCCACGCCGAAGTTGTCCACCGCCACGAAGCGGATCCCGGGATTGTCCCCACCCGTGTTCCGGTAAAAGAGGGTGAACACCTGGCGGCGGATGTCCGTCGTGTCCAGCCCTGCGATGCCGGAGAGCTCCGTCAGCTCGCGGTTCACCAGTCTGGTGCCGTCCGCGGCGAACACCTCACCGTCACCCTCCAGCTGTATGTATCCGACGCGGTAACGGGCCTCGCGATAATCCCCCTCGCGGTTAAGCGTCAGACGGATCTCCACCGTCTCATCCGGCTCAATACCTTCTTGCAGGTACCAGGAAGAGAGCGAGAAGTCGTATGCCTGCCGCACCTCCAGACGGTCGTCGCAGCCGGCAAGGGTGCACGCCAGCAGGGCCAGCGCGCATCCCATGATGAATGTTCCTAATTTCATTGTTTCCAGTTCTTAAAAGATTAATCGATGATATATTTCAGTCCGACGGCCACTACCGTATGGAAATGTCCTACGGACGATCCGAAGAAGACACGCTGCCGGACATTGAAAAGAAAAGCCCAGCGGTCGGTCAGGTACGCCTCCATTTCAAATGCCGGGGCGAAGCCGTAGATGAAGGCCCCCTTGTGCAGCAGGGTCGCCCCGTCATAAAGGAGCCTGCCATTCCGGTTTATCCTCTCATAACCGGCCAGCGCGGACAGGCCGGCGGAGAGGAACACGTTCCTGCCCCTGTCCGAGAGGAACGGGAAGAGACAGCCCGCCTCCGCGGTGAACTGCTCCTTGGGAACCGCTATTTTCTTATAGGCGTAATGCTTCTTCACATAATCCGCCCCGAATACCCAGCGCGAGCGGTTGCGGTTGTAACGGCTCAGGGCCAGTCCGATCTGGAAATTCCCCCTCAGGTGCCTTACGTTCCTTCCGAAGTCATCCACGCCGCCCAGCCTCAGTTCAAGCCCCGTCTGCCCGGGCAGGTAGCGTTGGGCGGAAACCTTGCCCGCCAAAGAGGACAGGAAGGCGCACATCATTATTATAAACAGATATTTCCTCATAGAATTACTCCTTTATCAGTTCGTCCACCAGTCCGGCGTCCACCAGGTCACTGTTCTCGATATGGAACCGCTGGTGGCGTCCGCCGCCTTTTTCGTAAATCTCCACCTCGATGAGCTTGTCATCGGGGATGACCACCTTGTGGAAAGCATAGACGATGCGTCCTTTCCCCTTGCCCTCTATGCGCCTCAGCTCGTTGAGCGCGCGCACCGGCTCGATGTAGGTCTCCTGCTGTGCCGTTCGCTTGGCCACTTTCTTGTCCACCACCTTGAAGCGCACGAAGTCAATGTCGAAGGGCACATGCGAGGAGTTGGCCAATGAGATGTGGAGGAACAGCAGGTCCTTATGCACATAGATGCCCTTGAGCAGGGCCTGTATCCCGAACTGGCGGCAACCGATATGCTTCACGTCCCTGCGGTCCAGACGGTGTACGGTGTACATCAGGCTGGCGATGACCGAAGGGTCCTCCTCGCCGAGCTCGGTCACACGGACGGCGCTTCCCTCAGTGGAGGATTCTGTCGGAAACCGGCTGTCCATATTGATGTTCAACGCTTCCGGCTCCTCCTCGTAGGAGACGAGGAACGAATAGAACGATCCGTCGCCCGTGATGACCGAGAAGTTCGTCTCGCCGGGGAAATCCCGGACGGTCGCCTTTACGCGCACCACGTTCTCCACGCCGTCCGCCTTGCCCGCGATGATGTCCGTGCTGCCCAGGTCGACATAGCGGACCTCCGAGGGGAAAAGGATATGAACCGTCTTGCTGAAGGGCACGCCGATCCTGTAGGGCGTGATGTGCTGGCCGGCGGTCAGGATCCTGACTCCGCCCTCCGGCTTGCGCTCCTGCGCCCGGCAGGTCATCCCCGCCAGCGCAGCCATGATTAAAAGAATGAATGTTCTCATCTTGAATGATTGCTTAAAAATTACAGTTAAACCTTGTTATTGCTTTTTTGTGACCAGTAACACCTTGTACCCGGCCTTCAGCTTTACCTTGACCGCCTTGACCCGCTGCGAGATGAACCGTGTCCCGCCTTGCAGGACACCCCGCGTGAGGTCCATCGCCACCTGCTGCCCGGCGGAACCGGCGAAGGAGATGCTGCCTCCCATGCTCTGGCTCACGTCCCCCAATACTTCCTTGGCGGCCGTCCGGCTTTCCGATCCCGGCACGAAGATGCCCCGCTGCCCGTCAATGTCATATGTGGCCAGTTCTACCGGGATGATATTCCCGGCATATTCGATGCTGCTTACCAGGATGTCCAGACGTTCCCCCCGGATGTCGGCCGTACCGGTCACCAGGCTGTTGGCCGGCACAGTGACACTTCCGGCCTGCAGGGGCTCGAGCAGGCGCAGCTTCACCCGTCCTCCCTGCTCGAGGGTCTGATTCTCGGAGATGCAGGCCGGGATGGTGTTCATCCCCATCCGGTAGCTGCTGCCCACCGCCGTGTTGAAACCGTAGTTCCTCTCCACGGCCAGTGAGGCGACAAACGCGGAATCCGCCAGCGGCTGCTCCAGGGCGGAGGTCGTTCCGCTCTCCGCCCGGCTGACAGGGACAGGCTCCGGCTTTTCTTCCTCCTTCGCCTCGCCGGGCGAGCCTTCCGGGTTGGGGGTCAGGTACCTGGCGGCCATCCGGTAGGACTGTTCCATCATCCGCTCGCGGGATTCTGCTCGCCGTTTTTCCGCTTCTGCCTCTTCCAGCCGGCGGTTCAGCTCATCCACCTTCTGTTCCAGGCCGCCGGCCGTTTCCTGCGGTGTCTCGTAGAAACTTTCCAGCTGCTCCGTGATCTTCTCGTAAGTGTCCGCCGACTGCCGTATGCTGCCGTTTGGAGCGGTGACGCTGTCCGTTTGCCCCTTACCTTCCAACAACCTTCCGGCAAGGTCGGAAAGCGACTGCATCCGTCTGTCTTTCTCGCGACGGGCCTGCTGTCTTTCATAAACGTCCGTTTTATTCCCTTCCAGTTGGACCGCTGCCGGGTCCGGTACGTTCACGTTGAATCCGGAACCGCCCGCCACCGTTTCCCCGTTGTCACCGGAAGGGGCGAATATCCAGTAGAGGACAGCCAGGAATACCAGCACGAAGACCGGTATGACGATGTATTTCCTGCGGCGCAGGATTTCCTCCCCGCTAAGCCGCTTTTCCGGTTTTGTCCCTTTGGAGGGGATATCCCCGGCTTCCGCCGGCCGTGTGCCTTCCGGGGCTTCCCCGGCGGGCACGTGTCCTTCTTCCATGTTACTCTTCCTGTTTTCCATTCTGCTGGGGTTGTTTAATGGTCCGGTAAATACTTGTTACTTGTCCTTTCAGGGGATCGGGCAGCCTGCGCAGGGTATCCGTGAGGCTGCCTTCCCCGAAGGGAAGCTCCATGCGCTCCCTTGCCGGTGTCAGCCGGCCGGCGGCGCGCAGCAGGACGATACCCGATGCGACGCAGGTGAAGGCCAGCATCGCCACGAGGATGCCCCGTCTCTGTTTCTCGGAAAGGCCGTCCAAATATGCCTTCAGCCTTTCCCTTGCCGTTGATTTTATATCCATTTTCCAGATATTATTGAATGATTGATTACTGCGGGACACCGTTACCTTTCCACGGTACGCAGGTCCCTGTTTTCCAGAATCTCGAAATGCTCCGCAAGGAACCCTTGCGGGTTGTTGTCCGAGCGGACCGTGCTCTGCAGGCGGCAGCGTGTCACCAGGGAGCGTTCGGTGATGTTGCTCCCCCGGATGATCATCTGCCTGGCATAGGTGGTGACGCGGTAGGGATAGCTGTCGAAATCGCAGCTCATGCTGTCCACCACCACCGTCTGGTTGACGTTCCCGCTGATGAGCCGGTTGTAAAACCCTTTCTCGTTCCAGTCCCGGTAATACCCGTACAGGCTCTTGTCGGCCAGGTACATCGCCCGGTTTATGTTCGACTCGATGGCCGCCTTGTCGGGGGCCAGCGTGAAGAACAGCTCGTGCAGGCGGCGCACGTGTTCCCTCGCTTCCACCGGGCGGTTGCGCGCGGCATCCTGCGAGAGGGCCATGATGAGCGACTTCCCCTCGTCCAGCACGTAGATCTTCTCCCGCTGCGCCTCGGCGAACCGGTAGGACTTCCAGACGGAAAAACCGGTCAGGAGGGTGCAGGAGGCGAGGAAGACGATACTGAACAGGCGGATCTGCCTGAACGAGGACTCGATGTTTTTTAAGCTCTTGAATTCCATGTCTTGAAATGAATGAATGTTATTACCCGGTTCGTCCTTACTTCTTCAGCAGCACTCCGGCCACGTTGCCCGTGGATGCCCCGGCTACGGCCCCGCCCACGTTGGCGGCCTTGCTTGCCGTGTTGTTCATGTTCCGGTTGTACGCCCCCATGCCGCCGGCCTGTACCACCCAGTTCGCCACGGTAGGGACACAGAAGTATCCCACCAGCCCGATGAGCATGAACACCAGATAGATGGCCGTCGATCCGTCCGGGGAGAAGACGCTCAGGGGATCCTGTATCATTTCCATCTCGCTTTGCAGCACCAGCGTCTGTATCTTGGCGAGCATCACCCCGAGCAGGTCGGAGATGGGCAGCCAGAGGTATACGCTGATATACCGTGCCAGCCACTGCACGAGCGTGCCCTGGAAACCGTCGAAGACCGAGATCGCGAAGGCTATAGGCCCCAGCACGGAGAGGACGATGAGAAAGAAGGTACGGATCGTGTCCACCACCAGCGAGGCGGCGCGGAAAAGGAACTCCATCACCTTGCGCATGATGGTCTGCACGATGCTTTGCAGGGAGAAGGAGTAACAGGTGTGGGACATCCGCTGCATCACCGCGTAGTCCTCCCCGTTCCAGCCCATGTCGGCGATCTCCTTCTCCAGCTCCTCGTCCGTGGGGTTGAACTCCCCGGTCACGGCCACCTTCAGGGGCATCTCGGAAAGCAGCCTGTCCTTTTCCTCCTGGAACTTCCTCACGTCGAAGGTCTGGTCGTGGAGCATGGCACCCGTTCCCTGCACGACGGGGCTCAGGGTACCGTTCAGGCTTCCCAGTACTATCACGTCGAAGAACAGGATGCAGATGCCCAGGCAGAAGGGGCGCAGCATGCCGAACACGTCCACCGGTTCGGCATGCGAGAGGGACTGCCACACGCGGTAGGCTATGTAGAAGAGCGCGCCCAGGGCGGCGATGGCCGTGGCCAGCGTCATCATCGGCTGGCAGAGTTCGGTCATCTCGTCATACAGCCGGCGCAGGATACCGTGCAGGCTGTCGAAAGATAGGGATAGTAATACCATATAGTCTGTATCTTTTTAAAGGTTTACCAATAGCGTTCGTTCTCCCCGTAAAGTTTCAGGACCTGCTCGGTCTCGCCCTTCTCCCTGGCCCGCAGGTAGGAGACGCGCAGGTTCTTTCGGGTATAGTAGTTCACCAGCGTCCTGTAATGCCTCATCTCACGGTACACCCTTTCTATGAGGTCCAGCCGTTCCTTGTCGGTCATGGACATGCCGGTGGGGTTGATGATGTCCTTCAGCCCGGCCACGGACGCGCTGCTTTTCTTCATGATGTTGTTGTAGCCGAAGGCGATGGCCTCCAGCTCCCGCTGCGTGTAGTTCTCGTCGGTGAGCATCTTCCCGTAGTTCGTCACGTAGCTCTCCGAGATTTCCGAGAGCATCAGCACGGACTCCTTGACCTTCAGGCTCCCGCTCACCAGCGAGTTCACGCTCTTGAGCATGTCGTAGTATTTCCGGCTTTGCTCATAGATTTTCGAGGCCTCCTTGAAGGTGGACATGGCGTTCTGTGCCGTCTCGGAGGTCTCCACCATCTCGTTGACGCTGTTCACGATGCCCTGCGCCAGGTTGCCCGGGTCGGTCACCACCCATTGCGCGTGCATGGCCGGTACGGTAAGTAAAAAGGCGCACAATGCGCTGAAAATTTTTCGTTTCATTGAATCGTTCTTTTAAATGTTTTACAAAGATTATCTCCTGCCGCTGTTCTTTTCGGCGGCCAGTACCCGTATGGCCTGTTCCATGCTGCCGGTCTTTGCCGCCATCCGTTCCACTTCCAGCTTCTCGCTCTCCTCCGTCGTGTAGGTAAGGTACTCGGCCGTGGAGGTCTCCGTGGCATAGACGGCCGACTGCACGCCTCCCAGTCCTATTCATACCTCCTTGTACCGGCGTGAGGGGTCGTTGGCACGGTTGATGGAGAGGATCTGCGAGCATTCCTTGTCGGTCAGCCCCAAAAGGGTCTGTATCCGTTCGAACTTGTTAAGGTACTTTCTCTGGTCCAGCAGGATCTTGCAGTCCGAGTTGTTGATGATGGCCTCCTTCACGATCGGGGACGAGATGATGTCGTTCACCTCCTGCGTCACCACCACCGCCTCACCGAAATACTTCCTGACCGTCTTGAAAAGGTACAAGACATAGGCACTCATATTGGCCGACATCAGGGCTTTCCAACATTCTTCGATCAGTATCATCTTCCGGATGCCTTTCAGGCGGCGCATCTTGGAAATGAACGTCTCCATGATGATGAGCGTCACCACCGGAAGCAGCACCTTGTTCGATGATATGTTGTCCAGCTCGAAGACGATGAACCGCTTGTGGGTCAGGTCGATCTCCTTGTCCGAGTTCAGGAGGAAGTCATAGTCCCCTCCCTTGTAGAACGGCTCCAGCACGTTCAGGAACCCGTCGATGTCGAAGTCCTTCTCGCGCACCCTCTTTTTCTCCATCATCCGGCGGTAGTCGTCACGGACAAACTCGTAGAACCCGTTGAAGTCCGGCCGGAGCTCCGGGTTGTCCGTAATCCTGCGGATATAGGCGTTCACTGCGCCGGAGAGGGCGACCTCCTCGGAGCGTTTCGGCACCTCGTCCTCCCGCTTCCAAAGCGTCAGGATCAGCGTCTTGATGCTCTCCCTCTTTTCCACGTCGAACTGCCGGTCCTCGCTGTAGAAGGGATTGAAGGTGAACGGGCGGTCCTCCTCATACGTTATGTAGATCCCGTCCTCCCCGCGGGTGCGCTCATGGATAAGCCGGCACAGCCCCTTGTAGCTGTTTCCCGTGTCCACCAGCAGGATGTGCGCGCCCTGCTCGTAATAGTTGCGCACGAGATGGTTGGTGAAGAAGGACTTGCCGCTGCCCGAAGGTCCCAGGATGAATTTGTTGCGGTTGGTGGTGATTAATCCGTACCAACATTTATTTATTTAATACTGAATATCAGTTAATTATGGTATAAAACACATCGATATTAATATTTTTAAAGCATACAATTTGCATACAAATAGAGTGATTATAAGAAAACAGAAAAGGATATTTGTTGTTAAGGGGTAAATGTGGTAGGAGATGTTTTTATATCTGTTTTCTCTCGTTTTTCAGTGAAAAATAGACATGATACTGGCAAAAAGAGAAAGAAACTCTGTTTTTCTTTTTTCGCCAGCATATATAATTTGCTGTCTAAATAAGTTTAGTTCGTTTTGGATATACAGACAAAGAAACGTACTAAACCTTTGAACTTAAAAATATAACAAACATGTTATGTTACATACTTTTTTGAATATTTAAACAATGTAGTTAAGTACTATCAAGCATATTTCAGGCATTTTTTATACATTTGCACCAATGACAAGTAAATGATGACTGAATTTAATTCATATATGAGCAATATAGACATAGATTTTTTTAAAGAATTGTGTCTAAAACATGGAGAGTTACGACATTATAAAAAGAATGAGTTTATTCTCCATGAAGATGATGTATGTTCTTTCTTCGGGTTTATCTTGTCAGGTGTAGTCAAATACAGTTGTACCAACCGGACAGAAAACAAGCCGTATAATGTCGGTTTTTCCTTTCCAAATGAATTTATAGGCGATTACCCCACTTGCTTATATGGCATGAAATCAGAATTGAATATACAGGCAATAATCCCGTGCGAGATTTACATCTGTTCTTCTGCATTCTTACAGCAAAAATTCGAGGAGAACAAAGAAAGCCAACGGATAGCCCGTATCGCAGCCGAACAGATGTTTTTCCAATCATATTCACGTTATTTGGATTTATTCAGATTCACACCGGAAGAGCGTTACCTCCAACTTTTAAAAAAATGCCCTGCAATCCTTCAAATGGTATCACTAAAAGAAATAGCATCCTACCTTAAAATTACACCCGTACACATGAGCCGAATCAGACGCAAGCAAAGTCTTGACAACAAAAAATAAACATAGGTTTAGAAATTTACATTCATAACAATATTCCAAGAGTATCTTAATCTGCCAAAGGATTCTTCTTTTTATCTTTGTCTTATCTTTGGTTGGTTCAACGAAGAAACAAAATAAAGATTGAATGAGTTAAACAAAAAATAAAAAAGAGAATATGAAAACAAAAGAAATTCTTGGAATACTTATGCTATTCCTCTGTACATTCTGTTTTATAAACTGCGATGATGATAATGAACAGACAAATGAATTAACCCCCGAAGCACTTTATCAGACTTCATGGCGTGGAACAGGGCATTGTGAGGCTTGGACAGTACAAAATATGGGGGTCGGTATGCAATTTGTAGATACTCAGAAAGGGAAAGTAAATTGGGAAGGTTACGATGAAATTGATATTACTTATACAATAGAAGGGAAATATATCACATTTAATAGCAATGCTTTATATTTGGGTGGAGCCCCTTGGATTATCAAAAGCTATACCCAAAAACATATAACCATTATACAGAATGAAATTAGTCCAGATAAAGAGAAAGTAGCTACGATTGAATTAGAGAAAATAGATTAAACTGAATCATAGGAACATTAAGTTGCATAAATGTATGCTACAACAAAACAAAGAGAACCGTGAGATTCGCAAATTGAGCAAAGAAAGGATGAAAGAACATATAAATACCTTGTAAACAAAGGGAAAATGCAGATTCATCTAATATTCCTTTATGTGCTATTATCGGGCTGGTCTATGTGCTGAAATACAAGGAAAAGAGATTCACCTTGTTCTCTTGTATAGGATTGGTTATTGGGATAGGATGAGCAATTTATATGCTACTGATAATAAGGTCAATGTAAATCAAAGTAATATGAAACTGAAATATATATTGAATGCTATAATATTTGTTTTGGCATTATCTTTTTTGTCTATGTGTATATTTAAGACTACAGAGTTAAGTTTGAAATGTATGCAATTTGCTGTATCTATCTCCTGTATAGGAGCAATGTTTTCTACAAAAAGATATAGATACATATTTGCATCTATTGCTTTAATCATTATAGGAATATCTTTTTTACTTTAAATGTCCATAATAACGATAATGATTTGATTGTTGCTAATGTCTTCATAATAGCATCTGTCAAGTATATTTACTTCAGCAAACGCCCCCGTAGGTGCAGTTCCTATTCACAATTAAATCATTGCCTAATCATCATCCAAACAATTCAGCGGATTGGGGATTTTGGGCTTTTCAAATTAGACTATCCGCAAATATAGAAAAAGTGCAATACACCACGAAGATGCACTGCACTTTTCTCCATATATTGGGTGGGCTTTAACATTTACAGTTTGTATCCCTTGTTTTCCCGGTTTATGGCTTGCCCAGTCGGTTGGCTTCCTTTTTCAACCGCTCGGCTTGTTCATTGAGCAGCCTTGCACGCTCCAACGCTTCCGCCTGCTTCCTGCTGCGGAATTCAAAATCCGTCACCGAATCAGTCAGGTTTTGGATGAAAGCGTTATCCCGTTCCCTACTAAAATTCGTTTCCAGCAAATCAAGGCAGCCCCCGTCCGCTTCCCCTTTCATCAGAATGTAGCGGTATTTCATATCGTTGTCCTGCAACTGCTGCATTCGTCCAGCCAAACGGACATTCAGGAACAAAGAAACGAAACAGACAACCAGCCCTGCCAAAAAGAGAAGCAGTTTCGGACGCAACAAACCGCTTATCCGCTGGGACAGCGATGCTGGTTCGGTTTCCGCTTTTTCAGTTGTGCGTTCCTTATGGTAAGAATCCAACGCATCCAGCATTTCTTTCAGACAACGGTAGGTAGCCGTTACAAATTTTCTCACTTCTCCTATGGATTGCTGCTGCTCCTGTTCCGCATTCCTTATGTCGGCAAGTTGGCTTTGGATAGCCTGCAATTCCTTTTCGGGAACAGCCGGGCTACTGTGGAGTTCCGATAATGCCTGCTCGATTGCTCCCAACCGTTCGAGAGTTTCCTCCCGGCTGGCTGGCGTTACCTGTGCTTCCTGCTTCCCTTTCAGTTCCGTAACCATAGAGAGAAGCCCCTCTAAAATCAAATAGTCTTCCATGTCTTTACAGTTTAAGTCGTTTTTTCTTCTTCTTTCTCAAATTAAAATTAGGTTCTTCATCCACTGGGGGAGAAGAAGCGGAAAACAGACCGAGCGAACCAGTTATCAACGGACTGTCAGCCTTGCCCGGTACAGGTGCTTGTTCCCGAACGGGCGCGAAAGTTATTTGCCGTTGGCTTCCGGCAACATTCATTCCTGCATACCCGAAACATTTGTCCAGTTTGGAAAAACTGAAACTCCGGTCTATTTCCGAACCCTTGAACGTGTATTCACCTTTGGAAAAGGAAACGCCCTGTATCTCGCCCGTCTGCCCCTTATACTTGAACAGGATAGTAATACCCTTTTCCACTAACCGTTCCTGTAACTGCTGCCAGTTCTTGGACTTTCCGATTTCATTCTTTACAGCGTTGTAAATCTCGTATTTCGATTTGTCCGGCTCTTTCAAGCGGTACTGCTTTACTTGTTCTTTTCCACCAGCGAAATAAAGCCCGTGTTTGGCTTTCAGCTTCTTGCATACCTGTTCGTTACGGTACATATCGTTCCTGTCCGAAATAGTCTTGCCGCTGTTGTCTATACGGTTGAACACGATATGCACGTGCGGATGCTCCCGGTCTTGATGGCGCACGATGATATACTGCGTATCGGTAATTTTCATTTCACGCATATATTCCTGCGCAAGCTGTATCATCTTCTCGTCTGTCAATTTGGGTGCATCCACCGCCGAATAGCTTAACGCAATATGTCCGACTGGCTTTTTCAAGTCGGGATTCATCCCGGTCTGCATACAGAAGCTGCGGATTATATCTCCCTGACTTTCTGTCAGTACCCCGTCCGCATGGAGCAAAGCCGCCTGTTCCTTGCCCAACACATAGTTTACGCAGCCCTTAAACCCGCTTCCCTTTTTTATTTTTCCAATCATCCGACAACTGGTTTATAATTTCGACAATCCTGTTTTTCAGTTTCACCAGTTCCACCGCCACCAGTGCGAAACCTCCGGCATTTGCCCGGTGTGCCAGTTGGTTGATGTTGTTGGCTTCCCCTGCCAGCTTGCGGATGGTGTCCGCATCCTGCCTATTCAGCCGGGGTATGACCTCTGCCGAAACAACTGCCTGCCGGACATACTCACTGACACGCAACCCGGCTTCTCCGGCTCTCTTTCTGATGGCGTAATACTGCAACTCGGTCAGTTTCGTACTGACAACCCGTTGCTGCTTCTCTATCCGTTTCTTTGCCGGACGTCCCCCCGGCTTATCCTTTATATTCGTCATAGGTTTTTACGTTTAAATGGTGTCTTAAAAATTGCGACCAACGGGAGAAATTTTCTTTGCGATGAGCAAAGCAAGGTAGTTTCGGTTTACCGAAACATAACCTTGCTCTCCAAATCAAACCACCTGCCGTTGGTAATCCTGCCGGACTAAATCCCCCTGCCCCTTTTCTGTCTTGGGGCGGCACGTTGTCCGGTTTCCTGCTTTATCTCCTGTACTTGGCTGGTGCTGTTCTTCTGTTCCTGCTTCTTGCCGCACAGGTAATCGTTCAAGTCTGAATAGCCCCTATAATTGTCTGAGAAGTCACGCACATGGTAGGAGTATTCCAATGCAATAGCCTGTGTCGCCTTATACCCCGTCTCGTCATTGTCAAGCATACAGTGGATGCGTTCATATGGGTACAGCACGTCAATGGCTTTCGGCACGTTGACAGTAGAGTTGAGTATGACATAATCCTGTCTGTCAAGGTCGGGCATGGTCGGACAGTTCTTCATCCGGAGCGTGAGGAAAGAAAGATAATCCATAAAACCCTCGAATACCAAACATTTCTCTCTCGGCTCTCCCTGCTGCCGTATATGGGTGATGTCTTTCGGGGCGATGCAGCCTTTGAAAAAGGAATTGCGAACCTCGTAACCTCCTGCCATGTTCGGGAAACCGATAGCAAAGAACGGTCTGCCGTTATTGGTAAAATGGAGTTCCTTACATTCTCTTTTTGCCAGTTCGATATTGATACCCCGCCCCTGCAAGTAACGGAGCAATGCCGGATGGGTCAAGTCACGGACTTCCAAATGTTGGGAACTCGGTTCCGTCCTACGCTGGAGAAAAGAAAAACTGACCGGGCGGACGTGCGGTGTCTGTTCCGCTATCCGGTTTAACAGGTATGGCAGGCTGTCGGAGTAATAGAGTTCCTTTGCCAGTGCGATGATGTTGCCGCCCTTGCCTGCGCCAAAGTCATACCAAAGGTTGCGGTCAGTGTTCACCTTGAAAGACGGTTCGTGTTCCTCCCTTAACGGTGATTTGTACCATAAGCCGTTGCCCTGCTGCTTGACAGGAGAGTAGCCTAAACTGTGCAGATAGTCTGCGATGGGTATTTGTTTCACATCTTCGATATTCATAACATTTTCTTTTTTGGGGACTAAAAAATAGTTGAAAAGTGCACCAGTCCTGTTTAGTCCGTTATATATATACCCGTACCATACTAAACCTGCCTGTTCCGATACAGGGAAATAGTAAGTCCATTCCTCTTGTATATACACCCGGACTAAACCAAACTGACTTTTAATAATGGAAATCGGGATTATAGCGGTAGCCCTTGCCCTCTTTCACAATCATGCGCTTGTTCACAAGAAACTTGTTAAGTGACACAAGAACATTGCGTCCACGCTCGTAGCCGATACTCGCATAACCCTGTTTCAATGCCGCTATGACATTGGAATAGCCTTGTACCACCTGCTTGCCGAAACCGTTCTCCAACGCTTCCCGGTGTTGCTGTTCAGTCAGTTCCGTAAGCGGAAAATTCCTGTCCTGCTTAGGTTGTTGGAATACATAATCATCCACGATTTCGGGTAAAGCGTTGTCATTGATACGGAATGCGAACGGGTCAAATTCCCGGTCACGTATGTGCATCGCCTTTACCTCGCTTATGTTGCCGTCCTGCTGGCTTTTCGTGATTTGCAGGACGGTTTCAGCCTTGTTGTTCAGTTCCGTACCGATATGCCCCCTTGTGTTGTCATCCCCCTTGTTCAAATGCAGTACGGTATGGATATGCAGGTTATATCCGCTTGACCAGCGCATCAAGAGGTTGATTAGGTCAGTCGATTCGCTGGGGCTGTTGATGTCATACATCAAGTCACGGATTCCGTCAATGATGAGCAACCCCACATCGGGCATATTTTCAAGCATATAACCGATAATCTGTTTCCGCTTATCGGGTGTCTGCTCCCTTAGCACGATGAAAACAAAATCGTCCCTGTCCTTGTCGGTAGGCAGTCCGGCAAGCCGCAAAATACGCTCCATGACCTTGTGGCAATGGTATTTGCTCTGCTCGGTATCTACATAGAGGATTTTCCGTTTGTTCGGTGGCAGGTATGCCGAATACTTCAGTACCTCGTCATTCTTCAACGCTGCCGCAACGATAGCGGAAATGTTGAATGTCTTTTTGCTCTTGGCTTTACCCGTGGATGCGCTGAAATTACCCAGCGTGCCAATAGTAGAGCCGTTCACCCAAAGTATTTCGGGCGGTACTTCGTAAGTGTCCGTCACCTTTAAATGAATGGTTTTCCAAAGGGCTGCGAAATCCTCTTTCTGCATGGTAACACCCTGCCCGGCTTCTTCTTTCCTCTTATTTTCCATAGTTACGGATTTTCCGGTTTGCGCTCTTGGCGATGGCGAGTGCCGCCTCGTCCTTGTCGTTCACCCTTTTTGCAAGGTTTTCCGCCCACGTGAGAAGCTCTTTCCGTGAGAAAAGTAATTTGTTCCCGTATTTGCGGAACGGCACTTCCTTTTTTGCGGTCAGCTTGTAGAGCCGTGCCTTTGAAATCAGAAAACCGTGTCGTTCCAGCACCTCTACCGCCACATCGGGCGTGAGGTTGTCGGGTTCGTTCCTCGGCTGGGTGAATCCTGCCAATGACTGGGAAACGGTTTCGCTCACGATAGCCCGGAGTTCTTCGGGCGTTGTCAGAATAATGTTCGTCATATTTTCTTCCTTTTTTAGTTATTACTTGGCTACCGTCATAGCCGTTGCAACCGGTTGATGCCGCAAAGGAAGAATAAAAGAAACCGATTATTCAATTACTAATCACTTGACACAGACCGGACAACTTGGGACAATGCAGGACATCCGGCAAGATTGGAGCGGGATAAAAAAAGGGACAAACGATGTATTGGTGATTTTGTCCTTCCAACACACCGTTTGTCCTATGTATGTTAAGTGATTATGCGAATGCCGCTATTTCACATCCTTTAACCTTTCAAGTTGGGAAACGACTTCTTTTATTACGAAATATTTGTTTCCCGACAGCCCTATGTCCGAACGGGATATGAAACCGAGTTCCTCCCACCGGGCTACGGTCTGCCTGCTCACGCCCGCCATTTTCGCCAATGTCTTTTGGTCTATCAGTTCCCTGCCCTCGAATACGGGGTACTTGTATTTACGGGTGGCATGGCTGAACCTTATTTTCTCTATCGCCTTGTCCACGTCTTTAACAGTAGGGGGAATATATGATTTCACTTGCAGTACGGCTTCTTCTATTTCGTAGCCTGCGTATTCGGGATTCTGCGCCAGTTCCTCGTAAATGGCACTGAAACATTCAAGGTGTCTAATCTTCACCGTCTTGGTTTTCTTGTTCGGCATGGCTCAATCGAATTTGGTTAATAACTGCGCATTCCTTATCCGCTCCTCCTGCTCGAAACTGGCGAGGTAGTTCTCCGTGATGGCAAGGCTTGAATGCCCCAAACTCTCGGATATGTAAGCGATGTTCGTTCCGCTGCGTTTTAAGACAGTCGCATAGGAATGCCGGGCGGAATAGGTCGTGAAACGGGGGACACCGACAGCTTGGGCTATTTTAGCCAAAGCGATGTTGCAACGGTGCGTTACCCGTCTGACAATATTGGAAATGACAAATTCGTCCTCCGTTTCTCTGGCGTACTTGAACAGGAAAGTATCGGGTTTCCCATCGTCAGGGTTTCCCCACCGTTTTATAATATCCCGCATTTCGGGAGTGAGTACCGCCCTTATTTCCCGTATATGGTTGGACGTGTGCGATGTCTTGGAGCGTACAAAGCAGATTTCACCGTCCACGATGTTCCCATACCGCAAGAAAAGCATATCCCTGAAATTGATACCGTTGCACAGGTAGGAGAAAAACCAAAAATCCCGGTACTTCTCAACGGTCTTGCTGCCCTTGTATGTCACGACTTTTTTTATCTGTTCCATCGTCAAGGCTAACTTTCGGCTGTTGCCGCTCGGAATCTCGTACTTCCCCCTGCCGAACGGGTATTGGGCTTCTTTTAAAATCCCGTTGCGTCTTGCGTCATTCACCACGCATTTAAGGGCTTTCATATAGAAATTTATGGTGGTGACGGTCTTGCCCTCGTTCCGCAGGAACTTGTCAAGGCGTGACAGCCAGTCCGCAGAAACCGCAGAGAACGGCACGCTGCCGCCTGCGAACCGTTCTATGCTTTTCAACGTGCTGCGGTAGTTATAATAGGAATTTACCTGCCCGTTGAGTTTGAATGCGTCTATTTTCCCCTGTATGGCTGTGTTAAGGGTTGTACCCGTACACCTGCCCAACCTCATGCTGAGCGCATCGAAACAGAAGTCCCCACGTTCCGCAAGGGCTTCCACTTGGCTTTTTATGATGGAGAAACTGTTTTCCACGCTTGCCCGTATCTCAATCAGTCTGCGGCTCTTGCTTTCGGCAAGGATTTCCCAGTCCTCTTTGGACAATTCCTTTCCGGTGGAATAATATTTCTGCTTGCGGTTGTGTATCACTTGTATCTTGACAGGGAACAGACCGCTTTTCTTCGCCCTACGTGCATCCAGTACCGATAGTACGGATATTCCATCTTTTGAATACTTGAACATAGGCTGCCTTGTTTATTGTTATACGTCTATTTTGTACATACGATTTGCATACAAAAATAGAGATTATCGGAAAAAACAGCAAATCAAAAGCCAAATCATTTTCCTAATAATCTCTAAATATCAGTTATTTATATACAAACTCAAACAATATAAAAATGGTAAAAATATAGGGTATTATTACGGTTGGTCGTGATGCCCCGCCTCATCGGCTCGTCCGAGATGTCCAGGTGCAGCGGCCTGCCGCTGAGCCGGTCCGCCATCTTGATGCCGAATGGCGAGGGAGAGGAGGCGTAGTTCGTCTCCCCGATGAAGAGGCAGGCCGCCTGCTCAATGAACGTATGGAAAGACTCCTCAGCCGGAAAATCCCCCTCGCCGCCGGGAATGGCAGCCCAGTAGAGGGTCGGCGCGTCCACGGTATTGTGCCGGGGCTTGCAGCCCATCTGTGCCAGGGCCGAGCCGGTGTCGTTCCGGATGTTCCTCAGCCTCTCCCTGTCCTCCGACCAGGCCATGACGTTGCAATGGCAACGCACGGGGACCAGCCCGAAGGAATGCGCCTCGTTCAGGTACTCCTCCGTCCACTGCCGGTTGATCTCGTTGGCGCGGCTGTAGCGCGAGAGGGAGCGCATATTCCTGGCCGCTTTCTCAAAATTCCGGAGGGTCTCTGCCGGATCATCTATGAACACGTACAGGTTGCAGATATGGTTATGGGGCAGCATCAGCCCCACGGGGGCGGCAAAGGAGAGGCGGCAGTCGCTGCGGTCGGTGGAATACTTCTCGAACCGCCCGTCCGTCCGCACCGCGGCGGGCAAGTCGTCCGCGTCGGAAAGCGTATGCACCGAGAGCCGTTTGTCGCCGACGCGCATTTCCGCGCCCCCGAGCCGGATGTCCTCCAGCGTGGTGGTGTCCTCCTGCGAGAGGGAGAAGTATTTCTCCACCAGGCCGGCCTCCTTTCCCTTTCCGGTGATCTCCTCCGTCGTGAGCCGTTCCAGACGGACCAGCCCGGAGTCGCGGATGATGCGCTCGAACTGCTCCACGGCTTCCAGGAAGCGGAGGACGCCGTCCTTGTCGCGGACCTCCCTGGGGAGGATATGCCCCCTGCAGAGGACGGAGAAGTTGCTCTGCTGCCGCATGCGCCCCTTCGTGGTACGGGTGATGAACAGGTACGAGAAGTGGTTCAGGAAGGGCCGCTCGTTGAAATGGAGCTCGAAGCTGCGGTCAAGGAATCCCAGCTCCTCCCTGTCGGTGCGTGCCCTGTAGCCCTCCTCAAGGAACCAGTCCTGACGGTGGACGATGGTATGGCAGGGCAATACCCTAATGGCCTTCCCTCATGCGCCGTGCATGGCCTCGTAATCGTCGGAGGTGAGGGTGAAGATCTCCGGCAGGCGGACCTTGAAGCCGACGGTCACGTCCGCGTCCTTGGAGAGGATGCACCCGTCCTCGACGGCGAGAAGGGGAAACTTACTTTCCAGGGTGGACGCTTTGAGTATGTTTCGCATATTTTCTTCGTTTAAAAAGTGAGGTGATACGTTTTCTGTTGATGATGTAGTAGGGACGGTAACCTGCCGCCGCCAGCTTCATCAGCCCGTGGGGGCCGTATTTCCTGTTCAGGCGGAACACGCCCAGGGTGATTCCCGTGGCCGATACGACGCAGAGAGCGATGCAGAACCAGCGGTTCACGCCCGCCATGTAGAGGATGACGAACACGAGGAAGACGGCGAGCAGGCCGCCGGCAAAGAGGTAGAGGTACTGCGCCTTCAGGCCGCAGAACTCCACGTCCTGCCCGACGCCCTTGTTCAGCTTGTATTCCATATGGCATGGGGGTTACAGGAAGAACGACCTCAGCACCGTGGCCGCCACGATCAGGAACACGCAGGCCCCGAACCAGCTTCCGGCGGTCTTGCCCGTATCCGGATCGCCCGACGAGAACTTGGAATACACGCGGATGGCCCCGATCAGCCCGCAGAGCGCGCCGGCCGCATAAATCAGTTTCACGGCGGGGTCAAAATAGCTGTTCACCATCTGCGTGGCCTGTACCAGCCCGGCGGACCCGTCACCGGCGGCGAACGCGGGGGCTGCTCATGTGGCCAGTCATGCCAGCAGGAAGGCTGTTCTGGCCGGTATGCGCCCGATAAGGGATACCAATACGTCCGTCACTTTGCCCATAGGGGAGAATCGTAAAAATGAATGGGTTCTTGAATGTCTCATTATTCTTATACCAATTATTATAATAAATGTTTGTCAGACTTTCTTTTTTGACAGGCCGCGGGCCGGATGCCCGCGGCTTGTCCTTGCAACCACATGTTTACTGCCGGCATCAACCGGAATCATAATAACCGTACATCGTTACCTCCTTTGTTAATTGTTTGCTACTCGTGTTGCTGTCTCTTCGGAACGGGATGTCTGGCCAGATCATCCCGAGTCATGATACACTTTCATACCTATATATTATTATGTCGGATTTCCTTTTTTAGCGGTCTGCGGCTCCGGATGCCCGTGGACCGTCCTTGCAACCGCATGTTTACTGCCGGCATCAGCCGGAGTCATAATAACTGTACATCGTTACCTCCTTCGTTAATTGTTTGCTACTCGTGTCGCTCTCTCCGGGATGGGATGTCCGTAAGGATCATCCCGAGTCATGATATTCTTTCATGCCAGTATTCTATTATGTCAAATTTTTCTTTTAACGGGCTGCAGACCCGGATGTCTGCGGACCGTTCTTGTAACCGTATGTTTACTGCCGGCATCAGCCGGAATCATGATAACTGTACATCGTTACCTCCTTCTTTAAAATTGAACTGTGCCGCCCGACGGCTTTTGTTTTCTTGGGAAAATGTCCGCGAAGCGGATCAGCTTGAATCATGATACTTCTCCATATACATTATATTATTGGTTATCGGGGTATGAAATCCATGATATCGAAATCCCTGATTATGCTTTCCCTGTCCTTTCCTGCCAGCAGGGGCGGCTCCCTGTCACTGTCCACGTACAGTTCCATGTACCGTTTCAATGTCTCGTCGCTGCCCAGGATGCCGGCCTGCAGGATGCGTTCCATGTCGGTCCCCTCCAGCCGTTCCAGTGTCTGGCGGGCATGGGACTGTTCCGGTTCTGAAAGGTGGTCCGTGGTCATGAACCTGGAGAGCAGGTCCATGTCGTCGAAGGTCACGCCTCTGGCGCGGTGCGGATCGGGACGTTCCACATAACCGGTGATCTCGTAGCGTTCCGGCACCTCCCCCTCCTCCGGCCTTCCGAAAGGAGCGGGGAATTCGGGCACAGGCACCTTTTTCTCTTTCATGGCCGTATCCGTCCGCTTTTCGCTCATCGCGTATTCCTCGTCCATAGGTGGGGATTGCCATAACCGGTACCGGCTCCTGCCGATGACAGCTTCCTCGGACGTTTCCTCCCGTGGCTCCGCCGGTTCTTCCTTCACTGGAAGACCGGAGGCAGGACGCTGTCCTCCCCTCCATTTAAGGACGCTGCCCGTGTGGACGTACTTTTCTATGCTCAGATAGGAGGCATACAGGAACAGAAGAATGAATGCGTACTCCATACCGGTCTACATAAGGTTTGTCATGGGGTGTTCCATTTTTTCCTCTGTCAGGCCGATATAATGCTGGAACGGGTCACAATCCGCCACGACAACGTTGTATCCCCTGCGGTAGTGCAGGATACCCGCCGTAAGCACGGTGAAGAAGGTCTTGCCGGGTTCACCCTTCCGGCCGGTCAATTCGATAAATAAAGGTTCTTTTTTCATGTGCATTTCTTTTTTATGGTTGTTGCCGGCAAGCTTTCCTGCCGTTTCATGCCACAAAGGAAATAACAAGCGGAATGACCTCAAATACCCTGTCATGTATTGTCATGGATAGTCAGTTTTTGTCATGGCGGAAGGGGCGGTGAAAAGAAAAAAAGGCTTTCCCGAAGGGAGGCGTGAAGCCAGCCCCCCCTTGGAAAACAGGATACGGCGGATATCCGGTACCGTGGAAAAAGAAAAATCCCCGCCGGCACACTTCATTCAAGGCCGGCGGGGATCGCAATAATAAAGGAGCGGGCTTCTCAACCCGTGATGTAACCGTACTTTTTCAGGTCGTCCATGAAATGCTCCGGCGTGTCGGTCC
>ENA-UOJP01001596-UOJP01001596.1-human-gut-metagenome-genome-assembly--contig:-C102-NODE-1596-length-25425-cov-8.070989_pt1 | contig 25425 bp, 20 predicted proteins | sample MGYA00242353_ERZ723900 | MGnify/ENA metagenome assembly ERZ723900
CGGCAACTACAACGGCCCTTCCCGAACGGGAAGGGCCGCCAACCAACCGCAGTGAAAACCAAATCGCTTTAGATACGCATCCCGCCGCCGCCCTCGCCGGACAATTTCTTACCGGCCGCGGCCTTCGCGGCCTCCGCCTGCGCGCCGGGCTCGGGCGCGACATCTACGGCCTTCGGGATCGGGAGCGCTTCGCGCCCCTTGAGCCCCGGCGCGTCGATGCCAAGCTGCGCGCACGCACGGGCCGCCAGGCGGTCGAACCCGATGTTCTCGGCGAACTCGCGGGCCTCCTCGCCGTCGAAGGTCCAGAAATCCGGTCCGATAGTGGCGCCGGACCATGAATCCGCGTTGCGGTCATACCCCATAGTCGTCTCATGGCAGAAGAACTTCCTGCCGTCCAAATCGATGGCATGCGTGATGGGGGAGAAGTTCAGGATGGCGTTCCGCTCGCCCGACTGGTAATCGATGCCGATGGCATCGACGGAAAGCGAATCGGGATAATACTGCATTCCCCAGCCGTATCCGAGCCCGGAAAAATCAACCCTTCCGAGCCCGCGGATCGCCTGTTCCCTCTTCGGCGCGGCGGACTTCGGGGCAGGCGCGGTCTTCTTTACCTTGCTGGGATCGGCCGTATCGCCCAACTCGCGCTCGCGACGGCGGGCGATCATCTTCTGGTTGAAGGCGAGCACAGCTGCCCGGCATTCTTCGGGCCCTGCGGACGGGATAATCGGGCGCCCGCCGAGCTCCGCGATATCCTGGGGCTCCATGAGCGTGAGGTTTTGGAAGAACGTCATCGCCTCGACCTCGGAGAAGTCGGCCAGCGTGCTCTCGCAGAGCCAGTCGCGCCCGGTATCGTGGTCGGTGAACTGGTCGGCGTGCTCGATGATGAGGAAGCAGCGCGAACGCACCTCGTCGTTACTGAGCTCATGGTCCCAGTCGTCGACCAGGATGCGCGCGCCCACCGTGAACGCATCGGGGAAATACTCCTCATGCTCGCGGCGCTCATCGGGCGTATCGTCGTCCCAGTCGAGCAGCATGCCCTCGAATAGCCCGCAGGTCCCAGTGGGATCGAGCTCCATTTCGGTGTAGTCCCAGCCCAGCTCCTCGACGTTGCTGGAGGAGAGGACGTTGACGGCGGTGAAGCCGTTGCAGACGACCGCCTCCCACTCGTCGAGCTCGTATTTTTCGGCCATATCCCTATCCTTTCGAAATCGCCCTACAGCTTGATGGCGCCGGCGTCCCCGGCACCGTCCCCGCCGGTACTCCCGGCCGCCCTCTTCGCCGCCGCGGCCGCCTCTGCCGGATCGGGCTTCTTCTCGGCTCCGGCGAGCTCGCGCAGGGAGTACTGATAGCACCACTCTTTGGCTTCCCCAACGGACGCGAACCGGGGTCCTGCATCCTCGCAGGCACCCTCACCCGTCGAGATCTTCGCTATGTAGGGCAGGTCGGGGAAGGCGGCAACCTGGTAGATGTCGAACTTCGTCTCCCCGAAGCGGTACGACTCCTGTGCCGAGCCGTAGGCGCGCTGCGCGAAACGCGGCAGCGAGCACGGCCCGACATCGGGTGAATCGTAGATGTTGTCCAGGAGGATATGGAAATCGCCCGTGCTCATTTTGCCGGGCGCGTAATATTCGCCGCCGAGCTTGAACCCCTTGGCATCGTACGAGATCCCGGAGATGAGCCGGACGTCCAGATAGGCGGAGCCGTCATGATGGGAGGCCTCGATGTGGAGCTCGCCGTTCGTATCTATGATGCGGTCGATCTGGCAATCCTTGAGGGCATCCGCGCTGCCGGTGCCCTGTACGAGGGAAAGCAGCGAGTCGGCGACGACCAGCCCGCAGGAGGGCCTGTCCCAGCGCTCGACCGTCCCCTTGGCGACAACGGAGATCTCGGTCGGATGTTCCGGGTCGTCGCCGCATTTCAAGTCGCGCAGCATGCGATCGAAACGGGAGATCTCGTCGAAGAGGTCGTTGTCGATGGCGTAATCGATCTCTTTCCAAACCTCATTCATAAAGAAATCGAGGGAGGACACCACATCGACATTGACACCGTCTCGGTCCGCTATATATTCGTTATAATCATCCACCGCCTCATCGGAGAAGTAATAGGAACGGTCGTAGAGGACGCGTTCCGCGGGCATGAAGAAATCCATGGCGAAGTCCTTTCGGCTGCAAACGGGGGAGGCGGGACCGACCCGGTCACCGTCATAGACCGATAGTACCCGCCCGAATCGCCACCAGCCTCAACTACAGCCCCCATTTCCCGAACGGGAAGCCTTCGTGTCAATTCCGGCATTTTGCCGCACATGTCCGACAAAAAGACCCCGGACCCGAAAGGACCCGGGGTCGATAATCTATCCGCCCGAAAACGATTCGCTAGAGACGGTGCCCGCGCTCGACCGCGTCGCCGCGGCTGCTGAGCTGTTCCTTCAGTGCGAAAGCGCCCGCGGCGAGCTTCGCCGCCGCCGCATTATCGAGCAAGGCACGGTAGGTCAGCGTATCGACGCCATATGCCTCGATCCTGCATCCCGCGATCGCGCTGAGCATGGCCAAGGCCTCGTCCTGCCTGCCGAAGTGCTTGACCGCATCGGCCCGTCCGGCATCGGCGCGGCGCACGGCGATATCGCACAGGGGCTCCGACCCGGATATGGACTGCTCGAGATAGGCGAGCACGCAGTCGAAGCCATTGGATGCCGCCTCGTTGGAGACCTCGTCGAAGCCGATTTTCGAGCAGTCGAGCTTGACGCCGCCGACCTCGAAGCCCTGCCCCTCGTCGCGCCTGCAATACCAAAGGCAGGGTACGACCGCGGCCGCGTCGGCATCGAAGGTGCGCGACAGGAACGCCACGCCGTTCTCGTCCTCCCAGGGCGTGAGGGGCGTGACGTCGCGGGCGGCGTCATCCGCCGCAAAGAACGGAGACATGAACGTGTCGTCGGCGTAGGCGCCGAGCACCGTGCCGGCGCGGCTGTACTCGGTCTCGCCGAACGCGCCGTCGATTTCGCGCAGCACATCGTCCGCATCGGTGCCGGCGGAAAAACCGCGCCAGTCACGGGCAAGCGTGCCGGAGCGGCCGACGTTGTCGACAAGCTCCGAGTAGAGTCCGTGCACGGTCCCAGGGAGGTCGTAGATGTCCTCCGGGGCGATGGGCCGCCCGGCGAGCATGAAGGCCTCTCCGTCGCGGATATCCTGGTCCACCAGCGTCTCGGGGTGAAGTCCCTCTTGCGGCTCGCCCGGCGCGGTCCTTTCGATAAGCATGGCGGCGTAGCGTGCGTCCCCGCCGGCGATCTCGAGGAAGTCACTCCAGCGGTAGGTTTTCTCATCGGAAGTATCGCGGTCCGTCACGTACTCGCAATCGAGATAGGCCTTTACCGCCGCGAGACGATCGGGATGGAAATTGTTTACCCGCGCGAGGAGCTTGCGGATATCTCGGGCAGTCGTCCCATACATTTGCGAGAAATCGTTGACGATATAGGAGAGCGCGATCAGGTCGCGCTTCACATAGGGACCGACATGGACATCCGTCTCACCCGGCGAACCGAGCCAGAAGTCTTCGAAAAGATCGAGGTCGCATCCGGTGGCGACCTCCACGGCCCCGACCGCCTCGCGCCCATTGAGCCCGCGTTTCACACCGGACAGGCCTTCGAACGACCTGCCCCCTGAAATAGTCCAGGAGGTCGATGCCGAGATCGGAGCACTGGATATCGGAGGCCGCCGCGATATCGAACGACCCTGCCTCGAAGCGCTCGGTATACGCTCCGGTGTCGTCGTCGATATCGCTGCGCAGGAAGGCGATCTGGGTCAGGTCCTCCCCATCGCGGGACACCGGCCGGAACAGCGCGATGCCGTCGATGAGGGTAGAGCAACCGACGAACTCGCAGGTATAGGCGTATCGCGGGTTGAACCCCTCATACTCGCCTCCTGCCGAGACCAGGTCGATGGTATCCATCGCGTTGTAGACGTGGCCGCCGGCGATCTCGAGGAAATCGCCCCAGCGGTACACGGTCTTATAGCCCTCGGGCGAGTACTCCACGTCGGTATATCTGGAGATATCCGCCTCGTTCCGTCCGCGCTCGTTCATATCCATGCACTCCAATCTGGAAAAAAGGCACTCTGCTACCGAAAATGGTAGGGCCGCCCGGCCGCGATGCGGCCCGGCGGCCCATGGGGTTCCCGAACGGGAACCCGGTCACTTCCTCTGCCGCTTGGTCGGCGTCAGCTTGCCCGAGCCGGTCTTCCTGAGGATCGACTTGGCGGCATGAGCCATCTGCGGCGGCGTCTTCTCGTAGAGCTTTCCCGCCTCGACGTCGTCGACGAGCCGTTCGGCCTCGCCCGGCGTGAGCGTCTGGGCGCAGACCTGCCTACAGCTCAGGTCCTCGGACTCCACGGCGCCCACGACCTCGATCCCCTCGCGGCGGCACGGGGCCCCGACCAGGTCGAGCGGCGCGCGGACGCGGCCCGCCTCGATGAGCGCGGCGACCTTCTCGCGCGCCGCCTCCGTATCCGTGGCGAGCACGGGATAGCTGAAGGTGACGGACTCGGAGACCGTCACCATGTAGTATTCGGCGCCGTCCTCGACGACCTCGAGTTTTTCAGCCATATATCGAACTCCTTGCGTTTCCTACGTCGATCCCTTGCCGGTCGGCGGTTTCTTCTTCTTGCCGCGGTCCTTCGCGGTCCTGGCCGCGGCGCTCTTCGCGTGCCCTGCCGTCTCCCGCGGAGGCCTGCCGTGCGGGTAGTACTTCTCCGGTGGGGCCTCGGGCTCGGGCTTGGCCGCGACATCGCGGCGCCGGCGCATCGCATGGCGCTCGGGGCCGTTGCCTCCGGCGCTGTCGTTCTCCTCGCGGCGGTAGCGCCGTCCATGCGGGCGCCTGACGTCGATCTCGCCGCCATCGTCCGTGGCGCGTTCGGATGGGCGCCCGTGCCGCCCGATGCCGTCGCGGCGGCGCTCATGGGCCTGTGCACGCGATTCGGCGAGCCGCGTGCCCTCTTTCGCCGTCATGGCCCCACCTGGGTCGCCGGCGGTATTCCGGATGGGTTTCCCTTCCGCGCCGGTATCGACCGACTCTGCGCTATGCACCGGAGGGGTAGGGGTTTCGGGACGGGCATCTGCCACCGCACCCGCCTCCTCGTATCCTCCGCTCTGGACGGCCGCCGCGGAAGCGCTTCCGGTGGCGTCCTTCCGCGCGAAGTGCCGACCGATGGCACCCGAATCGTCATCAGAGCTGTGTACGGGGCAGTCTGCGGCCCTCGCGCCCGCCCTGGAATGCCTGCCGATCGCCCTCATGGCGTTCTCGATGGGCTCGCGCGCGAGGCCTTCCGCATCGGCGTGTAGGCCGTCTCCATCCTTCCGTGTCTCAACCGGTGTAGACCGGTCACCGCACGCCGGCGAGGGGGCTTCCGCAAATGCCCCCGCCTTCCCGGCGATGCCGCCAGGGGCGGCGTCGCGGCCGTTCTCCCTCCTTGGATCGCTTTCGGGGATGACTTCACGGCGGTGCCGCTCGAAGGCGGCGCGGTAGCCGCCGCGCATCTGCTTGATGAGGGGCGCCGCGGTCTTCACGATTCCGTTGACGTAGCCCTTGAGCGAGGAGGCCTTGGCCCTCACGTCGTCGGGCGGCAGCACGGGGCTGGCGCACCCTGGGCCCTGGGCGCGGAAGTGCGCCTCGATGACGAAGCGCGCGTTCTCGTCGAGGTCGTCCCATGCGACCGGCACGCGCTCGGCCTCCGGCACGGCCTCGGCGTCGCTGTCCATGTCGGCGACGTTGACGAGCCGGTACAGCCCGGCCTTGGCGTCATTCCACGACGCAGCCGCGATATCGACGGAGAGGTCGAGCACGCGCGCGGCTCCCCTCAGCCTCGTGGGGGGCAGTCCCACGAGCAGCGCCGGCGGGAACAGTTCGTCCACGAAGAACAGCCCGCCGCCCGAGCCGCGGGGCCTGGACTTGACGCCGTAGACGCCCGTGCAGCCATCGGCGGCCTTGATGTCAGCGCCGGGGAAGAGCGACTTCCATGTCGAGATGGGCAGGATCTCGCGGCACTCGTGCCAATCGGATGCGGCGAGCCCCGCGCAGTTCATCGCGGAGAGGTTGTAGAAGGCGTTGGCGCATCCCGTGTGCCTGGAAAGCGTCTCGAGATAGCGCCGCCACCCCGCCTCGCTGGATGCGGCTTCCGCCAGGTAGCTTTGGTTTTTCGCGTTAACCGTTCGGACGGTCGGGACGGCCATGGCGCGCTAGAGCTTCTTGCCGCCGGCTTCGCCCTCGGCCGTGGCCGATTTGGCCGCGGAGGCCTGGGCCATGGCGCTGATGAGGCACGGATCGCGCTTCTCGGCGGCGTCCTTGCAGTAGGCGCGCACCTCGCGCAGGGCGGGCGCGATATCCTTCTCGCCGGTGTACTGGACGGTGAGCGACTTGCCCAGGCTGGAGCCGAACATATACGCATCGGCGTCCGCGCGTAGGAAGAAGCGCACCTCATCGGGCCGCTCCGTGAAGTCCTCGACGTAGACCTCGCGGCAGCCGACGTCCTCGAGGTCGCGGACCGTGATGGCGCTGTCGCCGATCTTGTCGGCATCGACCGAGTAGACGGCCAGGTCGTTGCCCCCGTGGGCGACGGGGCAGACGGAGACATGCACCCCGCCGCCGTCGACCGCGGGCCAGATGTTGACGGTGCAATCGTAATCGCCCGCGCACTCGAAGACCTGTTCGTAGAACTCCCTGGCCTGCACGGTGTGTCCGACCCCCAGGTCGAACGAGTTGGGGTCGAGATGGTCATGGATGACGCCCCAGCCTTGGCTGTAGACGGTGTCGTCGATATGGTTCCCGAGCTGGTCCATGGCGCGCTCGACGTTTTTCTCGGTCGCGGGGATGGGGAAGCCGAAGTTGCCCCAATCGTTCTCGAGCGAGTCGGCGATGTCTTTGCGGCGCCAACGAAGCGTGATGAACTCGTCGTCGTAGAGCTTGCCGCCGGTCGGCACGTAATCGCGGCCGCATCTCTTCTCGAAGCACAGCTTGGCGCGCGCCACGTCGTCGAAGGGCTCGATAGACTCCCAGGTGCGCGAGTCCGCTTCGTAGCCGCTGGCCACGGCGTACGGAAGGCTCCCGCCCTCGGCGATGCGGCTGCCGCCGGCCTCCGTCATCGCCAGCAACGCGGTGCCGCTCTCGTGGTCATACTCGAGGACGAAATGGTCCAGCTTGTCGTTCATGTCGGTACTCCTAGCGGATAGGGCGGCGGGACGCGTTTCCCGCCGCGGGTTTACTGATGCTTGTTGCCTCCGTGCTCGACGGTGCCGCCGTCGCGCTCAGACGCGGCCTTCGAGGCCGCGGCGGCCAAGGCCTGCGGGTCGCGGCCCCCCCTTTCCATCTCGCAGCTGCGAGACTCGTGCAGCCTGCGCGCCTTTTCGGTGCGCGGCATGACGCTCCTATGCTGCAACTCCGGGCTGCGAAGATGGCGGGGCTTGGAGTCCAGCGCGGCGGCCGCCTTCGCGATCTCGCTTTCCAGCTGCGCGTCGGAAAGTCCGCGGATGGCCCTCTTCTCGCGCGCGTACGGGTCGGTGGCGAATCGCTTGACGACCTCAAGATCGAGTTCTCCATCCCGGGCCCAGACCAGCACGGAAGGCCTGAACGATGCCGCCGCCCGCGACGTGCGGGCGAATTCGGCCACGGCGTCGCTCTCCGCATAGGCGTCGCCCACGTGGAGGTCCTGGACGGCCCCGAGGACGTCGAAAAGGTCTTCATGGGAAAGCGCGGGCGAATCGAGCCCTTCGAGCGCCGACGCCGGAAAGTGCAGCACGGAGAGCTCGTTTCCCCTGTCCGCCACGGCGAGATAGACGAGGCTGCGGTCCTCGGAGTGCCAGGCGATCGCCGTATAGCTGTCGTCGATCAGCCGGTAGGCGTTCTTGTAGAAGTCCTTTGCGCGGTAATCGTCGGTGCCGATATCGGAGTGTTTGGCTCTGAATGCGATGCTGTCAGGCATATCCGCATCGAGCGAGTAATCGCGGCCGCGCAGCTTCTCGTAGGCGAGCTTCGCCTTGCCGATGTCGTCGAACAGACGGCAGTCCTCCCAGTCGCGGGCGGCATGGTCGTACCCCTTCGCGACGACGTAGGGCGTGTTGTACCCGTCGATGGCCGGCACGGCCCCCTCGACGGTGGCGACGATGAGCGCGCACCCGGCGCCGTCGTCATGCTCGAGGACGATGAAATCGATGTTCTCATTCATAATTGGACTCCTAGGACGTCAGTGTATGATGCCGTCATGCCCGGCGGCGTCACCGTCGCGGCCCTTCGCGGCCTTCACCGCGGCATTCGCCATGGCCTGCGGGTCGCGCCCGCTTTCCCTCTGCCCGCGCTCGGTCGACGCGTGCAGTCTGCGCGCGGATTCGAACTGGAGGTCCGCGTGCCATTTCCGGGCGGCGTAGTATGCGGCGCTGTCGGCCTCGGTCCCGCCGAGGCCGTGGACATGGCTCATGTGGGCATTGACGCGCTCGGTCATAGCGGTGCCGGCCTTCTCGATTTCGGAAGCAAGTTCTGCATCGGAAAGCTCGCGCAATGCCACCAAGTCTCGGGTATCGGCTTTGAAGGCGAAGCTATCGACGGCGGTGCTGAAATTGATTTTCCCGTCCTCGCGATACAGATAAACTACCCCGTAGAAGCCGAATTCCGGCTCGGCGCCCGAACCGAACGACGCCGCCGCAGGAGAGTTTCGCGCGAATTCGAGCACGCGGCTGTTTTCCGCATAGGCGTCATCGACATGGAGATCCTGTATCGCACCGGCGAATTCGTGAAGGTCGCCCTGGTCGCGTCTGTCGATTTGGGCTAGGGCCGCCGACGGGATATGGAAGACGGTGAGGCCGTCGGCCTCGTCCGCCACGGCGAAATAGACGAGGGAGCTGTCCTCAGATGCCCATGCTGTACCGCAGCACGGCCCATTGATGTCGCCGAGCAAATCATAGATTCTACGGTAGAAATCGATTCCCTTATGGTGGTCGATACCGAGATCGAAGAACTCGGTCGGGACGCCCGTGGGGAATTCATCGATCAGGGCGGTGATTTGGTTGACGACCACCTCGATATTCGCATCCGTCACGGGAATGGGCATCTCGAAATCGGAGCGCAGCGCGTCGGCGATAGCCGATCGCTTGATCTTGAAGACGATCTCGTCATCGTCTTTGGCCGCAGCTATATTCTGGTTCATGGCGAATACCCCTAAATGGACAGGCGGCACGCCGGCAAAAGCCGACGCCCGCGAAATTGAAAACGTCAGCGCTTGTTGCCGACGTGCTCGACAGCGCCCTTCGCGCCGCCCTCTGCTGCCGACAGCGCGGCCGCGGCCATTGCCTGCGGGTCGCGGGGCTGCTGCACGGCCGTGCGAGCATCCTCGGTCACCTTGCGCAGCGTCGGCGCGAGGTCGGGCAGATCGCCGTACAGGTTGTTGACCCCGAAGCGCTCATCGAACCTATCGACCGCGACGCGGTTGGCGAAGGCGCGGATAGCCTCGATGCCGTCGAAGCCGTGCTTGTGCACGCACAGCTCGCGTTTGCCGCCCAAGCGCTCGATATCGTCGACGGTGATCTCGCCGTCCCCGATGAGGTCGGCATCGATCTTGTAGACCGCCAGGTCGCCGTCCTCGCTGTCCACGGCAGATGTCATGACGAACGCGGCGTCCCCCTCGCTACTCGGCCAGACGACGGCCTCGGTGAAGTTCGAGAGCCCGAAGGCGTCCCTGTAGAAGTCCACGCCCTGTTTGGTCGAGAAGCCCAGGTCGAGCTCGTCTTCGACGATGATGCCGCCGATGGTCTCCCAGCCGTCCTCGATGGAGCGGTCCTGGAAGCTGTCATGTGCCATGAGCTGCCCGATTGCGGTATCGATGTTCTTCTCCGTGGCGGGGATGGGGTAGGCGAGGTATTCCGAGAGCGCCGCCGCGACATCCTCGCGGCACCATCGGATCGTGCAGAACTCGTCATCGCGCAGCTTGCCCTCCGCGAGCGGGTATGGATGGCGGCACGAACGCTCGTAGTCGATCTTCGCCTCGGCGATATCGGTGAAGTAGTGCCCGGCGCCCCAGGAACGGGACTCGAAATCGTATCCGTCGGCGACGATGTAGGGCGATGCGTGCCCGCTCAGGACAGGCTCGCGGCCGCCCGACGTGGCGACGACGAGCGCGGTGCGCGTGCTCTCATCATATTCGAGGACGATGTGTTCCATGGCGAAACTCCTTAGGCGGTCCGGCGCGCAGAAGGCGCCGGCGATGCGGGTATTGCCCTGATGATAGGGACGCGGACCCGCCGTGTGAACGCATGTTCCCGAACGGGAAGGGCCGCCCCTAGAGCGCCGGCCCGCGCCCGGCGGCCTCTCCCTGCGCGGTCGATCCCGCGGCCCTCTTGGCGCCGCGCGCCTGCGTCTCGGGATCGGTGAGCGACAGGGAGCGCTCGCGCGCCTCGGCGGCGAGGCGCGCCACGAGGCAGGGGTCGGCCGTGTTGGGCGACAGCGTGGCGCACGAGGCGGCGAGGGCCGCGTCGGCGAGCCGTTTGGCCCCGTCGGCCCCTGCCGGGACCTCGCGCATGCGGTTCCTCGGGTCCTCGGCGGTATCCTCGAAGCCGAAGAACGCGCGCTCGTCCTCGCCCTCCGAGATCGGCCAGGCGGCGCCCTCGATCAGGAGGTTCCCGTCCTCGAGCACGTCGGCGCAGATGGCGCCGATCTCGGCGGTGTCGGTGCCGCCGATGCCGATCGTCGCGGTGAGGATGCCGTCGGTTGAGGCGATGCTATCGGGACTTTTCGCGGCGATACGCCGCGCCCCCGAGATCGCCGCTCCCGCGGCGGTGAGCGCGGTGCGGTACAGCTCCGGGCTCGACAGCCCGCGCACGAGCGCGGAGCGGCAGCACCCGGCGAGCGTGTAGGAGTTGGCCGCCGGCGCTATCCCGGCGGGAAACACCGGGATGCCCGGCGTGTTTGCCGTGACGACGGGCGAGGCGGCGGCGAGGCGTTCGAGCTCGAAGCGCGTGGGAGCCTCGGTAAGCAGGTCGGCCAGCGCGTCGGCCACGGCGTCGAGCGGGTCGCCGGCGATGCGGCACCAGGTCGGGACGTCGAGGGCGATGCACGCGGCGTGCCCCGTCAGCCGCCCGATCTCGCGGTCGATGTCGCGCCCCTCGACCCTGTTGAGCGTATATCCGCCCGCCCCGCTCGTGACGGGGCAGGTCAGGATGCTGGAGTTCTCGCGGGAGATGATCGTGTAGTGCGCGCCGTCGCAGAATACGGCGGAGTCGATTTCGGGCTGCTGCATGGCGTGTCCTTTCGGTTTTAAAGGGGACAGGGGGCCGGAAACCGGCCCCCTGTCGGACGTGTCCTTAATGGCGTATACCCTAAAAGCGCCCCGGCTTACATGCCGGTCTTGTGCTTCTCGCCGCCACCGCAGTCCTCGCGGACGGATGCCGCCGCCGAACAGCGCGCGGCCTCGGCGACATCGTCCGGGCAGCCGGACGCGATGCCGTTGGGCACGGCGGTCGCCGCATTGTGCGCGGCGGAGTCCTCGCAGATGAGCCCTTGGCGGCGCAGCTCCGCCACGCGTGCGGCCTCGCGGGCCTCGTCGTCGGCCGCGGCGGCGCGCTCGTGCTCGCGCTCGGCCGCGCGGTCCTCCTCGATGCCGTCCTCGATCGCGGCGGCCTCGGCCTCGTCGAGCAGCGCCTGCTCGCGCTGGCGCTGCATCTCGGCCTCGATGCGCTCCTGCTCGAGGACGGCCAGGCGTTGCTCGAGGTCGTCGAGCTCTGCCTGCTTGGGGAACGGCTCCTTGGCCGCCTTCTGGGCGTCGGCGAGCGCGCGGTGGGCGGTCCCCAGCTTCAGCTCGATCTCGGCGGGGCCCTTCGCATCCTTGGCGATGATTCGGTCCATCTGGGTGAGCACGGTGAACGCTCCTTTCTCTCCGGAGGGGAAGACCCTCTCCGACATGTGCACGTGTTTGGCGGGATCGACCGCAAGGCCGATATAGGGCAGCCAATCGTCATCGAGGACGTGCTGCCGGCGGCACACGACCGACAGGCCGCGGTAGGTCCCGATAACCTCCTCGCAGCCTGGGCGGACGTCGTAGGCGGCGCGTCGCAGCGCCCGGATGGCCTCCTCCTTGTCGGCGATGTGCACTCCGCCGACGGTGAGGAAGCTGTCCTTGGAGCCGAGCGTCTGCTGGCGGACGAGGTCGGCCTCGGAGAACGGGATCTGGTCGTCGGCGAGCATGTCCCGTTCGGCGGCAAGTGCATCGACCAGCGGACGGTACTGCGTCTCGATCTTGTGCTGGACGTCGGCAAGGCCCTCCAGATGGGACTCCCTCATGAGTTTGAGCTGGCCGATCTTGTTCTCGACGTCCATGCGCTCGGCCACGGTGGGGTCGCCCTCGGCGATCTGCTTCATCTGGGCGAGCGACAGCACGGTCTCGTCCAGGTCGTCCATCGTTCGCACGGGCGACTTGTTCGTGAAGACCTGGCTGATGAAGCGCTGCTTGCGCTCGACGATGGAGTAGAGGTAGCTGTCGAACGTGCCGGTCGAGACGTAGCGGAAGTCGTGGACGTGGTCGAAGCCGTTGCCCTGGCGCACGATGCGGCCGAGGCGCTGTTCGAGGTCGGACGGTCGCCACGGGCAGTCGAGGTCGTGGATCGCGGCCAGGCGCGTCTGCACGTTCGTTCCGGTGCCGAGCGTCGTGGTCGACCCCAGCAGGATGCGGATATCGCCGCTACGCACCTTCTCGTACAGCGCCTCCTTCTGCTTCGACTTGCCCTTGGCATCGGTCACGCAGGCGATTTCGGGCTCGGGGACGCCGGCCTCGATGAGGCGGCGGCGCACGTCGTCCTGGATGTTCCAGCGCCCGGAGGCGGGCGTGGAGGAGTCCACGAACACGAGCTGGGCTCCGCGCTCGGCCTCGGTGCGTTCGCGGATGTCGAGGATGTTCCGCACGCATGCGTCGACCTTGCCGCCGGAAAGCGGCTCCATGTCGGGGTCGTCCTCGAGGTAGAGCAGCTTCGGGTCGAGCGCGACCTTCCTGCCGTCGCCGGTGATCTTGAGCATGTTGTCCACGCTCGGGTCGCAACCGGCATGGACCTTCTCGCCGCGCTCCACCAGCGCCTCGACCTCGGCGAGCTGTTCGGGCGTCGCGGGCACCGCGACCGCGTGGCTCTCGAGCTCGGGGAGGTCGAGGTCAAGGTCGTCTGCCGTCATGATGTCGCTGTAGCAGTGGAACGAGCTCATGAGCTCGGGGAGGTTCTGGAACCTGGCGAAGCGGCGTTTGATGTCCAGGCCGCCGCCCTCGGGCTTCGGCTCCAGTGTCTCGGTGACCTCGCCGAAAGTCTTGGCCCACGCGCTGAAGTTCGAGACCCCCTGGCTGGCCAGCAGGCTCGGCGAGAGGTAGCGCTGCATGTTGTAGAGCTCGGCCATCGTGTTCGTGACGGGCGTGCCCGTGGCGAACACGATGTTGTTGCCGCGCCCGCTGCCGCGAAGGTACTCGCACTTCATCAGGAGGTCTTCGCACTTGGCGGCGTCGCTGGTCTGCATGCCCGGCACAGAGCCGCCCGACACCGCGAGGTTCTTGAAGTAGTGGGCCTCGTCGACGAATATCGCGTCGCAGCCGACCTCCTCGAACGTCGCGCCCTCGAGCGTCTTGGATGCGTTTCGCTTCTCGAGCGACTGGAGCTTGCTCTTGAACTTGTCGCGCACGCCCTCGATCTGCTTGACCGAGAAGTCCTTCTCCCCGGCGCCGTCCTCCAGCTCCATGAGCCTGGATTCCTCGAGCTCGTCGATGCGCGCCTCGAGCGCCGCCTTCTGCGCCCCGTAGGACATCTGCAGCTTCTCGAAGCGGCTGAATCCGACGATGACGGCGTCCCAGTCGCCCGCGGCGGCCTGCCCCCAGAACCGGCGCACCGAGTCCGGGTTTTTCGCCGCGGCGTCGGTGAGGACGAGCAGCTTCGCGTCGGGGTAGAGCTTGAGGTAGTCGGCGGCCCACTGCTCGGTGAGGTTGTTCGGCACGACGATCATCGGCTTGCGGGCTCGCCCAAGGCGCTTGAGCTCGTGCATGGCGGCGATGCCGGTGAAGGTCTTGCCGGCGCCGACCGTGTGCGCGATCAGCGTGCCCTCGCCGTCCTGGATGATGCGCGCCACCGCGTCGCGCTGGTGCTTCCTGAGCTGGATGTCGGGCGACATCCCCGGCAGCGAGAGGTAGTCGCCGCTGTATGCGCGCGGGGCGACGCGGTTGAGCTTTCGGTTGTAGATGTCGGCGAGCATGGCCGCGCGGTCCTCGTCCTTCCAGACCCACTCGCGGAAGGCCTCCTCGAGCTCGCGGCGCTTGGCGTTGGCGGCGGCCGTGGCCACCGGGTCGGGGATCTTCTTCTTGGACTTTTCCGCGACCGGGTTGTAGTCGGGGTTGTCCTTCTCGATCTGGATGAGGCCGCCGTTGAGTGCGGCGGTGAGGATCATGAAGCAGTTGTAGGAGCCCACGCCCCACTTCTTCGCGACCGACTCGTCCATGCCGCCGCTGGCGGACGTGACGCTCCACCTGCCGGAGACCTCGGAGTAGCGGACCTCGAGGCCGCGCGCCTGGGCGGCGGTCTGGTAGCTGCCGCGCACCCGGCTCTCGTGCCCGTAGCCGATCTTGAAGGTCTCGAGCGCGAAGTCGCGGATCACCGACGCGGGGACCCAGGAGCTTCCGAGCTGGCAGGCGATCTGCCCGGGGACGAGCTTGACCGGCTGGACGGCCTCGAGGCGCGATTCCAGGCGCTCGAGGGCCGCGACGCGGTCCGGATCTACGGGCGGGACGGCGAGCTTGGCGGCCTCCATGAAGCGGCACCTGTGGTCGCGGAAGCGCTCCAGGCCCTCCTTGGTGGCGAGCTCGGACAGCGACGCCGGGGTGACGGCATGCCAGCTGCTCTGGTAGTAGGTGCGACGCTCTGGCTCGAGCAGGTCGATTTTCATCACGGCCTCCTCGGAGCACTGTTTCTGCTGGATGCGGAACAGGTACTCGACGGCGTCCGGTGCCGACCTGAGGGCCCGCGCGACGCGCATGCCGTTCTCGATTGTCGCCTCCCTGGCTGAGAGCTCGCCGTACATCGCGCGGACGGGGCGCTCGATCTCGACGTCGGCGACGGATTGGAAGGCCTCGAGATAGTCCGAGCCGTTGTAGGGTTCCGCGCCGCCGGCGGCGAAGAAGGCGCCCAGCTCCTCGTCGGAAAGGCCGCTGTCGCAGACGAGGTATTTGATTGCGTAGGCGGGCGAGGTTGTAAGCTCGCTGCCGTTGGCCCAGGAACGGAAACCGCCCAGCGCACGGGCGAGCTGGTCGATGAGCGGGTTTCCGGTCGAGACGTTCCAGCGGTGCTCGTCGCCGTCCGGCAACTCGATCGGCCGCGGACCGTCATAGGCCTCGAGCGCGAGGGGGATGAGCTCCCGCCAGCAGGCCCAGTCGATGCGGCGGGCGCCGCGGTCGAGGCCGTCGAGGTGCGCGAAGCCGTCCACCGCGAAGCGCGAGGTGGTGGGGTTCAGGCTGCTCTCCCACAGGTGCGTCCTGCGCAGCTGGGCGAGCGCGTCGCGGGTGGAACCGGTCAAACCTTCGGCATCGACTGCGTATCCGAGGTGTTCGTTCCAGGCTTGCCGCGTCTGGCGCTCCGCGCGCCCGCGCTCGGCCTCCAGCAGCGCGCGGACGTGCTCGAGCTTGCCGCCCACGTCGCCGGAAAGGTACTCGTCTGCGGTCATGATGTGCGACGGGTCGTCGGGGTCGGCGACCACAAGGTCGCCCAGGCGCTCGAGGGCGGTCGGGATGTCGGTCTCCATGAGGTCGGCGAGGAAGTCGATATCGACCCCGCCGCGCGCGTCGATCGTGACGGCGAGCGCGTCCGACGGGTTGCCGACGTGCTCGGGCGTGGGCGCCTCGGGGGTGACGAGGCGCTTCTTGAGGATATCGGCCTTGTCGGTCACGTTGCCGTCGGAGTCCACCTTCTCGAGGCTCAGGAGATTGAGTGCCAGCGAGTGGTCCGTGAACCCCTTGGAGGGGAACACGGCGAGATTCTTCTTGGAGTTGATGCGGCCGAAGCGCTCGAAGAACGAGTCGTATTCGGCGGACAGCTTGGCGATCGCCTCCTGGACCTCGTCATCGTCCGCGGCGGGGTCGCGCTCGAGGGCGAGAAGCGCGCGGGCGCCGTCGCGCAGCGATAGCATGGCGCGGGCGCGCTCGGGGCCGGTCTTGCCGCCGCCGGGGGTGAAGGGCTCCACGGCGTCTTCCGTGCCGTACCAGATCGTGTCGTCCGCGGCGACGGAGAACTCGAACTTCGTGGGCGCGGTCGGGACGACCGAGATGCCGGCGGGCTCCGCTACCGCGGCCATCTCGACGGCGCCGCCCTGGTCGACGCTGTCGCGCAGCAGGTCGGACACGCGCTCGCCGAGCGCGTCGGCGCCGCCCTTGAAGCTGACGCCGAGCGTGGGCCCCATGGGCCCGCTGACGATCGACATGTCGCCGACGGCGCGGCCGGGATGCTCGTTGAAGTATCGGTTGATGTTGACGGTGTCCTCGAAGGGCGAGGTCTCGACCCACTCGGGAAGCTCGTCCCCGGCAAGCGCGATGGGCTCGGGGCGGCGGCGCAGCAGCAGGATGTCGCTCAGCGCCTCGGTTCCCGCCTGGCGCTTGAACGTCTCGGCCGGCAGGCGCACCGCGCCCAGGAGCTCGGCATGCTCGGCCAGGGCGCGGCGGGTCGCGGTCGAGTTCTTGTCGAGCGTGTAGCGGCTGGTGAGCACCGCGACGATGCCGCCGGGGCGCACCGCCTCGACGCTCTTCTTGATGAAGTAGTCGTGGATCGGCATGCCGTCGATCTTGATATCGCCGCTGTAGGGCACGTTGCCGATGGCTGCGTCGAAGGATGCGGGGGAGACCCGGCACTCCTCGAGGCCGGCCGCGGTGATGTGGGCCTCGGGGCAGAGCGCCTGCGCGATGCGCGCCGAGATCGGGTCGAGCTCCACGCCGTGGAAGTCCAGGGCGAGGTCGGCCGGCGCGAGACGCATGAAGTTGCCGGTGCCGCAGCCCGGCTCGAGGATCGCCGCGGGCGTGTCGCCCTGGCCGATGCCGGCCTCACGCAGCGCGTCGTAGATGGCACCGATCACGGACGCCGGCGTGTAGAACGCGGTGAGGACGGTATGGCGCTGGGATGCGAACTCGTCGTCGCTGAGCAGTTCCTTGAGCCTGTCGCGGATCTCGCCCCACTCGCCCTCGGCCTTCTCGGAGAAGGCCTTCTGGGCGCCGCCCCAGCCGGAATAGGCCTCCATGGCGGCGATTTCCCCGGCGGTGGCGCTGCCGCGCTCCTCGGCGGCGGCAAGCGCCTCCAGGGCCGCCAGGTTCTTCCTGGCTCGGGCGATGGGGCTGCCCGCGCACTGCGAGTCAACGCCGGCGGCGGGATCGATGGGTTCCGCGGCTTCTGCCGCGGCGGGCTCGTCGATAGCCGTCGGGGTCTCGGCCCCGGAAGTCTCTACATGGCCTCGATGATCTCCTTGATAGCGATCTCGGTCGCCATCGCCTCGGCGGAGTTCGCCTTCTTGATGAAGCTCGGCAGGTCGCTCGAGCGGAGTTCCGTCGTCGCCCCGCACGACTTCATGCAACCCGGCGTGAGCTCGCTGATCCTGTTGCGGTACGCCGTCTCGATCTGCTCGAGATAGGATTCCGTCTCCCCGGACGCCCTCAGCTCGGCTACCTTCTCCGGCAGGTTGTCCAGCATAAACTGGTACCTCATGCCGCGGACCCCGGTGTACGGTTGTTTCAGGACGGCCATCTTCGTCTCCCTTCCGAGATGCGTCGGCGGGCGCATCGCCCGCGATTTGGCTTACATAAGACCGCGACTCGGCGGCTTTGTCAACGGCATTCTCCGTGTTTTCTGTCACGGCGAACAGGAAATCGTCCGTCATGGCGAAAAGGGAGAGCTGTCCTTCTGCCTGTAGACTCTTGCGGGAGCGGCGCGCCATCGGTGCCTCGCCTTCTTGGTCGGTTGTGCGTTATCCCAGACACCGTAACCCCATGGATTGAGCGCGCCAACGCACCTTCCCGAACGGGAAGCGCCGGCCCGGGTATCGCGAAGTTAACGATTGACGTTGGCAAGAAGTAACTGCGGAACTGAAATTGCCTTTTATTCGTGGGTACGATTGCGAATATCGACAGCGGCTATCTCGATTGGAGCTGTTTGGTAAATGACCAGAAGCGTATTCATCGCAAGGAATCGGAGCACCGGCTTCCATTCACTGCTCGAGGTGGTCGGATCCGGCAATCCGGCACCAACGACGAAACCCATGGACTTCGAGCTAGCCGAACGCCTGCTTCGCTGGGGCACGCTCGACGAGCTTGTCTCGGCCATCTCGGAATCGGAACCGCTCATCGACCGCAGTATCTATAGAGAGGAGAGCAGAAGGCTTTCCATCTCCGATGCCATCGAGATCGTCGAAGAGTCCGTTAACGGGGAACACGGCTTCGGACGTTGCAGCGAGAAGTCTCTTTTCCTTCAATTGTGCCTTGAGGGGACGTCTGCGACGGGCAGCGCATCTTCGCTTTATCCGTCCCGGGCCTCCGTCTCACGCGACATGAAAAGGCACGGCCTCATCGAATCTGGCGGGCTCGCCGAGCTGAAAAAGTGGAGGGAGGCCGATCCTGGGTGCGCCGTCGTGGTCGAACCCTTGGAGGATATCGTGCTGTGCCGAAACCTCGGGTCGTTGGTGCTGAGGCTGATGGCGAACATCGCCGCCGGGCACGATGACGTTCTCGAGAGAAGCGGTTTCAGGCATTTCGACGAAATGCGCCGCCGTCAAATCGCCGGAAAGCTCATGGGTTCCTGCTGGGTCTTGCCCTTCAAGCACGACCCGTCTATCGACATGACCCTCAACTACTCGACGAGGCGGTTTGGCAACGTCTTTGCCTATATGGTCGCCGACCCTCTCGAGACGCGCTTCCTCGACCTAAGACCCAAAGGAAACGGAGATCTTTTCGGCTCGGTTCCCAATGCGATTCTGATGGCCGCGCGGGACGGCGCCGCCGCGCCGTTCTTTGACATCGGCTGGAAGCCGGAGATCGAGAGGACCAAGCTGTATCTGGGCATCGACGACGGCGGCTCCCAAAGGGAAGAGGCGGTTGCCTTCGTGGAGTCCGTTGCCGAGATGTTGGCGGGGCTGACGACGAAGGACGGCGATCTGCTCGGATGGTCTGTGAACGCGCCTTCCATCTTCGACGACGAGCCGGCACCCAGATACAGTTTCCACTCGACGGCGGCTGCGATGTTCGGGGCTATCTTCTACCGATACGGCTGCGTCCCCGCGAAGTGCAAAAATTGCGGGAACGGCATCTTGGTTAAAACCAAGGGGAAGAGGCGCGAGTTCTGTTCCCCGTCGTGCAGGACGCGGTACTCGAACCGAAAGGCGGGACCCTAGAGAGATCCGCCTTTCATCCTCGCGCTGCGGCCTCCGCCTTCATCGGTACGTGCCCCGTGCTTCGCCGCGACCGTCGCCTGCTTGGCGACAATATACGGTGCGCAGATCTCGCCGGGCTCGATCTCCAGGACTGCGGGGCTCGCCGTATCGGCTGCCGGGTGTTTCCTGGCAATGGGAATCCTGTCCTGGTTATCTACCCGTGAGGCATCCCGTTTGCCCTTTAGATCGAGCAGGTACGCTTCATCACATTCGGAGAAGACCGCGCAGATTCCGCCTTCGGAGAAACGCTCGCGGTAATGCTCGAGGGATGGCGAGGGCGTGGCATTCTCGTCGGAGAAGGTCTGGAACTCCGTGACGAGATTTGCGCCGGACGGCCAACGGCACTCGAAAACGATGTCCGATATATATTCGGGCGGATCGGGCCACGTGCACTCGGCATCGGCCAAGCTCAAGATGACCGTCTGGCTCGTTGTGGCCGGCTCCTCGAGATCGTATTGCGAGGTCACGGCCATGAGGCCCAACTGGGGCGAGAATACTGCGATATCGTCTCCGCCGATCAGCTTCACGGCATCTGCCGTCGGGGTCTTGAAAGCGGAAAACATATCCGAGGCGGACTGCACTTCCAGGATGTCTGCTTCTTCAACGTCGCAATCGTGGAAAGCCATCCCACACACCTCTTTCTACCTGTGTACCTTGAAGTCTGCGCTTCCGGTCTCACCGGCATGCGCTGCCGCCTTGGCGGCTGCCGCCATGGCCGCGGGGCTCATGCCCTTTGCGGGCGCCTGCGCGAAGGCATCGACGGCCGCACCGATCTTCGCCTCGATCTCGTCGCAGCGCGCGGAAACCCTCTCGCACTCCTCCTTGACGTACTTGAGTGCCGCCGGGACGGGGACGCCGAGCTCGCGCATGGCGGTCTCCGCCTCGGCGGAGAGTGCCGCGAGGTCGAAGTCGCGGGCGAGCCTCGCGCTCGGCATGTCGTGTCGGATGGAGACCGTGGAGCCCCCGAACGAGAGGGGGGAGGACTGGAAGCCGTGCCAGGCGAGGCGCCTCGAGCTGAAGGTGAGGATGGTGCCGGTCTGCGGTCGCGCGGTCGCGCAGAACCCGTCGGCTAGCGTGCAGGAGATCTCGATGTCGCGCCCGTGGACCGTGACCGCGCCGAGCTCGCGGGACCTGTCGCGGCCGAGCGTGCGGACGACGTTGAAGTCATCGGTCATCAGCCGGTCGAAAAGCTCGACATCGACCGACGATGCGCGAAGCTCCTCCATGCTGTCCAGAAGCGCCAGGATGCTCTCGCGCGCCTGCATGCCCAGGCCCTCGATGAGGGGGCGGGAGCGGTCGAGTCTGGCGATATCTACGAGCGTGAGGTCCTGCATGAGGCGGCGCGCGTCCACCTCGCTGATCGAGGTCCTGAAGTTCTTGCCGATCCACTGCGACGCTGCGAACGGGTGTCCCGCGAAATCGATCATCGAGGCGCCGGCACCGCCGAGCTCGATGCAGTTGCGGCGCACCGATTCCGCCACGGACTTCGCCGCGGCATCGATCGCGTGCGCGTCCCGGCCGTCGGCGTAACCCTCAGCGACGCGGTCGAGCGCGAGCAGGCGGGCGCCGGCGAAGATCTCGGCGGTGGGGTAGATCGCCGCGTCGGCGACGCCCTCGCCCAGGCCTTCCAACGTGCCGTCGTGGCAGATGAGTGCGCCCGAGATGCGGTCGATGGAGGCCTCGCTGCAATCGAAGCCGCCGTGCTCTGACTGGAAGGCGAGGCAGATGTCCTCGCCGTCCGTCATGGTTGCGTGTTTTCTGGTCATGGTAGCTCCAGGAGTCTAGTGCTTGGGCCCGCGTGCCTGCGCGGGCTCCTCTTCGGCGGGCTTGGCCGCGGGAACGGCCTCGATGATTTCCTTGGCGACGGTCCACAAATTGATGCCCTCCGTGGCGCGCATGCGGAAGTCTTCGTCGAAGTACTCGGCGTCCGCACGCGCATGCTCAAGTGCGGCCTTGGCGAGCATGGTGCCGATTGCCGCGATGGGGTTCTCGTAGACGCCCGACTCATCGACATAGCCGTATTCGATCAGCTCGTCGATGCTCTCCACGAGACAACGGCCGAATCCCTTGTCCAGGCTGTGGTACTCATCGAGGTAGGAGGAAGCGAGTTTGTAATGATACCTGGCATCGCCGTGGCCGCTCTCCTTCCACTCCAGGAGCTTCCCCTTGGCCTCGGCGAAGGCGGCCTCCATGGGATTGATGGCCTCGGGCAGCTCGGGCATGTCCTCGAATTTCATATCTGCGAGCAGACGTCCGAGCGCGCGCTGGTTCTGCTCGGTGGCGACGGCGAGCGCCCCGAGGAGCACTGGCAGGTCCTCGCCCTTGAGCTTTTCATAGAACGTGAGCTTGTCGAGCGCGATAGAGCTGTCTTCGGCGCGGCGGCACGCCTCCAGCGCCTCGCGGTAGGGGTCGAGATTGTCCAGCTCTTCGCCCACGCGGTCGCGAACCTCTCCCAGGGCGAGCTCGGATGCCTTGCAGATGGGGGAGGTGATCAGGAAGAAGCCTGCATCGTCGGAGAGTTGGAAGGACAGCGACTTGCGCCCGTCCTTGTACTCATGGATTCCGGCGGTCCATCGCCCGCCGGACATGTTGGCGGCGAGTGCGGCCATGCGTTTGGTGGACTGTACGAGCTGATCGTCCAGCTCGAAGCAGGTATCCACCTCCTCGCCGGAAAGCCAGAGTTCGGCCGCCTCGCGGTTCTCGAAGGCTTCGCACAACCAGGTGTTGCGTTCGAAATCGAACGCCTCCCAGGTGGCGAAACCGAGCTCGTTGCCGCAGCTTCGGACGAGAAGTTCGCCGGTCTCGGCTTCCGTTCCATGCTCGACGGTGCGCGTGGCGTCCTCGCCGTAGAGCGAGGCCATGCGCTCCGCTTCCTTTTTGTCGACGGCGTCGTAGTTCCACATGGCGGTCGATCCTTTCATCGGGCGCCCTCCGGCGCCGCGGGTATATTCGTCCTCGATGCTATCCGCGCTCGGCCCCGACCGCCCCCGCGCCCGTTCATGTTTCCCGAACGGGAAGCACTCATCCGCACCCCAGACACCCTGGAACGCGAAAGGAAAGAGCCGCCGCCCGATGGGCGACGGCTCCAGGGCCTCGCATATGGTTCCTCATTGCCCATTGGGGCAACGCAGCGTGCGCATCTACCCGAAAAGTTCGATGAGCTTTTCGGCCTGTCGCTGCCCGATGCCCGCGACGCGGCGGGACTCCGCGATGCCGATTGCGGTCATGGCGCTTTGCGCCTTCGCCGCGCCGACACCCGGCAGGGCCATGAGCAGACGCTTCGCCTTGATGCGCCCGACGACGGGGGTTTCCTTGCCATCGGCCAGGGCGGTCGCGATGGCCACTTCGCCCGATTTGACGCGGTCAAGGTACTCGGCGCGCGCGCCGCGCATCTCGGCGGCTCGCTTCAGCGCGGCGGCCCGCTGCTCGGGGGTGAAGTTGTTCCCGAAGGCGGCCTTCTTCTCGGTCATGGTCGTTTCCTTTCTGTCCTGCTGCATCGCGGTCGCGTACCGCCTAGAGCCATTCGACTACGGTATCGCCGGAATGGACCGAGGCGAAATCGACGCACAGGGTCCGGCGGCGTGCCGACTGCGTGTGCCTGCCGTCGTTCACGGTGAAGATAGCGAAGCTATCGAATACCTGCGCAAGCGTGCAGCGCACCTTCGCGAGGTTCGCCGCGGTGCCGCGTTTCGAGCCCATGTGTCCCGAGATAGTCGCCCGATGGCCCAACTTGCCCGAGAACTGTTCGCGGTATTCGGCGATCGTCAGCCGCCCGTCCCTCGCGGGGTCGCACTCCCATCCGAACAACTATACCGCCCCCATGCCAAGCATATGGGCGCCGTGCTCGCCAGCAGGGTAGATGATCGGCTTCATAGATGCTCACGCCTTCCAGAGGTTTTTCAGATTCGGCAGGAAGTATACCCCGCAACTGCCTAAAAGATGCGCTCAGACCGCAAAAACCTTACGTCCTCGACCGGATATGGAGAAATGGGGCCGCTAGATGGAACGCCGCGCCACAAGGTAGAATCGATAGCAAGCGGAACCCGTTCCTTATGCTGTCACACCTTGGGAACGCGGGCAACGCAGGTGCGCGCCCCGGGGCCGGGCGAAAACGGCCCCTCTCCCTTCCCTCAAAACATATCTCCGATTGCAAGCGGCGCCCTGCCGAAACCGACAGGGCGTTCGCCCCGTTCATCCGCAGGAGACCCAAGGGCGATATGTACCCGGACGCCATGCTCCCGGGCTGCCGTCAATCGTCCCAACGGATCATCGTCAATCGTCCCAACGCAGCAGGTAGACGCCCATATTAGATTGGCTGGAATTGAAGGGCGACGCACCCCGCGAGCAGGCGGGCGGCGGGGTTGTCGCAGAAAAAGGCCGGGAGTGCAGCCCGGCCTTTAAACCTGAAATCCGCATCGCCCGCGTAACTGGCTAGCAACCTGCGCAGGGTCCGCTTCGTTCACCTGTGATTCTACCCGGTGGACCGGAGTTGATACGCAGATGCCCGGGGTGGAGCCCGGGCATCTAACCAAAGCTGAAAACTAGGCCGCCCGCGCTCCTTGTCGCTCACACGGGGACGCATTGTCTTCTACGGCCATCTTACCCAACTCCGGCAAGGTATAGACGCGCCCTCAGATTCTATATTTGAGCATATCGACCTCGGCCGTCCGCCGATCTCCCTAGCGCTTCGCAAATGCGGCGATAAGCTCGGCGCGCTGCGCTTCCGTGAGACTGTCCTCATTGCGGGCTACGTGGTGCACGGCGTCATCCAGCTCCTGATCGCAGGAGGTTCCGATGATGTCCGACGGTTCGACCCCGAGGGCGCGCGACATCGCGGCGATCGTGGCAGGCCACGGCAGCCGCTCGCCGTTGACGTACCTGCTCACCGAGGCCGGTGTGAGGCCTGCCGCCTCGGCAAGCTCCTTTTGACTCATACCCCGTTCCGCCGAAGCCGGCCGCGAGGCGTTTCCCACATCCGGCGGCCCTACGGGACGGATGGGGTCCCTCCATGCCGCCACCCATGGAAAACGCGAAGGCAAACCGGGCGCGATACCCAAAAGCCGCCTGCCTACACAGGCAGACGGCGGCATCGCGGGCGTGATCGCCTATTTCCTCTTCTTCGGGCGCGCGATCTCGGCCGGCCTGTCCGCGGGGTCGAACGACCCGGCGCGGAACTCCACGCAGCCGGTGGCGCCGCGCGGCGCGGCGAAGAACCGCCAGGGCTTGAGCGAGACATCGAGCGATACCGCCTTGAGCTCGCCGGGCTCGCCCTCGCGCACCCAGACCACATCGATCGGCACGCGCATCATGCAGGTGTGGATCGACCGGCATCCGGGGAAGTAGAGCCCGCAGGCCTCGGGCACCTCGCGCTTGAGCATGAGCCCGCAGAAGCGCTCGAGAAAGCCCCGGCAGGTATGGGTGAGGATCGGGACCCTCTTGCCCGAGGCCGTGACGGCCACGGCCTCGTCGAGATATCTGTCGTTCATATCGGATGGCTCCTTGATCGGAAGGTTAGAAGAACTGACCGAGCTGTAGGATCATCGGCGCGAGCATGAGCATGATGATCGAGGGCAGCATGAGCAGAAGCATGGGGAAGAGCATCTTGGTGGACAGCTTGTTGGTCATGTCGTCGACCCTCAGGCGGCGCTCGGTGCGGACGGACTGCGCCTGCATGCGGATGATGTCGACCAGAGAAGATCCCGCGCGCTCCGCCTGCACGAGCGATGCCGTGAAGAAGGTGATCGAGTTCACCTGGGCGCGGTCGGCCAGTCCCAGCAGGGCCTCGGAACGGCTCGAGTAGGCGGCCTCCTTGGCGACGCGGGCGAAGGCCTCGGCGATCGCCCCGTCCATGCGGGTGCCGACCGATGCCAGCGCGCCCTCGAACGACGACCCGGCCGAGATGCAGATGGCCATGAGGTCGAGCGCGTCGGGCAGCTGGCGGTCGAGCTCGTCGCGCCATTCGGCGCGGCGGGCGAGCAGCCACG
>ENA-UOJP01001615-UOJP01001615.1-human-gut-metagenome-genome-assembly--contig:-C102-NODE-1615-length-25073-cov-6.442801_pt1 | contig 25073 bp, 10 predicted proteins | sample MGYA00242353_ERZ723900 | MGnify/ENA metagenome assembly ERZ723900
TCAAAACAGACTGGTTCTGTAGTTTCCATAAGGCACTAGTGATCCATCATATCGTTCATTGAAACCTGAAGCACGGCCCGGAACAATGGTGATTGGATAAAATAGGAAATTCCCATCTGTTCAGCCTCGCTGCGTATGTCATCCCAGTCATAGGCAGCCAGCGCCAGCTTCGTCTGCTCCCCGCAGGCCTTACAGACTTTCTCTGCCTGTCCGCGGTTGAATATATCCCGGTCAATTAACACCGCCTGGAAGAAGCCGTCTCCGGAATCTGTAATCCGGCTTACAGCTGTCTGTGCGTCTGCCACCCAGGCTGAATTTACCCCGGCTTTCATTAATGTACGCGCCGTCTCCATTCCCTGTGTTTCACTGTCTCCAACCAGAAGAACGGATTGGCATCGGATGGGATGAACCGTTTCCTCGTCTTCCCACAGGTCAAAGGGAAGCTTCACGCGGAAGGTACTCCCTTTTCCCTCCTGGCTCTCCACCTGTATCTGTCCATTCATGAGATCCACGATCCGCTTGGTAATGGCCATCCCCAGCCCGCTTCCCTCAATCTTATTCACCTTGCTGTCCTGCTCCCGCACAAACGCTGTAAATATATGGTTCAAAAATTCCGGCTTTATGCCGATTCCATTGTCCGCAATGGCAATCTGAAATACGGCTTTCTTCTCATCCGGCTGTTTCAGTTCTTCCACATCAACCGTTATACTTCCTCCCTCCTGGGTAAACTTAACCGCGTTGGTCAGAATATTAATAAGGATCTGGCTTACCTTGAGCTCATCTCCCTTCAGGCTTTCATGGGCGACGTTATGGAGGCGGACTGAAAATCCCTGCTTCTTCGCCCTGACCAGAGGATATATTATGTTGATAGCGCTCTCAATTACTTCCGGCAGCAACATCTTCTCATTCACCAGTATAATTTTGCCGCTGTCAATCCGGGCCATGTCCAGTATGTCATTGATCAGCCCCAGAAGATGCTTGCTGGAAAGGTTAATCTTCTTCAGACAGTCCCGTACCGTGTCAGGATCATCTACATGGATTCCGGCAATCACGGTCATACCGATAATGGCATTCATGGGTGTGCGCATATCATGGCTCATATTGGCAAGAAACGCCGACTTGGCCTGATTCTCCTTCTTCCTGCTCTCCATTTTTAGAAACATAGCGTACAGACAGGTGACCAGAACCAGAAAAACCAACATGGACAAACCGCACAGCGCCGCCAGCTGACTGGACAAAACCGCAGTTCTCCTGGTAATAACACCTGCGGGGACCGTGCTGACCACGGTCCACCCATTGATTCCCATGGGGCGGTAATAAGCGTATTTTTCAATTTCAAAATTGTAATACTGGGTCATGCCTTCACGCTGGTGCTCAATATCCTCCCTCATGGCCTCCAGGCTGAAGCCCGAGGCAAATTCCAGATTCTGCATGGATTGGAATAAGTTATTATATTCCATTGCCCTGGCATGGAGAACTAAATCCCCCTCCTCGTTGATGATGTAGGAATACCCCTCTTTTTGAAAGCTTTCCACCTGTATATTCTCGCCCAGCTTTAAAATACTGATCATAGCCGCTATCATCTGTTTTCCGCTCCCCGGAATAGGAACCGCCACAATTACGCCTCCCACCGCCCTGTCATAGAATATCTGGCGGGTGATATCGGAGATATAAGGTTTTCCACTGATCGCGGATTTATAATAAGCTTCATCCGAAATCACCTTGGGTTCATCAAAAACAGAAGCCCTGAACAGGCCGTCGCTTCCAGCGATCCCGATATATTCATATCCAAGCATGTCAGCCATCCTGTCCAGATAGGCTACCTGATCTGCCTGGTCATTCATCCCTGATACGGCAGACGCCAGAATCTCCATTTCAACCTGTTGTTCGGACAGAAATTTTATCATATAGTTGGAAATATAATCCGATACCTCCGAAAGCCGGCTTCGGTTCTCCTCCTGCAATGTCTGCTCAAACTTATGGATATATCTATAAAATCCCACGCCAAACACAGCCAGCATACACAATAGGGCTGCCAGTATAAAATAAAAATGAACACGGCTTTGATCTTCTTTTTTCATATGCCTATTCCTTCTTTGCGGAAGCTTCGGAATACGATGAAATACGTTGCTGCCTTAACATTTACATATCCGTCAGGCACTGCCTGGCCGTATATCCATCCTCGGATACCATATATTTCAGAATACAGGCCGCATCTGACTGCGAAAATCCTTTTATATTAAGCCAGGCAATGGAATTTGTGTAATTTTCCTCAATCCACACTGCGGCTTCCACATACTGAGGGGTTGAAATACTGGCCATCTGCTGCCTGAACACAGGCGCCGTATAAATCCCCTCAAATGCCGCATTATAATTACACGGATCCGCCATAAAGGATATAAGATCCAGAGAAGCATCCACCTGGGCGCTGTTCTTGTTGACCAGCAGCAGAGAAAGATTTGGCCCCTCGAATGTTCCCTGATCCGGTACTCCCACAAAGGCGGGCATCAGACCAAAGTCAGAGGGATTTCCCTCAAAATCCGTGTAGAGCCAGGTATCCCAGCAAAGCATCATGGCATATTCGCCGCTTTCAAGGGCGGCGCTCATGCCGTCCCAGCTGTTCTCCAGATAATTGTCTCCCAGATAACCATTCTGAGCCATAGCCCGATACCACTTCACAATCCGGTACATTTCCCCAATATCCTGATAGCCGGTGTTTCCATCATTAAGCGCCTCCATCACCCCGTGTTCATCGACCGCAGCATCCATGGGGAACTGGTAGAGCAGCATGGTGGGCGACGCGCAGGGAAGATACAGCGGGGTGATTCCATTCTGCTTCAGAATCCGGCAGGCCTCCTGAAACTCCTCCTGGGTGCGGGGCGGCGTAATTCCCAGCTTATGAAATAGTTTCTTATTGTAAAGCGTTCCGGATACTGACGCCTCCCAATGAGGCAGTCCAATAACCTTTCCGTGATAGATTGCCTGGTTGATGGACACATCCGTGAGATCGTCCACCCACTGGGCCTCGCTGAAATCATAAAAATTCACATCCGGCTGAAAAGCATCCAGATTCGCCCCGCCAAAATACAGCAGTAAATCCAGTTCCGAATCACTCCTGCCCAGTTCATCGATGACAGCCTGTTCAATCTGATCAGGGGAATACGGTACCACATTTACCGTATTTCCGGTCAGCTCCTCATAGCGTTCAAAGGCCCTGGTGATATAGCTGCGGCTCAGATCCGATTCCCTTCCCCAGACCGATATCGTCCGTCCTGAAACATTTCCCCACTGATATACAGGCTCCTTAATTACAGTCGGACCAACTGCTGCTTCCCGTGACCTGCCGCAGCCGCAGACACATATAAGCATGAATCCAAGCACAACGGTACGAATTTTAAGATGCTTTCCCATATAATACCTCATAATAAAAAAGTGATGGACACAGGTTTAATCCCACTTTAGAACAAACTCCCTGTCCAACTCCGGCCGGATGCTGCCGTGCGCTGTAACATATGCCCGAAACAGCTCCTCCGCCGGCTCATCATAATACGCTTCCACGCTTGTGATCCGCTCCGGATTAACAGAGCCCTTCCAGACAGCCACTGTGTACATCCCTTCCGGATCAATCGCCGAACCATCCGCCATGGTAACACTGACGATACGGTCATTTTCACCGGCCCATGGGGCAAAGGTTATAGAAAGCCCGGATGCAGTCCAGTAAGCGTCAGGATAAAAACTGTTTGTGGCATATACTTCACCAAGGGTCTGTACAAGGGCCTCCCCCGTCATAGTAATCTTTGCCAGTCTGCATTCATCCTCGTTCTCATAGACTTTTAAAAAGCCTTCTTTTATATAATAATCCAGAGACTCATAAGTCGCCCCGCCAAAGTACAGTTCTCCTTCATATAATTTAAAGATGCAGCCCCCCATTTTTGTATTTGCCATGCACAGCCCAATCTGAGCATCTGCTTTCTCTTTGAAAACATCTGCAAAAAGCTGTGCTGTCTGCAGAACTGTAAAGTGTTTCTCAGCCCTGCCTATAACGTTTTCCTTCCGGTTGGAATAATCCTGGCCCAGAACCCGGTCCCGCGCTTCATCTAAATCCTGCATCACTTCAGCTGCAGAGATTCCTCCTCCGGAAAACAACTGCATATCTTTTTTTAGCGTCACGTCCACCTCCGTAGTTGAATCACCTACAAAGAACGGCTGCCCTACCACATTTCCTTTTTCGATAGTATCCTTTACCCCCTCCATGAACTCACCATAAACCCATTCCGATCCACGAACGCTGCTGATTCTGGTGGATTCACTGGAAGCAGTAGCTTTCTGCCCCTCCACGGTACTCATATAAGCAAAGATCTCCAATACCTTTGCCAGCTTTGTTTCATTGCCGGGCTGTTCCAGCGCCTTGTTGGCCGCCATATAATAATTGGGGACGGACAGCAGGTAATCACTATCCGGTCCATTGCCGCTAAGGAACGGAAGCATGCCGATGTTGGGAGCGCTCTCCTCACCATACTGCAGACAGTAGTTTGCAGCATCCTGAGTTTCCAAAATCATGGCGCAGTCCTGCTCCTCATACATCATTTTACTGCGTTCGGCCGGCTTCATCTCATAATCCTCCGGCCTCAGGATACCTGCATCCACGAAACGCTGCATAATCTCAAAAGCCGGGTCCATATGCCCTTCCATTTTGGCTTTACCTGCCCGGTAATCCTCATACCACATGTTATTCTTTAATCCTGCAAAAACAGGTTCATATGTAAATCCTGTAAAAAGCTGCCTTCCTGCATCTGTATAATAGAGCGCCGGCTGGATTGCCCTGATTCCCTGGGCTTCTATCGTCCTGCAAAGTTCTATGAACTCATCCAGAGTAGTTGGCGTCTCCCAGCCATATCGGCTGAACATGTCCTTATTATAGATGATTCCGTAGATATTAGAAGGACCCGGGAGAAAGAAAAGACCACGCTCAGACGCACTTTCCCACATAGAGGAAAGATAATAATTCTGTGTAAAACTCTCCCCTGACAGATCAATGAACTTTTCGGCAGCATCCCAGTTTATCTGGGCACTGTTCGCTACCAGCACAATATCCTGAAAGCTGTCGTTGGCTATATCAGACTGAATCCACGTATTGTTGGTAACCACAATATCCACATCCGGAAATTTTTCTTCAATTCCCTTTTTCATTTCCCAGACAGGAACTCCGTCCACCCCTCTTAAGGTAATCATGATTTTATCCGGATCCACCGGCGTCAATGTCAGCACCTCATGCTCCGCAGTTCCCTGGGGCAGCCCAGACCCTGATGCAGAACAACCTGACAGGGCCAACGCTTCTGTTATTATTCCTGCGCATACAAGCATAATGGTTAACCGTTTCATTCCCATCTCTCTCTCTCTTTTCTAATCCATATTTTCAGTGTCTGCTCCAATTTATCCACATCGAACGGTTTTGATAAATGCGCGTTCATACCGCTTTCCAGAGACAGGGCCACATCCTCCTGGAATGCATTGGCCGACATGGCGATGATTGGTACCGTCCGGGCGCGGGGATGTTCCAAAGCGCGGATGGCCCTGGCCGCATTCAGTCCGTCCATCACCGGCATGCGGATATCCATTAGAATAGCGGCATATTCCCTCTCTTCGCTGGCAGCAAAGCGTTCCAACGCAAGCTGTCCGTTCTCTGCAATGTCCACTTCCATACCATACTGGGCGGTAATCAGCTCCGAGGCAATCATAGCATTAAGTTCATTATCTTCTGCCAGCAGGAGTTTATAACCTTTCAGAGACAGTTCCGGAATATCCCCAATGTCTGCGATTTTCTCCTGGGGTAATTCCGCTTGAGGCAAACGAAGGATTACCGTAAACCGGCTGCCCCTTCCTTTTTCACTGACCACACGGATATCCCCTCCCATTAAATCCACCAGGTTTTTCACAATGGAAAGTCCCAGGCCGCTTCCCGAGTAATTGAGTGCCACACTGGCTTTTTCCTGTTCAAACGGCTGAAAGATATGCTCCAGATATTCTTCCGACATGCCAATGCCGGTATCCTCCACAACAAACTTCAGGCAATCAATCCCCTCTTCAGCGGGTGTGATATTGATGTACAGGCGCACACGGCCGCCTGGGTCCGTAAATTTAATTGCATTGGAAAGCAGATTCATAAGAATCTGGTTCAGCCTCAGCCGGTCACCCATATAACAGACGTCCGGTCCCGGGCTTCCCATAACCTCTATGGAAAAGTCCAGATTTTTAGCGGCCGCCTGGGTGTTGTTCATGGTCTCTATGGCGCTTAATAATTCCCCAAGAAGGAAAGGCGCGCTATCAATCTGCATTTTCCCGCTCTCGATTTTCGACATGTCCAGTACATCATTCAAAATACTTAGAAGATATTCCGCTGATTGTTTAAGCTTCCGTAAATTATCCTCTACCTTGGGCAGCCCTACAACCAGTCCCTCCGTCATCTTCAGCAAACCCATGATGGCGTTCAGGGGCGTCCTGATATCATGGCTCATCTTCGCCAGGAACTGGTTTTTGGACTCCGCAGTCCGGTTGGCAATCTCCAGCCTCAGCTTTTCCTGCTGTATGGCACTCTCTCTTGCCCGCTCCCGCTGGTAAAACAGATTAATCAGTACCAGCATCAATGTCAGTATGCTGGCCAAAAGAAGGATTACGGAAACCATTGTGTGGTTCAGCATCTCATATGTACTGGCCGCCGTGATGGTCATCGGCATAAGCACCACCACTACCCATCCGTCAAAAATATCGCTGGAATAAGAAATAAGCCACCGGTTCCCTCCATAGGACAGAAATTCCTGTCCTCCTTTTCCCTGGCTAAAATCCTCCGCCATCCGATCCACGGTTTCTTCTTGTGCGCCTGAGGACAGCAAAGAGGTAAAAAGGTTATAACCTATGTCATCATTTCCGTCTGGGTATACCAGCACATTTCCTTCATGGGATACCACATAGGTAAAGCCCTCATTGTTAAGAATACCTGTAGCCATGCGCGCGCTGAAATTATGGATTTCCCGGGCGCTTATGAGGGCGCCGATTGGAATCCCGTCCAGGGTAAGGCCCTCCAGGCTTTCCCCATAAACCCAATACTCCTCCGCGTCATTCACTTGTACATATGAGAATACCGGATCCTGATCCACCAGAAGAGACTGCGCAAGTTTACGGTCCGACAGTTTCTTCCGTTCACCGTCAAGATTATAGGCGAATCCGTTCATATCCAGTAAAAAGACGGTGTCCTTCTCACCTAACAGTGAGGCTTCCAGCATATCTTTCAAATCAGAAAAATGACTGGGTTTGGTCTTTTTTATAAGCCTGCCATAGAGATTAACCATTGACATCTGGACATTCTTTTCCATCTGGATATTTCCAACCATCTGGCTTTTAATCTCAGTAACATAGGTTATACGCTCCCTCTCAATGGTATCTCCCAGATTCCGGTACTGACTGACAAAGAGTATCAGGAAAATGCCAACCGCCGTGCTAAGTATGCAAACCCATATGATAGCTGCTTTTCTTCCCATCACTGTGATCCTTTCCTGAATTTATCTTTCCGTTTCCTTCTGCCCCAATTTTTCACCGCACAGCCGGGATAACACGGAGCAGAGTTGGTCCATATCAAGAGGTTTACTGATATGGGTGTCCATCCCTGCTTCTATTACGCTTGCTACGTCCTCCGAAAAGGCATTGGCTGTAACTGCAATAATCGGGATATCATGGGCATCCTCACGTCCGCTGGCCCGTATCCGCCTGGCAGCCTCGCAGCCGTTCATAACTGGCATCTGGACATCCATCAGGATTGCATCCATATCGCCCGGCTTGGTCCGCAGGAACATATCCACCGCCTCCTGACCATTTTTTGCTGTTTCTACAGTGGCACCATTCATTTCCAGCAGGGTCACCGCTATTTCCATGTTGAGGGCATTATCCTCAGCAAGCAAAAGACATTTGCCGTCTAATAAACGTCCCTCTGGAATGGTTCCTGACTCCCTGCGTCCAAATACTCCATTTGTAACATTAACAAGCGCATTATAGATGGATGACTGGAATATGGGTTTTGCAATAAAAGCATTGACCCCTGCTGCACGGGCTTCCGCCTCAATATCGGACCAGTCATAAGCTGATATTATGATAATTGGCGTATCGGGGCCTACCTTTTCACGTATGCACCGGGCTGTATGTATGCCGTCCATATCCGGCATCTTCCAGTCGATAAAACAGACGTCAAACCCAGGGCCGACCCGCTCGGCCGAAACAACCCGCTCCACTGCCTCCCTTCCGCTTAAGGCCCACTCCGCGTGGATATTCATCTTTTTCAGCAAAAGGATTGTGTGTTCACAAATGTCACGCTCATCATCCACCACCAGAACCTTCATCTGCTTCGTTTTTTCCTCACAAAACGGCTGGATATCCATGTCGCTCTGCTCAAAAGGCAATTCCACGGTAAAGGTAGTCCCCTCTCCCGGCCTGCTTTTGACCTGAATATATCCTCCCAAAAGGGATACCAGATTCTGCGTAATTGACATTCCAAGGCCCGTACCGCCATATTGACCCGCAATGGATGCGTTCGCCTGTTCAAATGGCGTATAAAGACGGCTCAGCTCCTCTTCATTCATGCCGATCCCAGTATCCGACACCACAAAACGGATCCAAATCTTCTTCTCCCTTGCCATCAGTTTGGTGACCTCCAGAGTGACGTTTCCCCCCTTGGGCGTAAACTTGATGGCATTGGAGGTTAGATTCAATAGAATCTGGTTCAGGCGGAGCGGATCCCCTACATATGTGGTATGCTCTGTAAAACCGGTAGTCTTCTCCACAAACTCCAGCCCTTTACTGGCTGCCTGCGGATACACAACGGAAACAATCGTATTCAGGAACTGAAACAGTTCGAATGGTTCCATGTTCATCTTCATACGGTTGCTTTCAATACGGGACATGTCCAGCACATCATTAATCAACATAAGCAGGTGTTTGGATGAGTAGCTAATCTTCTCCAGACAGTCCTCCACCCTGCTTTGGTCTTCGATGGATGCCGCGGCAATGGTGGTCATACCAATGATTGCATTCATCGGCGTGCGGATCTCATGGCTCATACGGGACAGAAAGTCCTTCTTTGCATTATTGGCCTTCTGCGCATTTTCCAGAGCATCCTGTAACGCCTGGCTGGACCTGCGTTCTTCTGAACGGTCCATAAACGTCATGATGAATCCGGAATCCCCATCTCTTTCAATCCGATAAATCCGAAGCTGCAGCCAGCAGGGCAGCACACAGCCAGGATGGTGGTACTCAATCACTTTATCCCAGGAGACACTTTCCCCGGAAGCTATCTCCCGGCAGATATCTTTGGCCGTCTCCTCATTCATATATTGATACACCAGAGAACGGTCCGCCTGCAAAAGCTCTGCGGACAGACCCAGCACCCTCGCGGCGCTGCCGGATACAAAGTCGCACCGGCTTCTGTCCTTTTTAAAAATAAGAAAGGTTTCGTCTATCGTATCAGAGAGCATCTCAAACTGACGGTTTTTCTCATAGAGGTGTTGGTTCATCTTCCGAATTATTAACTGGAATAAAATCAGGCCAAAAGCCATGGCGCCGCTTATAGAAAATGACCAGACCACAGCAGACCGGCTCAGCCGGTAAACCGAGTCAAAAAGCCGCTGCTGGGAATTACGGACATAGGAAAGAATCTGGTTGGCATCAGCCTCAAACCTGTCGTAAAGAGGGTAAAGATTTGCCTCTTCATATGCGGTAATCATGTCAGTGGTAGACTCCGGACAGGCTGCAAATTCCAGGAAATGCATATGGGCATCCTGTATCTCCTCAAATGTATCCCGCAGTGCATCACTGTCCTCATCCGGCCCCAGATACAGGGTATCAATCTCGTCCAGCAACGCCTCCATATCCAGATACAGGCTCCCCAGCGCTGCTCGGACCAGCTCAACATCTTCCGGTTGACTATAGGATTGCAGCCGCTCTGTGCGGATGCGCATCAATGCCAAATTGGTCTTTACGTCGCTTATATCCCCGTGTACCACAAATGGATGCTCTGTAATTATCCTGACCTGGGAGGCCGTCTGGTTGGTACTGTAAAGTGTTATAGAAAGGAAAAGTATCAGCATGCCAAGCAGAACTACCGTACACACCAATGTAATCTTATTTGTGGCAATATTTTTATGAAGCCTCTTTTGTCTGTTCATGTTACGTCCCTTCCACTGTAGCGGTATGGTATTTAGACCCTCTGGCTATATATCCGGTATTCTGGTGCTCCTTTTGGAACCTTAATACTCTGGAGTATTACCGTAAAAGGGCTTAGGTGGAATTAACCTGTCAGCCCTGCAATGCTCTTTTGTAATAGCTATAAAACTAAGGTATCCAGCATTGCAGCGCACCTCTATCACAACCATCTTTATTTTGTTTTAGTATAACAGATTAGAGCATGAACAACAAGAGGAATGGCTACTGAGCCGGGGGGATCTCTATGAGAAGGATTGTGTCATGATGCCATAGATATAGAAACGCCAGGGTTCTGAACCGGTTGTACCGCGCTCAAACCCCTGGCAAATTATGTTTTTAATCTTATTTGGTTATCTTCGTGGAACACTTCTGTCACCCCCAGCTCCTTCAGTCGGGCTGCCGCAAACTGCAGCTCATGGAGTATCAGGCGCTCCAGCTCTTCCGCCAGGCCCTCCCAGTCACTGTGCTCAAGACTTGCCGACAATGAGGTGATATAAGGGAAATAAAAGTTATTAATTTCCTCCCTTGAACCATGCATGCTGCGCAAGGGATAACCCCAGAGGAGAAAACAGACCAGATGCCCATATAGGTGCCGGACCGTTTGAATCGGGGAATATAATGTAATTATCTCAAGTGAGGCGAATACCACAGACTCATACCGGCCGTTTTCTTTGATATATGCCAACCGGTCTTTCCATAAGCTGACTGCACCGGCATCCACAACCACTCCCTTCGCGCACTCTCCACACGTGATTGCCAGAATCTGCAGACTTTGGATGAAATCCAGCAGCCGTTTACGGATCACCGGCTGGTTAAAATCGCAGTTTTCAGCACTGTCCTGCGTACTCAAAACCTTTGTTCCCACCCCGTTTATGGATTGAGTGACCCCCAGTTGATTAAGCAGCATCAGCGTGCGGCGCACGGTAGTTGCAGAAACCTGCTTATATTCCGCAATTCTTGCAGGCGGCGGAAGAAAACCGTCCGGTGCAAGTATCCCCTGACGTACCTCTTTCAGCAGTTCAATCGCAATGGAATAGCAGCGTTGCGAAGATTTTCGGTAGGCATTCCAGGTAAAGGGGACTGGTTCTCCTTCCGTTTTCATGTTAATACGATTCGCATAAAACCGTCGAATTGAGGCAGCCAGCTGTTCCTGAAACGAGATGACCGACTGCCAAAGTCCATCCCAGTCTTTTCGACGGCAAAGGCCTATCATATGGAGCAGGGGACCGTCACCATCCTCAAAAGCCGTCAGATTTTCCGGCAGGCTTAAAAAGGGCGCCTGGTAAAAAATATACGCCTGCCAGATAAACCGAAGCAGCAATTCATTATTGAGAGAACCATAGATCAACTGGATATGCTGAACCATGACATACGGCATAAGGATCTCCGATGGCGCACAAAGGCGCTCCAATTCGTCTAAACGCTCCGGCGCGGCCCTTTTCATGGCGAGCCACTGGGCACGGCTGAACAGAGGGCCCATGGATTGACATAAATCCATCACGGCGTCCCTGCGGCGGGAAAAAAATGTCTGGATATTCTCCTCCAGCTCTGCCTCCTGAAACTGAACGGCTACGGCAGCCCCCGCCTTCTTAGTTAAGGTAATATATCCATCTGCTTTTAACTGACGATATACTGTTTTCACTGTATCCAGAGAAACAGAAAACCACCGGCTCACTTCCTCCATTTTAGGCAGAGAGTCCTTATATTGATAGGTGCCAAATTCTATCTGGGACGCCAACAGGCAGTATATGATTTGATTTAATTCCAATACGTTCCCCATCGATGGATCCTTCCTGATATCATTCTACTATTATTTTCACATTGTCTTATTTTATAATAGCATATGTGATAAGGCATTGTCATTATTTTCTCTCTCCACGTACTTCGTTTGAAGCGCTGCATCATCCTTCGGCGGATAACGCTGATTGGATTCCCTCATCGTGTCGGTGTTACATTGAATTCCGATTACAAAAGCGGGGGCCCCTTGCGTTCTTTCAGTGTAAAAAATTGGAAGGTACAGACGAAACTACACGTTCACGTCAATTCAACACGCCGCATAGAAAAACAGGACAGAAAGGATGTGAATCTTTTTATGACACAAGTATCGGCCCCGTCGGAGCTTCAGGCCGCAATCGCGGCGCAGGAAACCGACATTGAAGTAACCGCCGATCTTAAAATAGATACCATGCAGAGGATTACCTATGCCGCCGCGATTTCTGTCATGTAAGCGGCGCGCTCCTTGTAGATTTCCCGTTCCAGAGAATGGTAGAACAAAAACGTCAACAGGATAACAGGCAAAACCGTAATACAGCCCATAAGCAGCCAATAACGTCTGGTATTAACCCCACGCTGTCATGTTCACGCTTCCAGCTCCTGGATCAGTTCCCGAAGCCTGGACTTAATCTTCGTACGGTAGATACCGGTGAAGCCCACTTTCTCCGCCAGGCGAAGCAGGTACTCCCGGTATAGGGCCACAATCTCAGGCTGGGAGATCTCAAAAACGGTAAAGGGCTCTGAGTTATGCACCAGAAGAGCTCTGTGATTTTCCTTGACCATAAGGGAACTCTCCTGTTCAACAGGCCCTTCCAGGGGGACAAAGTGATAATTTTCATGAGTGTCCAAAATATGAAGAATCTTCTTCAAATGCAGGGCATAGGTCTTTGGGGTGTAGTAAAGGGCGCCGACCGACCCGCAGGTGGCAGTGATGGGCACTGTGCCGGCACGGACCTGGTCAGCGCTGGCCAGGTGAACGATATCGATCAGATTGTACTGATCCTGCTCCTGTTCCAGCCGCTTCATCTCCTGAAGGTAAAGTTCTCCCAGGCGTTTCTGCTCGGGATCTTCTCTTTTTCCGATGGAGTCCGCGACAAGTTCACAGGGCGCGGTCACTGCGGACAAGGAAATCAGCTTTTGAATACGAAAGCCCTGGGGCGACAGGAATTTCATAAAGCACTGGAACAGCTTTTGGGGTTCCGAGTAAGTATTCAGCATAGGCCGGCACAGGGCGAGATAGGCCTGAAACTCCGCTTCCGTCGCCCGGAGCACCCCCGGGTCTGTGGTCAGCATTGTGGCGTAGCTGGTGGGTTCGCCCGCCATGGAATGGGACGCAATCGCGATTTGTCCGGGCATTATGATGATGGTGTGCCGGTAAAGGCGGTCGCGGATATGAGGATAATAATAGGCTTTTACTTTTCCGGTCATATAGAGCGGGATCCAGCGGGCCAGGGATTCCAGAATCTGATCGCCCGAGTAAATCGGCGGTATGATGTGGCAGATTTGAAACCCCCGCCGGATACAGTCCAGCAGCCAGGCCTGCATTTGGGAGGTAAATTCATAATCTTCCATCAGCCAATCATCGGTCTCATCAGCAAGAATACAGATTGTGCCCGGCTCCTGCCGGGCCAGCAGGTGTTGGTACATGGACCGTACCGCGGCGCGCTTTCCCTCATTTCCAACATAGATAAAATTCCCTTTACGGCTGATCGTAGCAGCCTCCAGGTTGGAGTTGGACGCCACCCCCTTAATGGTCAGCGATTCAAAGTTGCGCATAAAGCTGTCCACTCCGTCCGCGTCACCGCACAGCCAGCAAAATAAAAATTCCGACAGCTGTTCTTGCTTGTCTATGAGGACCCGCCTCACTCCCGCCATCTCTGAAAGAGCCCTTCTCTGATATTCGCCGGTACAGCGTCCGGCAAGGAAATCCGCCATGCTGCGCAGCGGCTCCGGATTGCGCGGGATTCCTCTCTTCCCGCTGCGGAAACGGCTAATGATAGAGGGGTCTACCTGCGCTGCCAAAGCCAGCTCCCGGTTCGTCGTTTGAGTCAAATTCATAACAAAAATCAGTTTTTCATAGAACTGCACAGCCTGATCCTCCTTTTTTATACCAGTATACCGTAAAGCCCGTAAGTTTGCAACAAAATTAGTATAATTTGTCATTTAAAATGACGATAAAATATCATTGTCAATTCCATATAATCGCTTGAAATTTGCTCAAAAAAGAAGTATTCTATAGTACAAGAGTTTAGCCATCCAATATATGTCATTTAAAATGACATATATGCGTCATCCGTAGCTGAGATGATATATATTTATCAAGCAGATTATCTAAAGAATTGAGTGTGAATCATGTTATTAGAGAGAAAAATTTTAGTGGTGGAAGACAATGAAATCAACCGGGCGGCAATGTGCGCCATCCTGTCTCCTCAATATACGGTTCTGGAGGCGGAAAACGGGGTGCAGGCCCTGTCGCTGCTGGAGAAATACAGAGAGGGAATCTCTCTGATCCTGTTGGATATTGTTATGCCGGTCATGGATGGCTACGCCTTTTTGAAACATCTAAAAGCAGATCACAGACTGAATTCAATCCCGGTCATTGTCACTACATCCAACAACAGTGAGGCGGATGAGGTGGCCGCGCTTTCCAACGGAGCCACAGACTTCATCACCAAACCCTACCGCGCCCAGGTCATTTTGCACCGGGCAGCCAGTATCATCCGCCTGCGGGAGACCTCCGCTCTCATTCATCAGATCCAGTATGACCGGGTCACCGGAGTGTACAGCAAGGAATATTTCTGCCAGCAGGTCCGGGACATCCTGTTTCGGAATCCGGATGTGAAATATGATATCCTTTGTTCCGACATCGAGGACTTCAAACTGATCAACGATACCTTCGGCATGGCCGCGGGTGACCGCCTGCTGCAGCAGGTGGCCAAGCTCTGCACCCAGCGGCTGGGGGATCGCGGAATCTGCGGCCGCCTGAGCGCGGACCAGTTCGCCTGTCTTCTGGAGCACCGTGATGACTATGCGGACGAGATGTTCACCCAGTCGGACAGCAGGATCAACAGCGGCTTCGGCAATCAGAACGTGATTATGAAATACGGCATCTACGCGGTGGAGGACCGTGAGGTTTCCGTAGAACAGATGTGTGACCGGGCGCTGCTGGCGGCCCACAGCATTAAGGGAAAGTATGGCAAGCATTTTGCCCTCTACGACGATCAGCTGCGTGGCACGCTGCTGCGCAGGCAGGCCATCACGGACGGCATGGAAACGGCTCTGGCCACGGGACAGTTTGAGGTCTACTTACAGCCCAAGTACCAGATCCGGGACGGCCGGCTGGCGGGGGCCGAGGCACTGGTTCGCTGGAACCACCCGGAATGGGGCCTGCAGCCGCCTGGAGAGTTCATCCCCATCTTTGAGCGCAACGGCTTTATCACGAAGCTGGACCAATATGTCTGGGAGCGGGTCTGCGCTTTGCTCCAGGAATGGGATCGGAAGGGCTATCCCAGCATCAACATATCTGTCAACGTCTCCCGGATGGATATCTACAATGCGGACCTGGCTGATGTCCTGACAGGTCTCGTTCGGCGGCACGGACTTGCCCCCTCCCGTCTGCACCTGGAGATCACGGAGAGCGCATACACGGATACCTCAAGACAGCTCATCGAGACCCTGGGCGCTCTGCGCAGGCTGGGTTTCGTCATTGAGATGGATGATTTTGGAAGCGGCTACTCTTCACTGAATATGCTCACGGAAATGCCAATCGACGTACTGAAGCTGGATATGAAGTTTATCCAGACTGAGATCACAAGACCCACCGGACAGGGCATCCTGCGCTTTATCGTGGACCTGGCCCGTTGGATGAAATTGAGCGTGGTGGCGGAAGGCGTGGAGACACGGGAACAGTTGGAGCGGCTTCAAAACGACGGGTGTGACTACGCCCAGGGCTATTATTTTGCCAGGCCCATGCCTGTGGAAAATTTTGTTTCCGTCTTGACAGCGCAGGCCCCTCCCGCAGACATGGAAAACAGACGGACTGCCGGTTCTGTGGACCATATGGACATGGCTCTGCTGGTGGCCGATAAGGACGAGGAATACCGCGCTCAGGTACATAAAACGTTCGCTGACCGCTTCAGGGTACTGGAGGCGGGCAGCTATGAGGAGGCAGTTAAAATCCTGGGAAGCCATCCGTATCCGATATCGGCTGTGATTCTCAACTTAACGCTCCAAGGCGCGGCTGATATCCTGATTGCGATTCAAAAGGAGCGTGGCGCCTGGGAGACGCCGTGTATCGCCACGGGACCGCTGGACATGGAACTGGAGCGCTGTGCCATGGAGCTGGGCGCCGCCGACTATGCAGCTAAGCCTCACAATCAGGAATCGCTGCTCAGGCGGGTTCTGCGGGCGATGAATATCCACACGCTTCAGGTACGGATGCGTTCTCTTCAGGATGAAACCTGCAGAGACACCATGACCGGCCTGCTCAACCGCCGGGGGCTGTACATTATAACGGAATCACTGCGGCATGAGTCTACCTCCGCTGTTTATCTGTTTGAACTGGACAATTTAAAAACGTTCAATGAGAAGTACGGCTATGTGGAGGGCGATCATTTGATCCTCCACATAGCCTCCCTTCTGCGTGCCCACACCCGGGTGGACGATGTACTGGTCCGGCTGGGCGGGGATGAATTTCTGGTTGTGATGCGCCACATGAGTTCCATGGAAGTTGCCCGTAAGAAAGAAACGGCTATTCTCCGGGCTTATTGTGAGAGCCGTTACGTGGATCCGGATTCAGTAGCCTGCTTTGCCGGCACAGCGCTCTGGAATGCAGAGGAACCATTGGATGAAATCATACGCCGGGCCCGCGAAGCCATGTACGCTGCAAAAGCCGGCGATAAGGACGAGCGCCTATCACAGAAGGGGTGAGCATGTGATGTGTCAATATACGAATTTAGAAGTGATATATATATCTCCGTCCAGCAAGCTGCTGCGCGGAAAGGACGGCAGCACCGGCAACCGGGTGGTGCTTAAGACCGGAGGCCAGGAGCCCATGACGCAGGAGGAAGCAGCGCGGCTGCGGCAGGAATATCAGATCATGAAGCGGATCGACAGCCCTTATGTGGTAAAGGCGTTTGGTGAAGTCACGCTGGACGGGCGCTGCTATCTGGTGGAGGAATTCTGTCCGGGAATCACGCTGAGCAGGCTGCTGAAACAGGGCGCCCTGGAGATGTCGGATTTCTACCGGATCGCAAAACAGCTGGTGATGGCCCTGCGGGACATACACAAAGCGGGCATCATCCACAAAGATGTAAATCCTTCCAATATCATGTACGACGCGGAGTCCGGCCGGGTAGTGCTGCTGGACTTCGGTATCTCCTCCATGTTCATGCATGAACAGATGTTGGGGACCAGACTTGAAAATATTGAGGGGACTCTCCGCTACATCGCCCCGGAACAGACCGGGCGGATGAATACGGAGCTTGATTATCGTGCAGATTTTTATTCCCTGGGCATCACCTTGTATCAAATGCTGACGGGGCGCCATCCATTTGACGCGGAGACCCCCACAGAGCTGGTTTTTTCTCATATTGCGAAGACGCCGCCGGATCTTCGCGTGATTCTGCCCAATGTGCCGCCCATGCTTGCGGCTGTCGTAAACAAACTCTTGTCCAAGATGGCAAAAGACCGCTACTTAAGCAGCGAGGGGCTTCTCTATGATCTGACGCGGTGCCAAAGGGAAACGGAATTTGTCCTTGGCGAAAAGGATTTCAGCCGGCGCTTTGAATTCGCCCACCGTCTGTATGGGCGGGAAGAAGAAATCGCCCAGCTGAAGAGTGACTTTAAGGAAGTGGCGGCCGGTTCCAAGATTCTTGTCTCCATCAGCGGCTATTCCGGCATCGGAAAGACCTCGCTGGTCAATCAGCTCCAGGAGGAGGCTCAGCGGACCAGCGGTATGTTCCTGCAAGGGAAGTTTGATCAGTATCACGCCAACGTACCCTACTTTGCCTTCTTCGAGGCCATCAAACAATTTTGCAGCATGATCTTTATGGAACCGGAGGAACGTATCGGCAAGTGGAAGCAGACACTGTCGGAACACCTGGGCGACGACTCGGCTTTGCTGACCGGTAAGGTGGCGGAGCTGGCCCTGCTGACCGGCGATCAGCCAATCCCTGCGGACATGGGGCCGCTGGAGGAGCGGACCAGGTTCAAATCCGTGTTGGAAAAGCTCCTGTCCCTGCTGGCTTCGCCGGAGCACCCTCTGGTTCTGTTTTTGGACGATGTGCACCGGGCGGACATGGGATCCCTGGAAATTCTGGAAGAGCTGTTCAAAAATGAGGATATCCACGATTTAATGATTATCGTGTGCTATCGCGACAATGAGGTGAGCAGCGAACATCCGCTCACCCTCAGCCTGAACAAAATCATACAGCGGGGCGGCAGGGTCACGCAGTTCAACTTAAACGGGCTGGACCTGGAGAGCACCGCACAGATGCTGGGAGACATATTCAAAACGGCAGCGGATACAACTTGTGCGCTGGCGGAGATCCTTTATCGGAAAACCAAGGGAAATCCATTTTACATCAAGCAGTTTCTGCGGCTGTGCCATTCAAAAGGTTATCTGAAGCTGGATATGGACAACGGAAGCTGGAGCTGGAAGGAGGCAGAGATCCGGGCCTGCCCCGCCCAGGAGAATGTAGTGGACTTCCTGACGGAAAATCTGAACCAATTTTCGGAGGAGACAATCTCTCTGCTGTCCTTTGGCGCCTGCATCGGCCAGAGCTTTTCTGTGGAGGATTTGTCCGCTGTCTGCGGACTGCCGGAACGTGAAATCAACCACAGGCTGATTACGGCGGTGGCACAGGAGGCGGTGTATCCCGTGGAGAAGGATGGGAAAACCGGCCTGCAGACCATCTATCAGTTTGCCCACGACCGGTTCCAACAGGTGTTCTATACGGCCCTGTCCGAGAAGGCGCGGGCAAGTGTCCATTACCTGCTTGGGAAGCGGTATGAGGAAGGCTCGCGCCTTGCAGGCGATCTGGACGAACGGGCGTTTGAAATCGCGGACCACTACGCAATGGGGCTTGTGGAGGCGGAGGATCCGGACGAACGGCGCCGGATTCAGGCGTTCCTGCTAAGGACAGCGCATAGATGCGGGCTGGTATCCGCCTTCGACACGGCGGAGCGGTACCTTAATCTTCTGCTCTCCCAGCCGGAGCTTAAACGCCCGGAAAACCGGCCCTTCCTCACCAAAGTCTACATGGAATATCATACGGCTCTGTGTAATCTGGTTAAGGAGGAAGAATGCGACCGGATCTACGGGATACTCTGCAATCTGGTGGCGGAACCCACTGAGCTGGTAGATAACTGCCGCCTGCAGATATCAAGTTTCTCCAACCGGGGCAGGTATGAGGATGCCTTTGAGATCGGGCGCACCCTGCTTGAACAGCTTGGAGTCACCTTCCCCTGCGAAAATATAAAGCTGACTCTGGAACGGGATATCGCATGCTTTTATCAGGAGCGGGAGGCCCTTGGCGCGGAAGATATCCTGAGTCTCAAAGAAGCTGAGGACCCGGTAGAGGCTGGGATCAGTAAATTGCTCTGCCGCCTGTGCGGCCCGACCTTTTTCTTTCGTCCCGATTACTCCTACTGGACGGTATTTACGGCTGTGCGGCGCATGTTCCGGTATGGCTATACGCCTCATGCCCTGCAGATGTATTCCAATCTGATGATGCCTCTGGGGGAGCTGCGCGGGGATTATCAAACGGCCTACGCGGCCGGCAGATCGGCTATGCGCCTGGCCGAAAAGCACCAATACAGGGAGGTAATTCACTCCATCTACTGTATGTTTGCGCTCCATACCGGCCATTGGTTCGAAGATGTGGTCACTGAGATTCCCTATGCAAAGGAATCCATCAAGGGCAACGCCCAGATGGGAGATTTTGAGTACGCCTGCTATGGCTATTATGGACTCATGATGGCGGTCATGGAAAGCGCAGCCCATGTGGACGAACTGTGGAACGAGGTGCAGGCCGGAGTCAAGTTTGCGGAGAAAACCGGCAGCGACCATGCTTTGGGCAGCTTTTTGAGCTTCCAGCAGCTGTGCAGAAGTTTGCGCGGGGAGCTCTCCCTCACCGGAAGCTTTGATGGAGACGGAATTTCGGAACAGGCCCATCTGGAGCGGTTTTCCCATAATCTGCAGGCAATCAGCTATTACCATGTTATTCGGGCCCTGTCGGCAGTCATCTACCGGGATTATTCCACGGCCTTCCGGCTGTGCAGGGACGCGGTGCCCCTGCTCCCGTATGTCTCCAGCTTTTATAACGTGGCGCTCCACAATTTCCTGTACTCCCTGTCCATTTGCCAGGTACTGGAGACAGGGGACTATGAGCCGGAGGCAAAGCCGGCGCTTCTGCGTGTCCTGGCGGAAAACCAGGATTGGCTGAAGGAACGCAGCAGCGACGCGTTCTGCAATTATGGACATCTTTATCTTGTAATCGAGGCGGAGCGGAAAACCGCGGAAGGCCGTATCGGAGAGGCCCTTAGGCTTTACGAAGAGGCCCTGGAGGCCGCAAAAAAGCATGACCGCAGCCTTCACCATGCCATCCTCTGCGATGTGGCCGCGCAACGCTATGAGAGACTGGGGATCAAATCGGCGGCCAGGCATTACCTGACGGACACCTACCGGCTGTTCGGCCATTGGGGGGCGGAGGGCAAGTGCGCCCGGATGCAGCAGGACTACCCGGAACTGGCAGGCCTATGGAAGAACGATAACCGGCAGAACGCCCTGTCTGAGGATTCCATCCGCACCACCGCATCGCTGGATATGCGCTCTGTTCTGAAGGCATCCCAGGCCATTTCGGAGGAACTTGAACTGGAAGGAATCCTGGAAAAGCTGATTCACAGTCTCCTGGAATGCGCGGGAGCACAGCATATCTACTATTTAAGCCAGGCGGATTCCGGGTATGAGATCCAGGCGGAGGGCCATTCCGGGGCCAAGGACATATGCATCGTATCAAAGCGGCCGGCCATGGAACAGGATATTCCGCTGAGCATCGTATCGTATGTGGAGAGAACACTGGAGGCCGTGATCCTGGAAGACGGAGAGAACTCCAGAGTCTTTGGGAAGGACCTTCATATCAAAGAGAACCGCTGCAAGTCGGTCCTGTGCATGCCCATCCTCAGCAAGGGGGAGCTAAAGGGCATCCTCTACTTGGAAAACAACCTGGCCACGGGTGTTTTTGACCGGCGGAGAAAAGAAAACCTCATGCCCATTGCGGCACAGCTGGCCATTTCTCTTGAAAACGCCTATTTATATGAGCATCTGCGCTTTTTGGTAGACGAGCGGACGAAGGCGCTGCTGGAGGAGATCAAGGTGCGCAAGCGGGCGGAGGAAAAGTTGGCCCATATGGCAAACTACGACGCGCTCACCGGACTTCCCAACCGCAGACTGTTTCACAAAATCTTGTCCCGGCTGCTTCTGGAGGCTGAAACCAGCGGGCAACTGCTTGCTGTTCTCTACATGGATTTGGATGGATTCAAAGAGGTCAATGACACCTATGGCCATGAAAAGGGCGATCTGGTATTGGAGGAGACAGCCAGACGGCTGATCCGTGCCGTACGCGGCAGCGATATCGTGTCCCGTATGGGCGGCGACGAGTTCGTTCTGTTGTTGAGCCGAATCATGGCGGACGAGGAGATCCGGCACGTCTGCGAACGGATTCTCTCAGAAATCAGGCAGCCCTTCCAGCTCTCAGAGGACCTGTTTGTTGAAATGACGGCAAGTATTGGGGTCAGCGTCTATCCGAGGGATGGTCAGGACGAGAAGGAACTTCTCTCCTGCGCCGACCAGGCCATGTACCGGATCAAAAAAAGTGACAAAAACTTTTACTCGTTTACAGAGCCTCTTTCTGAAGCGCAGGAGAAGTCTTAAAAGAAAATACCATACCCAGCGGCGGCCGGCGTGAGCAAGACCATTGCTGGTCATGAAAAGGATGAGATCGATGGAAAAAACAATGACGGCCTGGGAGACGTTTCAGGCTTTTTGCAGCGCCTGGTTCGAGCGGAGAAACGCCGAGGAGGTTTATCGCTTTTTAGGCGATGAATTCTGTTTTGTGGGCACCGGGGAGGACGAGTTTGCCCACAGCCCTCAGGAGATGAGAGATTACCTGGCCCGGGACATCCAGGAAATCCCCGAGCCCTTCACGGTGGAGCTTACGCTCTTTCAGGAGCAGGAGATCGACAAGGACATCCGCAACCTGTCCGTGGGAATGATCCTCAAGAACACCCAGTACCGCTGGCGGCTGCGGGGATTCTTTACCCTGGTCCGGCGGCAAACGTCCTGGCGGCTGCGCACCCTGTGGTTTTCCGAGCCCAGCAGCAGCCAACGGGGCGGGGAGCATTATCCCCGCGCCCTGGTGATGGAGCACGTTGCCAGACAGAGGCAGGAGCTGCTCAACGACTCCCTGCCCGGCGGCATGATGGGCGGGTATATCGAGGAGGGGTTCCCCTTCTATTTTGTGAACAACCAGATGCTGAAATACCTCGGCTATGTCAGCGAGGCGGAGTTTGTCGCAGATATCGAGGGCATGGTCTCCAACTGTATGCACCCGGACGACCGGGCCATGGTGGACGGGGAGGTAGCCCGTCAAATGGCGGAGCGCGGGGAGTACGTGGTGGAATACCGGATGAAACGCCGGGATGGCTCCTACATTTGGGTTCACGATCTGGGGCGCGAGGTCACGGCGGAAAACGGCAAGCCGGCCATCATCTCCGTGTGCATCGACATTACGGCCCAGAAAAAGGCCCAGGCCGAGGTCGTGCATCTCTATAACAACGTCCCCGGCGCGGTGTTCCGTGTCCGGTATGATGCGGATTTTTCCGTTGCGGATGCCAACGACAGGCTGTATGAACTGCTGGGCTATACCCGGGAGGAATTTACCGCGCTGGGCAATCGGATCTCCGCCGTGATCTATCCCGATGACCTGGAGGCTGTGCGGGACAAGCTGTTGGCGGAAGAAAACCGGGGAAATCCCATACAGGACGAGCTCCGTTTTGTCTGCAAGGACGGAAACATAAAATGGATCTCGCTGAAGACCCAGGTGATGCCCGGAGACGACGGGACACCATATTTTTACGGATTCCTCGTGGACATCACCGATGAAAAACTGGCCCAGGAACGCGTCCGGGAACTGTACGAAAAGGAACTGGCCTACTTTGCACAGGCCGCTTCATTGGAGGGCAGCATCCAGGGACGGGTCAATGTCACCCAGGACAGGGTCGAGAGCTATCAATCCACAGCCGATTGCGCCATCGCCCAGGCAGGAGACACCTACGAGCAGGCGGTCGGACGGCTGGCGGACTCGGCCGTAGACGCGGCTTACAGAGAACATCTGCGCTCGTCACTTAACCGGACGCAGCTCCTGAGTGACTTTTCCGCCGGTAAGACAGACCTCCATTTTGAATTTCTTCGAAAACGGACTGACGGCAGCGCTTTTTGGAGCAAAACAAGTTTCAAGTACCACCAAAATCCGGAGAGCGGCGATGTGATCGCTTTCTTCTACACCATCGACATCACAGAGCAGAAGGTACAGGAGCAGCTCCTGAGCAGAGTGACCGAGCTGGACTATGAGGTCCTGTCCGACATCGACATCCGGCGGGACACCTTCCATGTGGTCTCATACCACGCCAGTATGGAGCCCCTCATGCCGGCGAAAGGGCGTTTCCAGGCGGAGGCAAAGGCCATTGCGTCCGCCACGATGGAGCCCGCGGCGGAGCAGGAATACCTCGCCAGACTGAACCCCGCTTACATGCAGCGTGAGTTGGCCGAACAGGGCAGCTACAGCTTCATGGTAGAGACACGGGGCGAACACGGCTATGCCCGGGTGAAGCGGTATCAGGTCTTTTACATCAGCCGGGAGCTGGGCCGGGTGTGTATCGCACGCACCGACGTCACGGATATCATCCGCCAGGAGCAACAGCAGAAGGAAGCCTTAGCTGCGGCCCTTGCCGCGGCAGAGCAGGCTAACGCCGCGAAAACAGACTTCCTCTCCCGCATGAGCCATGAAATCCGCACTCCCATGAACGCCATCATCGGAATGAGCGCCATCGCCGCCCAAGCCATCGGAGACGACGAACGGGTGGCCGAGTGTATCTCAAAGATCGGCATATCCTCCCGGTTTCTGCTCTCCCTCATCAACGATATCCTGGACATGAGCCGGATCGAGAGTGGAAAAATGCTGCTAAAAAACGAAAAAATCCCCACAGAGGATTTTATAAATGGCCTCAACGCCATTTGCTACAGCCAGGCGGCGGCAAAGGGCGTGGATTACGAGTGCATCGTGGACCCAACTCTGGACGATTTTTATATCGGGGACGCCATGAAACTGCAGCAGGTGCTGCTTAACATCCTGTCCAACGCGATTAAATTTACCGGTGAGGGCGGCAAGGTCACCTTCTCGGCAGCGCTGCACAGGAAAAGCAAGAACGGCGCCACGCTGCGCTATATCGTCAACGATACCGGCGTGGGCATCAGTGAAGGCTTTCTTCTTCACCTGTTTGAGCCCTTCTCCCAAGAATCCAGCGGTACCACCGCACAGTACGGCGGCACCGGTCTTGGCCTGTCCATCTCAAAAAATATCATTGATATGATGGGCGGTAAAATCACAGTGCGCTCCATCAAGGGTATTGGGTCTGAGTTCACAGTGGATGTACAACTGGGCATCACGGAGGAAGAGCTGCTGCGCCACAACCGGAAAAAGGCGCTCCCCAATTTTTCCGCTCTGAATACGCTGGTGGTGGACGATGATGTGGCGGTATGCGAAAGCGCTGTGGACACGCTTAAGGAAATGGGAATCACCGCCGAATGGGTAGACAGCGGACGCAAGGCCATCGAACAGGTACAATCGATGTGGGACACAGGAAAGCATTACGATATGATCCTCATCGACTGGAAGATGCCGGATATTGACGGTATCGAGACCGCACGGCGCATCCGCGCGATCGTGGGGCCGGAGGTCACCATCATTATTATAACGGCCTATGACTGGGCTTCC
>ENA-UOJP01001619-UOJP01001619.1-human-gut-metagenome-genome-assembly--contig:-C102-NODE-1619-length-25006-cov-6.073384_pt1 | contig 25006 bp, 27 predicted proteins | sample MGYA00242353_ERZ723900 | MGnify/ENA metagenome assembly ERZ723900
AGGCAGACCAGGTGGGACTTCACTATACTGTGACAGAGGAGTACAATCAACAGGCCAAGGGTATCATCCTGGATCAGGATCCGGTTGCCAAAACCGAGGTTCCCAAGGGGTCCGAGGTGAAGCTAGTGGTCAGCAAGGGACCTGAGAACTCTGACGGCGGCAATTCTTGGTCTCCGGGGACGGATATTGTGACTTTTACTCTGCCCAGCAACAAGGCGGAGGGCTATTTGAAGGTGTTCCAGGATGGTGAATTGATTTCCCAGAGGACAGTAGATTGTACCCTTGGCAGCGCTTCCGAGGAGATTTCTGGTAGCGGTGAGACCCATATTGTGGCCTATCTGGACGATGAAGTGATCTATGACAAGATCATCACGATTGACCCCTATTATGACTGAGGGGCGGATTCAAAAAGCCCTCAGCGGCTTCTATTATGTGGACACTGGCCATGAGATTGTGGCCTGCCGTGCCAGGGGAAAGTTTCGGAGAGAGGGAATTTCCCCGTTGGTAGGAGACCGGGTGGAAATTCAGGAAGTGGGCAATGGTGAGGGCGTGTTGGAGACGATTCTCCCTCGCCGAAATGCCTTTGTCCGGCCGGCGGTGGCCAATATTGACCAGATGGTGGTGGTGGCTTCCGGCGCCATTCCAAGGACAGACCCGTTTCTCATTGACCGGGTGGCTGCCATTGCCGCGCTGATGGGCTGCGACGTGTTGGTTCTGCTGAATAAGTGCGATCTGGATCGTGCAGATGAGCTCTATCAGACCTACCAAGCGGCCGGATTTCCCACATTGCGGATCAGCGCCGAGACCGGCGAGGGTCTGGAAGACTTACCCCCCCTGATCGCGGGGAAGCTATCGGCTTTCACGGGCAACTCGGGTGTTGGAAAATCCAGCGTGCTCAACGCGCTGGACCCGGGCTTTTCCCTGCAAGTGGGCGAGGTTAGTGACGCACTGGGCCGGGGACGCCACACTACCCGCCACGTGGAGCTCTACCGCCTGAGCTGCGGAGCGGAGGTGGTGGACTCGCCGGGATTTTCCTCCTTTGAGACAACCGAGTTGAATCTAGAGCTCAAGCGCCGTCTGCCGGAGACATTTTTAGAATTTGCCCCCTATCTGGATCGGTGTCGTTTCCAGGGGTGCAGCCATACTAAGGAACAGGGCTGTGCCGTGCGGGAAGCCCTGCGGGCAGGGAAAATTCAAAAAAGCCGCTATGCCAGTTATCTGCGGCTTTACGAGGAGCTCAAGCCCTTACGGGATTGGCAGGAGGCCAAACGGGCAAAGGGCCGATCCATATAAGCTGTTAAGGATGTAGAAGAGAGCCGTGGAATCTATAAGAGTCCGCGGCTCTCTTGTTATGCAAAAGCATAACCATTATGACAGAGTGGCCATCAACATTCAGTACATGGGGTTACGTCAAAATCTCATCAATACTTTTCTGGTAGTCGCCGCATGATTTATGTACCAGGGACAGCCCCAGGCGTATATACTGTCTCAGAAGAGAGGAGGTGTGGCACGTGTTTCGAGGAGGAGGCAACGGATGCTGGCTGCTTGGCTTTTGCGCGGTGGCGTTGGGCGCTGGGATTCTTATCGCAGCCATTTTTCCCGTGGGAGCCTTGATGTTTCTGGTAGCATTTTTGCTGATCGCATGTGGCTGCGCCTGCTGCCGTCGTTAGAAAGGAGTCGTTTATGAACATTGTCGTTTGGAAATCGCCGAAGGCTCTGCGGGGAATTTTACGGAAATTGTTCCATATCAAGGCATAACCGGAAAAGGCAGTTCATAGGATGGGACATGAACTGCCGGGAAAGGAAGGAAGCCTTCATGGAACTGGAACTGAAAAAAGCGTGCCTGGACGCATATGAGACAGGCGGAGAGCTGGTACTGACGCAAGAGGAGACCGCAGAAACCATTGTTCCGGATTATTGTCCGGATATTGCCCGTGTGATTAAAACAGAGGGCAAAGTGTACATACACAGCCGGGAGCTGCGGGACGGAAAGGCAGAGGTATCCGGCACTGTACGGGTGACAGTGCTGTATACCCCTGATGGAGAGGGCGGCATCCGCACCCTGGAATTTGCCATGCCCTTTACGGTAGAGAGCGATGGCAGGGGACTGGCTGGCTGTACTTGTCTGACAGCAGAAACAGAACCGGAATTCATAGAGACCAGGATGTTGAATCCCAGAAAGATTTTCACCCATTGTAAGCTTGTCACAAGGCTCACTGCCTACCAAAAAGCGCAGCTGTCCTTTTGTACAGATGTAGAGGCCGAGGCGGCCTTTTGCGTGGAGAAGCGGCAGGAGCAGCAGCATGTCATTTTATTATCACAGATAGCAGAAAAGGATTTTACCTTTACAGAGTCGATGAGCCTTTCTCCTGGCAGAGATGGTGCGGCGGAGCTGCTCTCAGGCCAGGTGGGAAGCAGCGTGACAGAGAGTAAAATCGTTGGAAACAAGCTGATTTTCAAAGGACTTTTCACGGTCACACTTCTGTATCGAACAACAGATGGAAGATATTGCTCCACCACTGGAGAATTGCCTTTTTCTCAGATCATGGAGGTGGAAGGCGCAGCCGAGGGAGCGGCAGCGTCACTGCAACTGCAGCTGACTGGAACAGATCTTCAAATTGACGGGGACGATCCGGAGGGACGTCAGATTGCCGTGACGCTTTACCTCCATGCTACCGCTCTGCTGCGGGTGGAGCAGGAGTTGACGCTTCTGAATGATTTGTACTCTACGGCGCATGATCTGACCTATGAGGCGGCACCACTGAACCTGACCAGCTTTTTTGAGACCACGAACCGCCGACAGACTGTGCGGGAGGTGCTGGAGATCGGCGTAGTGGCGGAGTCTATTCTGGAGCTGACCGTCAACTGTGGCGCGGTTTCCGTCAGTCGGGAGGGAGAGATGGCGGTCTTGCGTACCGCCGCCGCAATTCGGGCGCTATATTTGGATGAGGGCGGCGTTCCGCTGGTAGCGGAGCGAAGTGTGGACGTCACATGCCAGATGGAGCTTCCAGAGGACTGCCGCATGACTGCTAGGGCTGTGTGCACGGAGGAAGTCCAGGGAAGCCTGGGAGACCGGGGAATTGAGGTACGCTTCCCGGTAGATTTCCGGGTAGAGGCGGCTAATCGCGCCAAACGGGTGTGCATCTCCACTGCAAAGCTGGACACAGAGACAACCAGGGATCTGGCAGGAACTCCGTCTCTGGTGCTGCGGTGTCTGGGACAGCAGGAGAGTGCCTGGGACCTGGCCAAGAGCTACAACACGACAATTGCTGCCATCTTATCTGCCAACCAGCTGGAGTCCGAGGCGGAGATTCCCCATGAGACTCTGCTGCTGATCCCAAGAAAGAGAGCATAAAACCGCAATTAGAGCACCACAAAAACAGGCAAATGCAGGTATACATAAAGTTTTTGTGCATCATTTCCGGCTTTCCCCGCAAGGGGGCGCATTCTGTTTTTGATATGCGTTTGCATAGTAAAGAAAGAGAGCTGCTGCGGAATACGCAGCAGCTCTCTGTTCAATTTTCCGCATATCGAGCCAGAAATTGGCGGGTTCGTTCCTCCTTGGGATGGTCAATGACTTCCCTCGGATCGCCTTGTTCCACAATTACGCCGCCATCCATGAAAATTACCTGATCCGCAACATCCCGGGCAAAGGACATCTCATGGGTAACGATGATCATGGTGGTTTTTTGCTCTGCCAAAGAGCGAATCACCTTCAGCACTTCGCCGGTGAGCTCCGGGTCCAGGGCCGAGGTAGGTTCGTCAAAGCACAGGATATCCGGATGCAGCGCCAAAGCCCGGGCAATGGCCACCCGCTGCTGCTGTCCGCCGGAGAGCTGGTGGGGATAGTGATCTGCTCGGTCGGCAAGGCCCATCTGGGCCAGCAGTTCCCGTCCGGCGGACTCAATGTCCCGGTGGCTCTCGCCGCCCCGCTCCTTGGCTTGCAGCTCCCGGGCCAGGGTCACATTTTTCAGAGCTGTGTACTGAGGAAAGAGGTTGAAGCTCTGGAACACCAGACCAAAATGGAGCCGTTTCTTACGAATCTCATTCTCCAGCTGAGTCTGAGGGTCCGCAGCGTTGAAGAGCAACTCTCCGCCCACGGAAATGCTACCGTGATCGGGTTTTTCCAAGAAATTCAGGCAACGCAGCAAGGTGGTCTTGCCGCTGCCGGAGGAGCCGATGATGGAGAGTGCCTGCCCCTTCTCCAGGGAGAAGGAAATATCGGTCAATACCTGGGTCGTGCCAAAGCGCTTTTCGATATGCTGAACTTCCAACAATGCCATGGCGAATCTCCTTATACCCGAAAATAATCCAGCTTTTTCTCAGTGCGGCTTAGCGCCACGGTGACAATGCCGTTGAACACCAGAAAAAAGACACCGGCATAGAACAGGGGCCAGATCATGGCCTTGTTGCCAAATTCCTTGGCCATGGCAATGATTTCCTTCACCATAATGAAGTTGGCCAGAGAGGTATCCTTAATGAGTGTGATGACCTCGTTGCCCATAGGCGGCACAATGCGCTTGATCACCTGCAGGAGTGTAACCTTGAAAAAGATCTGAGACTTCGTCATGCCAAGCACTTGACCTGCTTCCCGCTGTCCTAGGGGAACCCCCTGGATGCCACCCCGGAAAATCTCGGAAAAGTATGCCGCGTAATTTAAAACGAAGGCCAGACAGGCCGCTGTCATCCGGGAGAGCATGTGGCCGGGATTCAGAAAACCGGGCAGATAGTAGACGATGGCCAGTTGTAACATCAGGGGCGTGGAGCGCATGAGGTATACATACAGCTTGGAAAGGGCGCTGACAGGGCGAATCCGGCTCATGGTGCCAAAGGACAGCAGCAGCCCCAGCGGCAGCGCCAGCAGCAGCGTGACGATAAAAATTTGGCAGTTGAGCAGAAAGCTCTTCCCCAGCATCAGATTGACGGTTTGGAAATCCATATCTCTTCTCCATACAGACAAAGGCAGGGCAGAAAGGAGATGCCTCCTCTCTGCGCCTGCGTATTGTGAATGCGATGATTACTGGTTGGCCAGCAGCAGCTCGGCAAGGCCGTATTTCTCAGCCAAAGTGTTCAGGGTACCGTCGTCGATCAGAGCTTGGATGGCAGCATTCACTTTCTCGGCAGCGGTAGAATCCTTCCGGAAACCGATACCGTACTCCTCCACGGACAGCTGCAGGTCGGGGATCACCGCCAGATCGGCGTAGTCACCCTGACCCACCATAGCGTTGGCCAGTACAAAATCCATGACCGCTGCATCAGCGGCACCGGTCTTGACCTCCAGCAGAGCGTCGGTCTGCTTGGTAACGGAGACATAGGTGGCCTGGGAGAGATTCTCATCCTCGGAGATGGCGGTCTCACCGGCGGAGCCGGCCTCAGCCTCTACGGTCTTGCCAACCAGATCTGCGGTGGTTGTATAGGTGTCGGCGTTGTCGGCCCGGATGACCACGACCTGGTAATTTTTAATGTAGGGGTCAGAAATGGTCAGGGCTTCCTCCAGCTCCGGCGTAATGGTCATGCCATTCCAGATGCAGTCGATGTTCTTGGACTCCAGCTCCATAACCTTACTGTCCCAGTTGATCTCCACGAACTCTGGTTCCACTCCCAGTTTTTCGCACACAGCGGTGGCAAACTCAGTTTCAAACCCCACAAACTCGCCATTGTCGTCCATATAGTTCATGGGTTCAAAATAGGTAAAGCCGATCTTCATGCTCCCATTGCCTTGAATATAAGCAAAGTCGTCATCGGCGGAAGGTTCCGCAGTGTCTTGACCGGCAGTGTCGCCAGAATCCTCATCCGTACTGCCGGTATCGCTGCCACAAGCGGCCAGGGATAATGTCATCATAGCTGCCAGCAGCAGTGCAAGTATTTTTTTCATATTCCATCCTCCAAAATCCGGGCGTCTTGCCCTTATTTAATACATTAGTAGTTTATCATGCTAAACCAAAAATGTAAATGCGGGAAAGGAATGAAGAGTGTAGAAAGAGAGCTGCTGTTTTTGTGTGGTTTTTACAAAGAAAGACGGGCCGTCATACTTTGAAGGACTCGGACATAGAGTTGGAACAAGATCGGAAAAAGGACGGGATGAGTATGAACACCACGATCTATCAGAATATTGCAACCCGCACTGCGGGCGATATCTACATCGGCGTTGTGGGTCCGGTGCGCACCGGAAAATCCACATTCATCAAGCGGTTTATGGAGACTCAGGTGATCCCCAACATTGAAAATGTCTACCGCAAGGAACGGGCCCGGGATGAACTGCCGCAAAGCGGGTCTGGAAGGACCATCATGACAGCGGAGCCCAAATTTGTTCCCGAGGAGGCGGCGCAGATTCAGTTGGAAGGCGGCGCAGCCTTTTCCGTACGGCTGATTGACTGTGTGGGCTATATGGTGCGGGGTGCCATCGGACAGTATGAGGACGACGTGCCCAGAATGGTCACAACGCCCTGGTTTGACCATGAGATCCCCATGACGGAGGCGGCGGAGGTGGGGACCCGCAAGGTGATCGCTGAACACTCTACCATCGGCATCGTCATCACCACCGATGGAACCATTGCGGATATCCCACGCGAGGACTATCTGGAAGCAGAGGAGCGGGTGATCCGGGAGCTCCAGGAGCTTGGAAAGCCTTTCATTGTCCTATTGAACTCAGCGGACCCGAAAGGAGATCGCGCCCAAGCCATTACCCGGGACATCATCTCCCGCTATGAGGTCAACTGCGTATCGGTCAACTGTCTGGAACTGGATGAAAGCGACGTGGCGGAAATCTTAAAGGCAGTTTTGTACGAGTTTCCCATGCAGGAACTGGATTTGTTCCTACCGCCTTGGGTGGATGCCCTGCCGTCGGAGCATCCCCTCAAAGCTGGTCTCTATGATGCGATCCGGCAGGCCACCGTTCAGCTGCACCACATCCGGGAGGTGGAAGGCGTCATCTCCACCCTGGGGACCTGTGAAAACATCAGCGAGGCAAAGATCACGGCGATTGACCTTGGAACGGGCATTGCCTCAGCGGATCTGAGGCTTCCAAGAGAGCTCTTCTATCACACACTCTCTGAACAGTCCGGCTTCCAGATCAGTGATGACGGTGATCTGATGAGTCTGCTGACCCGTCTGGCGGCGGTCAAGGCGGAGTACGACAAGGTGGCCGGGGCACTGCAGGATGTGCGGGAAAAGGGGTATGGTATTGTGGTGCCCGGTATTGACGAGCTCAAGCTGGAAGAGCCGGAGATCATGAAACAGGGCGGACGCTACGGCGTGCGGCTCAAGGCCAGCGCACCCAGCATCCACATGATCCGCGCGGATATTGAGAGCGCCGTCTCTCCCATCGTGGGCAATGAGAAGCAGTCCGAGGACATGGTGAACTATCTGCTGCAGGAATTTGAGGGTGACACCAGTAAAATTTGGCAGTCCAATATTTTTGGACGCAGCTTCCATGAGTTGGTCAGCGACGACCTGCAAACCAAGCTTAAGCGCATGCCGGAGGATGCACAGAAAAAGCTCCAGGAAACACTTACCCGTATCATCAATGAGGGAAGCGGCGGGTTAATCTGTATTATTTTGTAATTTCTGAACCCCGGAGGCTGTAGTGCGCGCTGCGTACTACAGCCCTTTTTTTGAGAAATTCATTCTCTCCGGCATATCCTGGGACGAGCCATCATAGATTGGAGTAACAAAAGAAAGGGGGAGCGTACCCTTGCAAAAGGATTTGAATTTCACACGCTATGAGGAGGCAGCGGCGATTTTGCCACTGCGCCTGCGAAAGCTGGCTCTGGCCTTGCCGGAGCAGCAAAAGAAGGAGGCGGAAGAATTCCGCCTCCGGGCCGGACAGCCCATGACTGTGCTGCTTCCAAGCGGAGAGGTGTCTTTGGAGGCAGAAGTGGAGCCGGAGGAGCTGGAAACACTCTGCGACCTAGCTACAGAGTTCTCTCGCTATGCGGCCGCAGAGACGCTGAAGGAGGGATACCTCTCGGTTCGGGGAGGGTTCCGCATAGGACTGTGCGGAACGGCGGTGATGAAAGAGGGCTCCAACACAAATCTGAAGCAATTTTCCTCCGCGGCGGTCCGTATTGCCCGAGAGCGGCGGGGAATTGCGGACGAGCTGCTTGCGCAGCTCTTTCGCAGCGGAGAAATGGAGAGTACCCTGATTCTCTCTCCGCCGGGAGGCGGGAAGACGACCCTGCTGCGGGATTTAGTGCGGGGAGTGTCGGAGGGAGTTTCCCCCCATGGCCCTCGGAGGGTCGCACTCATTGACGAGCGGGGAGAGGTGGCTGTGATGTACCTCGGAAAGCCACAGATGGACGTGGGGCCGCACACGGATGTACTGGACGCATGCCCCAAGGCCCTGGGCATCCCTATTGTTCTGCGGGCAATGAATCCGCAGGTGATTGCCATGGATGAGATCACTGTAAAAGAGGATTTAAAAGCCGTGTCCCTGGCGGCGGGGTGCGGGGTGCGGATGCTGGCTACCATTCATGCCGGCAGCGTGGAGGAACTGCAGGAAAAGCCCCTGTACCGATCGCTGCTGGAGGATCAGATTTTCCGTTTGGCGATATGTATCAGCCGGGCGGGAGGTGAGCGGGTCTACCGCGTGGAGGAACTGCCATGCTGAGTCTCTTCGGTAGCCTTTTGATTTTGAGCGGCGGCCTTCTTGCCTGGCAGTGCCACCATGCGGATCGCCAACGGCGGAGAGATACGCTGAACGATTGTGTGACTGCCCTGGAGCATATGAGCGAGGAAATCCGCATGGCCAGGACGCCGCTTCCTCAGCTGATGGAAAAACTGGCACGGGACTGCCGTCCGGATGCTGCTGCACTTTTTCAGAAGGCGGCAAAAGCTGCCCGCCAGGGAGAGGCTCTGTCGGTGGTCTGGAAGCGTGGAGTAGAGACGTTGCCGCTGGATTCCAAGGATCAGGAGACGCTGATGGGGCTGGACCTCACCGGAGATGAGGAGAATTTGCGTAAAGGAATTTCCCTTGCTGTACATCGGCTGCAAAGCACAGCGGAGGAATGGGAGCGGCGGCGTCCGGATGAGGAAAAGCGGGCAGCGGCACTTTATTTTTCCGCAGCGGCACTGCTGGTCATTTTACTGATATGAGGGACAAGGCATGGATGTGGATCTGATTTTTAAGATCGCCGCCATTGGCATTCTGGTGGCGGTATTGAACCAGCTGCTGGTGCGTTCCGGCCGGGAGGAACAGGCTATGATGACTACTTTGGCAGGGTTGGTTGTGGTGTTGATGATGATGGTACAGGAGATCAGCGACCTCTTCAACCTCATCAAGACGCTGTTTCAGTTTTAAGTATGGAGCAGGTCTTCCAGGTGACGGCTCTTTGCCTGGTCGGTGCACTGCTGGCCGTGGTAGTGCGGCGGGGAAGTCCGGAAATGGCCCTGCTGTTGGCGCTGGGAGCTGTGGTAGTGGTTCTGTTGTCCCTGGCTGGAACTGTGGAGGAACTACTATCATTTTTCAATGAGCTGGGAGAGCGGAGCGGCATCTCTCAGCAGCTGCTGATCCCACTCTATAAAACAGTGGGAATCGCCCTGGTTGTAAAGGTGGGGGGAGAGCTGTGCAGGGACGCAGGGGAATCCGCCTTGGCGGCGGTGGTAGAGACTGCAGGGGCCGCCTGTGCATTGCTGGCGGCGCTGCCACTGCTGCGAGCCGTTCTGTCGCTGCTGTTGGAGTTCATCGAATGAAAAGACTCATTTTGTTAGTGGGACTGCTGATGCTTTTGACCTTGGATGTATATGCAACTGAGCTGCCGGATGATTTGAAGGATGCACTGCCGGAGAGTGCAGAAGAACTGATGAAGGATGAGAAAAATTTGGATTTTTCCGATGCGGATGGACTCACAGAGGGCATTGCCCTGATTCTGAAGCATCTCCAGAATCAATTTGGAGATATTCTGCGCCAGCGGCTTCAGGGTGCAGTGTCAGTCTTGCTGGTGGTGGTACTCTGTGCTGCGCTGGAGAACACTGGCGGAAAACAACCGTTATTTTTGTCCATGGCAGGTGCACTGTCGATCACGGTACTGACAGCGGGAAGCCTGGATATGTTGATTGGTCTGGGTGCGGAGACGATCCAAGAGCTGAACCTGTTTTCCAAAGCATTGCTTCCCACCCTGGCGGCAGCCACGGCGGCTTCTGGGGCTATCACGACAGCCACCTTCCAGCAGGTGAGTACAGTGTTTTTCGCAGACCTGCTGATGAACCTGATCAACGGTCTTTTAATGCCGATGGTCTATCTTTACATCGGAGCGATGACAGCAGGCGCATGTATGTCGGAAAGCCGTCTGTGGAGCATCGCGGAGGGGTTGAAAAAAGCGATTACATGGATTTTGACCAGCTCTCTGTTACTTTTTACAGTGTATCTCTCTGTGGTACGGGTCATTTCCGGCGCTGTGGACGGAACGACCGTGAAGGTAGCAAAAACGGCTATTTCAGGCGTGGTGCCTGTGGTGGGCGGTATTATCGCTGAGGCATCGGAAACAGTGCTCTTGGGTGCCGGCATGCTGCGAAATACCATCGGTATTTTTGGGATGTTAGCCGTCCTAGCGGCCTGCGCCTATCCCTTTTTGCAGCTTGGCATTCAATACCTGTTGTACAAGCTGACAGCATTTCTGGCAGGTACCCTGGGTACCCCAGGGCTTTGCAAGCTGGTGGATGGACTGGGAGGCGCCTTTGGTCTGGTGCTGGGAATGACCGGTGGCTGCGCGTTGCTTCTGCTGATCTCGGTCTATTCCTCTGTAGCGGCGGTGATGCCATGATGCACGCGATTCAGGAGTGGCTTGCCGCGGTTGTGGTAGTCGCCATGCTGCTCTCCGTGGTCCAGGTGCTCATTCCAGAGGGGCCCATCCGGAAAATCGCCTCTTTCACCGGAGGGTTGATTCTGATGGTAACTCTGCTGCGCCCAGTACTGGGCATGGATTTGAGCCGTTTGGAGCTGCGGCTGCATACCTATGAAGCGGCTATCCAGGACCGGCAGCAAGAACTAGAGGAAAACGGAAAAACAGAGCTGGCAAAACTCATAGAGGAGCGGACAGCCGCATATATATCGGACAAAGCGAACTCGCTGGGGCTTGTTGTGACGGCGAAGGTGCGTGCTGAGTCCGGAGATGGCGGCGTGCCGGTGCCTTGGTCGGCGGAACTTGTCGGACCAAGGAGCGAGGCTCTGGCCGCGTACATAGAGGATGAGCTGGGAATTCCGCGGGGGAGGCAGACTTGGAATGAAGTGGAAAACTGAAGGAGTGCAAAAGCTATGGGACAGGTACAAATACGCGGTTTTCGTAGTGCTGATCGGCGCAGGGCTGCTGCTATGGCCGAGTGGGAAGACGCAGACCCTCGAGCCCGAAAGGACGCAGGAGACTCGGGATATTCAAACGGAGATGGAGAGTATTCTCGGCGCCATCAGTGGCGTCGGTCAGGTGCGGGTGATGCTGACGCTGGACACCGATGGAGAGCGTCAACTGGCTCAGGACACCGAGTTGACGTACAGCGGAGATACACTGGCCCCCTCGGACTATTCCAGGCAATCCGAGACGGTTTTGGTGGACGCCGGGTCCAGAGACGAAGTGGTTGTGACCCAGCTCCTCTATCCAACATATCGCGGGGCATTGGTGGTGTGCCAGGGAGGGGACCAGGCACAGGTGAAGCTGGCGGTGACGGAGGCAGTATCGGCGCTGACCGGACTTTCCGCAGACCGCATCACAGTGGCAAAATGGCAGTAATTATCTGGAGGAGGAAGAGATCCATGAGCACAAGATGGAAGCGAAACACGGTGGTGGCTACAATGGCGGTTTTGGTGTGTGCAGCGGTGGCGTTAAACTGGCGATATTCTGGAGAAACAGCCGTACAGGGCGGCCAGGACTCTGACACAAAAATTTTGGGAGAGGCAACCCTGGTCTCCGGACAGGACGGCGAACAGGAAGGCAGCGAGGAAAACCGCAGTCTGCCGGATGAAACAGGCGTCTACACCGGATCAGATTACTTTGCCTCCGCACGGCTGACCCGGCAGCAGGCGAGGGACAATGCCATCTCTCTTCTTCAGGAGGCCGCAGCCCAGGAGGGCGCGGATACGGCTACGGCCAATGAGGCCAGCGAGGGCATCCAGGTGCTGGCTTCTTATACCCTGAAAGAGGCGCAGATTGAGAATCTAGTCACCGCCAAGGGATATACAGACTGTGTGGCCTTTATGGGAGACGAGAGCATCAGTGTGGTGGTAGCCACGCAGACAGGGGAATTGACAGCGGAGGATGTGGCAAAAATCACGGATATCGCCATGGCGGAAACTGGGCTTGCTGCCAGCGGGATCAAGATCATGGCGGCAAATTAGCTGTTGTATTTTCCTGGATGACATGGTATAATAACACTCTAAAACCTGGACGTTTACTAAGGATGAACAAATTAAGGAGAATCAAGATCATGGCCGAAAGCAAGGAATATATGACTCAGCCAGAGGAAAACGGAAGCATCAACATCTCAGAGGAAGTTATTGCCGCCATCGCTGTGGGAGCTGTCCGCGAGGTGGAGGGCGTGTCCGGCATGATGACCAATTTGGGTGGCAGCGTCACAGACCTGATGAGCAATAAAAAAAATGCGCAAAAGGGTGTCCGCGGCGTAAAGATTGATATGACAGGCACGGCTCTGGTGCTGGACCTGTACCTGACCGTGCGGTACGGAACCGCGATCCATGAGGTGGCGGAAAACGCACAAAAAGCAGTCAGCTCCGCAGTAGAGGCTATGACAGGCTGTCCGGTAGGGGCCGTCAACATCCATGTGGGCGGCGTGACGTTAGACTAAGATAGAGAAAAGGACGTAACAAGTATATGCTGCGGAATACTGCACGAGAAATTGCAATCCACCTCTCGTACGAATTGAGTTTCAACAATACTCCGATTGACACGCTACTGGACCAACGGTTGACGGCAGAGACTTTTTCTGCCTTGGCCGAGGAGGATCCCGTCTATGCGGAGGCTCCCAACGCCAAACAGGCGGCGTATATCCGCCGCTTGGTCAAGGGGGTGGACGATCATGCCGCGGAGCTGGACAGCTATATTTCCAAATATGCTAAGGGCTGGAACTTTGACCGAATTCCTTTAGTGGCATCTGCGATCATGCGGGTCGCTATGTACGAGGTCTTGTACATGCCGGATATTCCAAACAGCGCCGCGATCAACGAGGCGGTGGAGATTGCCAAAAAATATGAGACACCGGAGACGGTGAAGTTTATCAACGGTATTCTGGGCAGCTTTGCACGGCAAGAGGTCTCTGAGTCTTAAATGAAAAAGCGGAGCAGGGCGGTATAGTTGCCGCTTGTCAGCTCTGCTTTTTTCTTTAACTGCGCCAAACAGGGAGGGGCCATGGAACAACATATATTCGGTGTTACTGAGGTGAACCATTTGGTGAAACTGCTGCTGGACAGTGAGCCCATGCTGCAGAACATCTCAGTGCGGGGGGAACTGTCCAACTATAAAATCTATCCCTCAGGGCATCACTACTTTTCACTCAAGGACCCGGAGGGGGCCCTTCGATGCGTCATGTTCAAAAGCGCGGCGATGCGGCTCCGTTTTCGCCCGGAAAACGGCATGCGGGTGGTTGTGACAGGGCGGGTGAGCGTATTTCCCCGGGATGGGGCCTATCAGCTCTATTGCAATACACTCACGCCGGAGGGCGTAGGCGATCTGGCAGTGGCCTTTGAACAGTTAAAGGCCAAGCTCTATAGTGAAGGACTCTTTGATCCGGCCCATAAAAAACCGCTGCCCCTCTTTCCTGAGCGAATTGCCGTTGTCACCTCAGCGGCGGGAGCCGCCATTCACGATATGCTCCGGATTTTGCGGCGGCGCTATCCGATGGCTAAAGTGATTCTCCTTCCAGTCCGGGTGCAGGGAGCAGAGGCTCCGCCGGAGATTGCGGGAGCCATCCGATATGCAGACCGCTGGAAAATCGGGGATGTGATTATCACCGGCCGGGGCGGTGGCTCCATGGAGGACCTATGGGCGTTCAACGACGAGCGGGTTGCCAGGGCCATTTATCATTGTGAGACACCGGTTATTTCCGCTGTGGGGCATGAGCCGGACGTCACAATCTCGGATTTCGTGGCGGACGCCAGAGCCTCTACGCCGTCCAATGCGGCGGAAATCGCCGTCCCGGATCAGATGGATCTTCGCCGCCGCCTTCAAGATGTTGGCGAGCGGCTGGCCCAGAGTGAGACAGCCCGGCTGGATGCTCTGCGTCAAAGGCTGGATTCTCTGGCGAAAAAACGGGTACTGACGGATCATCTTGCCTATGTGGAGGACAGGCGGATGGAACTGCTCCATGTCCAGCAGAGGCTTGGCGACCTCTCCGGCGCATGGGTTGGGCGCAGGCGGGAACAGTTTTCCGCGCTGGCGGCAGCATTGGACGCCATGAGTCCCTTGAAGGTCCTGAGCCGTGGCTATGCTATAGTCCAAGATAAGGCCGGCCGGCTGGTGAAAACTTACCAGGATGCGGCTGTTGGTGACCAGATCAACATTACTTTGGGAGAGGGCGGCTTTACCTGTACGGTGGACAAGCCCTGGAAGGAGGTATAGCCATGAGCGGAAAAAAGATGACCTTTGAACAACAACTAGGCCGGCTGGAAGAAATTGTGGCGGCGTTGGAGAAAGGGGATGTCCCACTAGCGGACTCCCTGGCTCTGTTTGAGGAGGGAACAAAGCTGATTGCCGGTTGCACCAGGCAGCTGGACCAGGCGGAGCAGCAGGTGGTCAAACTGATGAAAGGTGCAGAAGGAAAGCCGGAGGAACTGCCCTTTGAAGAAGCGGAGGTGTGAGACGTGGGTTTTGTACAAGAGATGGAGCAGGCCTGCAGGATGGTTGAGGCGAGGCTGCTGGAATTTTTTATAGATGAGGGGTTGCAAACGGCCATGCGGTACAGTCTTCTGGCCGGAGGGAAGCGTATCCGGCCTGTCCTTGCCATGAAATTCTGCGAGGCGGCGGGAGGGACCATGGAGGAGGCGCTGGATTTTGGCTGCGGCGTGGAGATGCTGCACACCTATTCCCTGATCCATGATGACCTGCCCTGCATGGATAATGATGACCTCCGCCGGGGCAAGCCCACCTGCCACAAGGTATATGGAGAGTGTGTGGCGACTCTGGCGGGAGATGCACTCCAAGCAGCTGCCTTCCAGACGGTGCTGACAGCCGGAGGAAACTGGCACCACGACGGCGCCGCGAGAGCCGCCTGCATCCTGGCAGAAGCTGCTGGTGTACAGGGCATGTGTGGCGGACAGTATTGGGACACATTGGGAGATGGGCAGCCTCATACCGAGGCAGAGTTGACAGCGATCAATGACAAAAAGACCGGGGCACTGTTGCGGGCAGCCTGCATGATGGGCGTGATCGCCGCATCCAGTCATCGGGTGGTGGACGACAACTGCATCGTTGCCGCCAGAGATTACGCCACCAATCTGGGATTGGCCTTTCAAATCCGGGATGACATGCTGGACGTGATTGGCAATGCAGCGGAGTTTGGTAAGCCCATCGGCTCTGATGTTTCTAATGAGAAGTCCACCTATGTGACACTTCTGGGGCTTGAAACATGTGAACACCGGGTGTTGGATTATACGCAAAAAGCCAAAGATGCGCTGGAAAGCGGGGCTTGGAGGGGCAGTACGGAGTTTCTCCAGAAGCTGGCAGATAGCTTGGCGCAACGGATGAACTGAATCTCCTTAAAGCTTGTCGGTTGTGTCGTAAAAAAGAAGGCAGACGAAAATTCGTCTGCCTTCTTTTTTGCTGAAAGCGCCGCCCCTCACGGCAGTGTTTGGAGCAGGATATCACCGCGCCACAATCAGCGTAATCCCCTGCTGCTGAAATTGAGTGATCTGATCCTCTGTCACGCCATTGTCTGTCACAACCACATCAATTTTAGAAGTTGGCAGAAACATTCTGCCCGCATGCTTTCCAATCTTGGAGCTGTCCACCATCACGACACATCGATCCGTATGATTCAAAAAAGCCACCTTGGAATCGACAGACTCAAAGTCCAGATTACTCAGTCCATGCTCAAAATCAAATGCGTTTGCAGATATAAACACGATATCGTAATGAAAGCAGGAGATAGAACGGCAGGTATCGGCTCCCTCTGTAGAGTTTTGGGCCAAATATACAGAGCCGCCAGCCAAAAACAGCTTTAGACTTGGGTGCTGGCAGAGGTATGCTGGAATGAACAGATTGTTTGTAACCACGGTTAAATGTTCCTTCTGTGACAAGAGCTTGCCAAGCTCCAGAACCGTCGTGCTGGAATCCAGGCCAATAACGCTCCCGGACGGAATAAGATCCAAGGCTGCACGGGCAATGGCCGTCTTTTCAAGATGGTGGGCAGAATAGCGCTGGAATAAGGCAACATCAAAGGAAGGGTCCTCATTGAGCGCATAATGCCCTGCACTGGTCCGCAAAACCATTTTTTCGTTCAGCAGATAGTTGAGGTCCCGCCGCACTGTAACGGTGGACACTTGGAGATATTGAGCCAGCTCTTCCACGGTGACACTGGAATGATTGTGCATGTACTCCAGCGTGCGGTTATTGCGCTGCTCAATCTCCGACAAAGAAGTTCGGGCCATGTAAAAACACCTCTCCATAGTGATAAAATACTGTCAGATTTTAATTTATAATCATTAACTATAAACTTCTTTTCAAAAAAAGTCTAGTCTTTTTGAAAAAAATATAAAAAAACATGTTGACAAACGACTGTATTTGTAATATATATGAGAAAAAGAACGTATAAAAGAGAAAATAATCATTTATTAACAAGAAGTGGTTTCTTTTACGGGGGACGATATGCGTATTTATGATGTGATCGAAAAAAAGGCCGCCCACCACGAGCTAACAAAGGAAGAACTGCAGTTCTTCGTAGAGGGGCTTTGCAGCGGAAAGGTGCCGGATTATCAGGCCGCGGCACTGATTATGGCGATGTTTCTGAACGGAATGTCGGACCAGGAAACTGCAGATCTGACCGCTGTGATGGCAGACTCCGGGGAACATATTGATCTATCTGGAATTGATGGAGTCAAGGTAGACAAGCACAGCACTGGTGGCATCGGAGACAAGACAACCTTGATTATCGGTCCCATCATTGCTGCCTGCGGTGGGAAGATGGCAAAAATGTCCGGCCGCGGCTTGGGTTGTACAGGAGGCACCATTGATAAGCTGGAGTCGATTCCAGGCTTTCAAACTTCATTAACTCAGGAGCAGTTCATTCACAATGTCAATGCGATTGGAATGGCGGTCACCGGGCAGACAGCCAATGTTGCCCCTGCTGACAAGAAAATTTACGCCCTGCGGGATGTTACCGCCACCGTGGCCAGCATTCCTCTGATTGCCAGCAGCATTATGAGCAAAAAGTTGGCTTCCGGAGCGGACAAACTGGTTCTTGATGTCAAAATGGGCAGCGGCGCGTTTGTTAAGGATTTGGATGGGGCCAAAAAGCTTGCGGAGATGATGGTTCGGATCGGGGAGATGAATGGCCGGGAAACGGTTGCGGTCATTACCAATATGAACCGTCCGCTTGGAAAGCGGGTCGGAAATCTTTTGGAGGTCCAGGAGGCGGAACAGACGTTGCAGGGAAGGGGACCTGAGGATTTGACCGAGGTCTGCCTCTGTCTTGCGGCGCAGATGCTTTCACTAGCAGGAAAAGGTTCTTACCAGGCATGCTATGAAATGGCCGAGGCTACCTTGAAAAATGGCGCAGCACAGGCGGCATTTCAGTCCTTCATCCAGGCACAGGGGGGCGCGTATGACGTAATCGCCCATCCGGAGCGCTATTATGAAAAGCCTGCGGAGCGAACCATTCATGCCAAGCAGTCAGGGTATCTGCAAATCTTATCCGCAGAAGAGATTGGCCGGGCATCTATGATGCTGGGAGCTGGTCGTGAGACAAAGGACTCCCGGTTGGATTATACAGCCGGAATTGTGTTCCACAAGAATATCGGAGACGCCGTCGATCATGGCGAAGCGCTGTGCACGTTGTACGCACAGGATTCCAGCAGATTCCAAGAGGCGGCCGCAGTACTGGCGGGAACGGTCACAGTTACTGGATGCCAGCTGAAGCCAGAGCCGTTAATTTTTACCAAAATTAAAGGGCATCCATCTTGTGTCGGAATGCGGTAAGGCTCAAAATCAGCTCCGCTTTCTAAAATATGGTTTTGGTCCGGTCATTACCAAAACCTTGTAATACCAGCAGAAAAGTGGCCAATTTAAAGTGGGCTTCGGAGGAAGTTATGGAAGAAAATATTGTTTGCAAAGCGATTGATTACACCGGGAAAAATGTAGTAGTCACAGGGGCTGCACAAGGCGCAGGCGCGGGCATTGCTAAAAGATTTGCCCAGGCAGGCGCTAACGTGGCAATTACCTATCATCGAAATCAAGACGCTGCGGCGGCAAAAGTGGCGGAGCTGACCTCAATGGGTGTAAAGGCTGAAGCCTTTTGCATGGACCAGCGGGAAGTCGATACCATTGGAGGCGTTATGGACAGTATTGTGCGCTCCTTTGGCGGAATTGATGTGATTGTCAACAATGCGGGTATCTATCCGCACCAAAACAACCTGGATATGACCTGTGAGGAATGGGACGATATGCAAAGCAGCAACACTCGCGGCGTGTTCTTTGTGTGTCAGGCCGCCGCGAAGGTGATGAAGGAGCAGCAAAACGGAGGGGCCATCATCAATGTCTCCTCCATCAATGCAACCTGTCCCAGTGATACTCTGGTGCATTACGGCACGTCCAAGGCAGCTGTGGAATTTCTGACAAAAGGTCTAGCACATGATTGGGGCAAGTATGGAATCCGTGTGAACTGTATTGCACCAGGGCTGATCGACGCACCCATGCTGGATCAGTGGGTTCCCGGTTGGCGAGAGAGCTATTGTGAGCGTGCGCCGCTGGGCCGCCTGGTATCGCCGGAGGACCTTGGAAATGCGGCGATCTTCCTGGGATCACCGCTGGCAAGCTTCATTACAGGGCAGATTCTGACAGTTGACGGCGGCGTTCTAATGGCACCCGCCTTTAACTGGAATTAAATTTGAAACAGGAGGAGGCATAAGTAATGTCCATATCCATGAAAGACCGTGTTGTATACATCTCCGGCGGCTCCTGCATGATGGCCAGAGGAACCGCGACGGCATTTTTAGAGGAGGGGGCCAGCGTGGTACTGGGAGACCTGAGGCAGGATTTGCTGGATGAGGCAAAAGCAGACCTGGTTCAAAAAGGCTTTTTATCGGAAAAAATTTCCACCACGCAAATGAACCTAACGGACCTGGCAACCGTGAAGACAACCTTTGACGATGCAGAAAAGGCATTTGGAAAGGTAGATATTTTAGTCAATATTGCCGGCGTCATTATTGGTTATTATAAGCTTGACGATATGCGGGAAGAGGATTGGGATTTGACGTTCAACGTCAACGTGAAGGGACTTATGGAAATGAGCCGAGAATTTGTCAAGCGGCTCAAAGCCCGCAATGCTGGAGGCAGCATTGTGAATGTCGCCTCCAATGCCGCGAAAGTTTGTTTTGCGGATATGGCCGATTACAACGCCTCCAAAGCCGCCGTTATGAACCTGACACAGAGCATGGCCCTGGAGTGGGCTCCTTATGGAATCAATGTCAACGCAGTTTGTCCGGGTGCTGTCGACACAGCCATGCTCCGCAAGTGCATGGAGGAGTCCATCCGGCTCTACGGAGGCGATATGGAGGAAATGCGCAAGACCTGGGGACCGCCTCAGCTGGGCCGTTTGATCCAGCCCTATGAGGTTGGCCGTGTGATCCGTTTTCTTGCAAGCGAGGATGCTGTCATTATTCGCGGACAGGCCATCAGCGTTGATGCTGGAAATACCCGCTTTTAAACGGGGAAATATATGTTTATGGGAGGTACAAGTATGAAGAAGTGGATGTCTATGCTATTAGCTGCTGGGATGGCGCTTTCGCTGCTCACTGCATGCGGCGGGAATACCGGAGACAGCAGCACCGCGGACGGAACATCAGATGCTTCTGGGGAGGAAGCGCCTAAAATTGTTCTGATTTCCAATCAGAAGTCTGGCGATCTCGGCCCCGTGGACGCGATGTTTGAGGGGGCAGCCAGAGCGGAGGCTGATTTTGGCGTCACAGTCAAGACCATGGAGGTCACTGATGCAGCCTCCTATGAGGAGGAAATCCGCGCCATGGCCAAAGAGGGCTATGACCTGATTCTAACCACGTTCTCGCCCATGACAGAGGCGACCAAGGCTGTAGCGGCAGATTATCCCGACGTCAAGTTCGCGGCGATTTTCCAGAACATCAATGTAGACGGCGAAACCTATGCAAATGTGTGGGATACAGAATACCGCGGTGAGGAGTGCACGTACGTTACTGGCGCGATTGCCGCAACGCTGAGCGAATCCGGCGTTCTGGGCTATATCAGCGGCGATGAGGCCAGCGGCGTCTGTGAGGCCGCCAGCGGCTTTATGCAGGGAGCTCTCTCCGTAAATCCGGATGTCGATGTAAAATTCATGTCCGTTAACAGCTACGAGGACCCCGCTAAGGCGAAGGAGATCGCCAACGCCATGATTGCTGAAGGGGTAGACGCTATCCAGACGGATGCTGGCAACAGTCAGATCGGCGTCATTGAGGCGGCAAATGAGGCTGGCATTTATGTATCCGGCGATGTCAGTGACAACTCCGCCCTTTGCCCCAATGGCTTCTACGCCTATATGGGCATTGACTTTGGCGAGAATGTCTATCAGGCTATCAAGTATTTTGTGGAAGATAGCTTCCCCGGCGGAGAGCATGGCTACATGAACATTGCCAGCGGCACCTATTATGTGGATCTGACGCTTCTGGACGCCTTGGCTGAGGCTCTTCCTGAAAAGGCGGAGACCATTGCCGCCGCTCGGGAAGTGGGCGAAAAAGCCATTGAGGCCATCCAGAACGGTGAGATTGAGGTTGTCCACGACATTGAGCCGCCCTCCATGGATCGCGTGAGAAATTATTGATCTACCATTTATAGAGAGATGTAGTGCTGTGGGTGTCGGACGCAGGCGGGGCTGTCTGCCTGCATCCGACACCATTTTATAGAAAAGCGGAGTTATGCGATGAATGCTGTTGAAATGATTGATATCGTCAAGGAATATCCGGGAGTACTCGCCAACGATCATGTCACACTGGTGGTTCGGGAAGGCGAAATCCACGGATTGGTTGGCGAAAACGGCGCGGGCAAATCCACGATTATGAACCAGCTGTATGGCATGCAAAGACCAACCTCCGGTACGATCAAGGTATTTGGAAACGAGGTTCAGATTCATTCGCCAAAGGACGCCATTGCATTGGGAATCGGAATGGTTCATCAGCATTTTATGCTGGCACCGTCCCTCTCGGTGATTCAGAATATGATTATGGGAAAGGCCCCGATGAGCGGCCCCTTCATTGATTTAAAAACTGCAAAAGCCAAGGTCCGTGAAATCCTGGAGCGATACTCCTTCCAGCTGGACTTGGATGCCAAGGTCTATCAGCTCTCTATCGGACAGATGCAGCGCGTGGAAATCGTGAAGGCACTGTACCGTGGGGCAAAGATTCTGATTCTTGACGAACCTACGGCCGTTCTAACCCCGCAGGAGGTGGAGGAGCTGATTCAGATGATGAAGCGGCTCAAGGCGCAGGGCTGTTCCATCATCATCATTACCCACAAGCTCAAGGAGGTAATGGCGGCGACTGATACGGTCACAATCATGCGAAAAGGCGTGGTGACAGGTGTTGTAGAGACAGCGAAAACCAATGAGAGAGCACTTGCCAATTTGATGGTCGGCCGCGAAGTGAATCTGCGGATTCCCAAGGCCGATACATCTGCCTATACAGAAAAAGTCCTCCGGGTCCGCCGCCTGAATGTCTATAATGAACGAGGGCAAAAGGCTGTCAACCAAGTTTCCTTTTCAGTTAGAAAGGGCGAAATTTTAGGTGTCTGCGGGGTAGAGGGAAACGGTCAGTCCGAGCTTGTAAACGCATTGACAGGTCTTGTCCCCGTAGCTAGTGGGTCCATCCAGATTTACGACCAGGAGTTGAGCTGCGCACCTGTCCGTATGCGCCGGAAGAGCAAAATGTCCCACATTCCGGAGGACCGCATTGCTGTGGGTGGAGCCAAGAGCTGCAGTATCATGGAAAACATCATGCTGGATCGTTACTATGAAAAGCAGTACTGCAGAGGAGGTATTTTGAAGCAGGACGAGATGCGCAGACATGCCGAGCAGTTGATCTCAGAGTTTGCCATTAAAGTCCCAAATTCAGAGTATGCCCTTGGAACCCTCTCTGGAGGCAACATGCAAAAGGTGATCTTGGCGCGGGAGATGGACGCTGATCCAGAACTTTTAATCGCGGCCCAGCCGACACGAGGTGTTGACATTGGAGCGATTGAATATATCCGCAAACAACTGGTCGCTCTGCGGGACAGCGGAAAGGCCATCCTCCTGATCTCAGCAGAACTAGAAGAGATCATGACGCTCTCTGACCGCATTGTGGTGATGTATGAGGGTGAGATCGTTGGCTCCTTCCGTCCGGAGGAGACTACGGAGGAGGAGCTGGGACTTTATATGGCTGGCTCCAGAAACATGACATTAGATGAGGATGCGCTATGAACGTCAGTCAAGTTTTCAGCAAATTGGTCAGCAGCCAAAAAGCATCTTCAGCGGGCAGGACCTTATTGAGACAGATTGTGCTTATCATGGTCGCTCTGCTGCTGACAAGCCTGTTTCTGCTGGTCACAGGCTATGACCCCTGGATTGTATTCAAGGCAATTTATAAAAGCATCAGCACAGATATCGGCGGGACGGTCCGATGGATGATACCCTATGGCATGATGGGGCTGGCAGTTGCGCTGACATTTCGGATGAATCTCTTTAATATGGGCGTTGACGGCCAGCTCTATTTGGGTGCTATCGGTGCCACTTACATCTCCATACAGCTGGGTGATGCGCCGCGGCCAGTGGCGATTCTGGCAACTATTGCGTTTGCCGTTATTGCGGGAGCCTTGTTCGCCATTCTTCCGGCATTGTTGAAAATTAAGCTCAAGTGTGATGAGGTAGTCGTCACCATTCTCCTGAACTATATTGCCTATTATTTTACAGACTATCTGGTATTGGGACCTATGCTGGGTGACGGCACACTGGCCAATGCACGTTCCACCAATTATATCCCGGAAAATACCTGGCTGACAAACCTCTCCTGGTTAGGAGATTCCAATGCAAATACAGGCCTTTATATCATGCTGGCACTGCTGATCGGCATGGCTTTTATCTTCTACAAAACACGCTTTGGATATGAGCTGAAACTCTGTGGCGCCAACCCCAATTTTGCACAATATGGCGGAATCCGTTCTGGAAGAGTGATTCTTGCCGCGATGATTCTCAGCGGCGCCATTGCTGGAGCTGCGGGAGCGATTGAGGTCATGGGGGTGCACCACCGCTTTCCGATCCGATTTAGCAATTCCATGGGAAATGATGGGGTTGTTATTGCGCTGCTTGCCAGCAATAATCCGTTTGGAATTCTCCTGACATCCTTTTTCTTTGCAGCACTAAAAAACGGTTCCAATATTATGCAGAGAATTGCCGATATTCCCAGTTCCCTGATTGATGTGGTGCGTGGAATCATCATCTTTACCATCAGTGCCCATTTTAGCTTTGGATGGCTGAGAGAGGTATACAGGAAGAGACAGGGCACGCGAAAGGAGGGGGGCTGAGTGGATATTGCCTCTATAAACGACATGGTAGCTGCGTCCGTCCGTATCGCAACTCCTGTAACCCTGGCGGCTCTGGGTGGTGTTTTCTGTCAAAAGGCAGGAATTTTCAACATCGGACTGGAAGGGATGATGCTGATGGGCTCCTTTGCGGTGATTTGCGGAGAAATCGCCTTTGGCGGGAGTATTGTGGCCGGATTAGCTTTTGCCGCTCTGGCGGGTATGCTGATGTCTTTGCTGTTTGCACTGGCTGTATTGAAGCTGGAGGCCAATAAAATCATTACAGGCATTGGCATCAATCTTTTAAGCGTTGGCTTAACCTCCTTTTTACTCAGAGCGATTTATCATACACAAGGAACCCTGCGCGCTGACGTCATGGGAAAGCTCCCAAACATTGAAATTCCTATCATTCAGAATATTCCCATTCTTGGCGGAATTTTTGGCGAGCAAAACCTTTTGACCTATTTTGCGTTTGTCATGGTTATTCTGACAGCACTACTTCTCTATAAAACGCCGTTTGGCGTGGCTGCCTGCGCAATTGGGGAATTACCAGAATGTGTGGAGAGTGGAGGAATCAAGCCCAATAAAGTTGCCTTGTTTGCGATTCTCTGGTCAGGGATGCTCTGTGGGATTGCCGGCACCTATCTCTCCACAGTTTCTGTCTCTGGCTTTACGGAAGATATGGTGCAGGGCCGCGGCTTCACTGCATTTTCTGCTCTGATTTTTGGGAACGGAAATCCGTTTATTACCTGGGCAGTCAGTATCCTCTTTGGATTTGCCGATGCACTGGGAATTCGTGTAGAGCTTAACAGCAGTGCATTCCCATCATCCATTATTAAAATGTTCCCCTACATTCTCTCCATCATTGCGCTGGCCAGCAGCTGCTATGTGCGAGAGGTGTCCAGAAAAAAACGGCATGGAGAATCACACAATGAATCTAACACCAGAACAAATTAAAGAGAGATTCCACATGGTGCCCCTGGACCGCGAAGGCGGCGTATTCTGCCAAACGTATATCAGCGACGAGGTGCTGCCGGAAGCAGTGATTCCCGGTAGAAAAGGGGATCACACACTCTGTTCTGCGATTTTGTACCTTATCAGTGGCGCATGTTTTTCCAGAATGCACCGCTTACCTACGGAGGAGATTTTTCACTTTTATCTGGGAGACCCGGTGGAAATGCTGCAGCTCTATCCAGATGGAACCGGAAAAGTGGTCCGAATGGGGCAGGATATTCTGCATGGTGAGGAGCTCCAGCTGACGGTGCCGAGAGGCACCTGGCAGGGAACTCGGC
>ENA-UOJP01001642-UOJP01001642.1-human-gut-metagenome-genome-assembly--contig:-C102-NODE-1642-length-24639-cov-119.753986_pt1 | contig 24639 bp, 15 predicted proteins | sample MGYA00242353_ERZ723900 | MGnify/ENA metagenome assembly ERZ723900
CATCGCCAAGAGCGACTCCAAGGAGACCACCACTCTGAACGCCTTCAACAAGAACGAGGCCATCGACAACGAGAACATCGTGACCGACGCCAACCTGTCTGAGGGCGACCTGGTTCTGACCGTCTCCTACGGCGGCCGCTACTATGTCTCCGAGCCCCAGGTGATCACCGGCCAGATGGAGTCCTATGCTGCCAACAAGGAGAAGGAGCAGACCATCACCGTGGGCGGCACCGAGTACCACCCCTCCTACATCCAGTACAAGGCTGACACCGCCGACAACACCTATGAGTTCGACGTGCTCAAGTGCGACAACGGCGGCGTGGAGTTCGACTCCGACTACGACTTTATCCTGGACAGCAACGGCAACGTCATTGCCTACCGTCCCTCCGAGCAGGGCCTGTACGACTACGCCCTGGTTCTGGACTCCGGCTATGAGCCCGGCGCCTTTGCCTCCGACGCCTCCGGCAAGATCAAGGTCCTGCTGGCCGACGGCACCGAGGGCGTCTACACCTTGAACTTCTCCGCCTCCGCCAAGAACGTGGGCGAGCAGGTTGCCGGTGCGGTTTCTAGCACCACCTACAGCAAGAATCAGGGCATTCAGGAGCTGAAGGGCTTCCTGGGCACCTCTGACTCCGACAACTCCGCCACCGCCCCCTGGCAGACTGCCATCAGCGGCTCCGGCGCCTTTGCTCACAAGGATATTAATAGTGACAGCAACTACGATGCCGCCGACTACAAGGACGGCCGCGCTGCTGGCTATGTCATCGCCTACTCCCTGAACGATGACAACGTGCTGACCATTAAGTCCATCGTGGGCAGCAACGACGAGGTTGCCGCAGTGACTTCCGCTTTCAACCCCGCCGACGTGAAGCAGCAGGCCATGAGCAGCGCCTATGAGACCGGCGCCGCCCGTATCCGCTACAACAGCAACAACAGCCAGATCACCGTAGACAAGAACACTGTGGCCTTCTATTATGACAACAGCACTCCCAGCGATATCACCTACGGCGTGGCTGTCGGCTACAATGAGATGGCTCATGTGGATAACAACAAGATTGTTTCCGCCCGCTTCCTGGACAGCAAGTCCACCCTGGCCTCCACCGTGCTGTTTGACGCCGAGGGCGTGGCCGTGGAGAAGGACTATGCCTTCGTTCTGAGCCGCAGCAGCGTGGACAGCAAGTATGCCACCCTGAACGTGGTTCTGATGGATGGCACTGTGACCACCCTGAAGATCACCCGCGACGACTACAACAGTATCTTCAACACCTCCGACGATTTCAGCATTCCCTATGCCTACACCACTGACGGCAACGGTGTTTCCGACCTGACCAAGCCCAACTTCTCCAGCGATGACAACCAGGCCAGCAACCTGGAGATCGTCCGCGGCTATGCCCGTCAGTTGCGCACCGGCACCGTGGCCCTCTACACCGACAAGACCATGACCAACCTGGTTACCGGTACTTACGGCGACGGCACCTTCACCTATGAGAACAACATCTGGAACGTGGAGGACGTGGACAACAGCTATGAGAAGGCTCCTGTCGGCTCCTTCTCCGAGAACGTGGGCCGCGAGGTTGTCATGGTCATCGACAGCGACAAGAACATTGTCCGCGCCGCCTACATTCTGAGCACCCTGGACGGCGTGTATGCCGCCAATGCCAACATTACTGTTCAGCCTGCCGCGAACTCCAATATTACCGAGAACCAGGCGCTGACCCTGTCTGTGACCGCCACCGCTCCCGGCACTCTGAGCTACGAGTGGTTCAAGAGCGCTGACAACAGTACCAACACCCCCAACGACGACACCTCTCTGGTCAATGTGGCTGGCTACACCGGCGCCAAGACCAACACTCTGAGTGTTGCCGCCAACACCCTGTCTGCCGGTTCCCACTACTTCTATGTGAAGGTGACCAACACCGAGACCGGCAAAATCGAGAGCGTCGTGGTCAGCAATCTTGCCACTGTGACCGTGGGTACTTACACCGCCAAGACCATCAGCTACAGCACTGCGGATGCCACCAAATTTGCTGTTTATGCCGGCAACAGCCAGACTCCTCTGACCGAGGAGGACAGCCGTTCCGGCAAGCAGGTGACCATCCCCGCTGATGCCACCACCGTTGCGATCCAGAACTCTGACTGGAATGCTGGAGAAAACTACGCCTTTAATGGCAAGAACTACGAAGTGGATTCCGACAAGTGCATCACTGTAAATGTGGGTGATCTTTCTAACGGTGACACCCCGATTAGCTCCAGCAATTTCACTCAGGTGTATAAGGCTACCTATGAGGTTCCCGGCGCTCCCTATACAAGCGCTGCGGCTCCCGATGCCGAGTTCGATGCTACCTCTGTGACCGCTCCTGCGGCACCTGCTGCTGAGACTGGCTACCAGTTCCTGGGCTGGTATGATGCCACCAACAGCAAGGTTTACAAGCCCGGCGCTACTGTGACTCTTGGCGGTAGCGATGTTACTCTGACCGCTGTGTACGGTTCCACCGTCATGGAGGCTGGCGCTAACGATAAGGACGCTTCCAACGGTCTGGCCACCGCGCAGTTTAAGTTTGACATCTCTGCTGACATCAGCGCCAAGATTACCAAGCTGACTGCAACTGCCAGCACTGTTGGCGGTGCGACTCTGGGAGGTGGCAAGGACACCAATTCCGTTGCCTTTGCTTCCAACGAGATTGCCCTCACCTTCACGAGCGATGGCGTTGACCTGAGCGGAGCCGCTACGGGCAATACCATTACCTTCAGCATCACTATCTCCTATGAGGCTGGCGGTACGCTGACCCCTGGTGATATTACCTACACTTACGCCTGATCATATTGAAACATCCCCCCGGGCTATGCCCGGGGGGATGTTCTATTTCACCGCGAAATAATGGTATTTGGTGCCGCTGTAGTTCATATAGGAGCGGTTCCGGCTGTCCTGGGTAACGGCGAAGCCGCCGGCCTGGATCTGGATGGCGGGCGTGCATGGTCCGTTGATGTCCTGATAGAACACTGGCCAGCCGTCTACCGCCAAGCCGCCGCTGATGCTTTCGCCGCCGTTGCTTCCATAACGGTTGCCAAGCGCCATCTCCACCAGAACCGCTCTGGGCCGGAATCCCAGGTGAATCGTGCGGCTGGCGGCATTGTCGCCGGTATAGGCTCCTGTGCTGATCTCGGCCTTCTCCCGTTCCAGCCGCTCCGCCTGGGCCTTGGCGGCCCGTATGCCTGTGTCGATCCTGGCAAAGTCCTGATTGAAGTCCGTCCGCAAAAAGCTGTCGGACGGCTCCCATTGGTGCAGTTGATAGTGTTCCGTATAATTTGCCATATTTTTTACATCTCCTCCCCATGTAAGGACACCCCACTATCCGCCGCACGCCCAAACCCGGACAGTCTACAGCCGTGTTTGGAGATTCCGTCTACCAAATGTCTACCACCTGAGGCCCTGAAACCCTTCTGGTTTCAGGGCCTCAGCCCTTTTTCCCTGTCAGGATTGTCTACCAAATGCCTACCAAGTAAACCTTTTCATGCCGTCACCGAGTTTTTTAGGTGAAAACGAGCAGATATTTGTACCTATTTCTCCTTTGTAAGGGGCGTTATACGCCCCTCTGGCTCAAAATTCAGAAGGAGGAAATCCAAATGAGAAACCTCAAGCGGACTCTCAGCCTGGTAATGGCCATGGCCCTGATTGTGGGCATGATGGTCGTCTCCGCCAGCGCTGTGAGCAGTGATTTCAACGACTCTGCTGAAATCACCAACACTGAGGCGGTTGATGTGATGACCGCCATCGGTGTGTTCGAGGGCACCGACAAGGGCGCCTTCAACCCCACCGGCATCCTGACCCGTGAGCAGGCCGCCAAGATCGTGGCTGTCATGCTGCTGGGCGAGGAGGACGCCAATAAGCTGAGCACCAACTCCACCACCTTCAAGGACGTGGCCGCCAACCGCTGGTCTGCGGGCTACATCGGCTACTGCGTACAGCAGGGCATCCTGGCGGGCACCGGCAACGGCAACTTCGACCCCGAGGGCGAGCTGACCGGCCTGGCCTTTGCGAAGATGATGCTGGTGGCCCTGGGCTATGACGCGAAGGTTGCCAACTATGTGGGCAACGACTGGGCCATCAACGTGGCCGCCGACGCGGTGAACGCGGGCATCGCCCCCAAGGGCATCGTGCTGGCCGACGCCATGACCCGTGAGCAGGCCGCCCAGATGGCGTTCCAGACCCTGACCGCCGACACTGTGTACTACACCAACAAGGGCACCACTGTCATCGGCTCCGACGGCATGCAGGTTATCGTGGGCGCTTCCGCCCCCGTGAAGGTCGCCAACAGCACGACCGATGATTACCGCACCGTGAAGGGCGACAAGGACGAGGTGCAGCAGTTCTGCGAGAAGTACTTCTCTGACCTGACCCTGAACAGCAATAACCACGACGATTTCGGCCGTCCCTCCGACCAGTGGAAGAACGGCACCAAGGAGATCGGCACCTATGCTTCCACCGCCGACGCCTCTTACTCCGAGAAGGTCAGCTCCAAGACCCTGTACTCCGACCTGGGCCTGGATAAGACCACTACTGTGGATGTGACCGAGGACGGCAAGGCCAATGGCACCTTCACCATCGAGAAGGGCAACAGCGACGACGAGCTCGGCGGCAACGGCGTTCTGGTCGAGGCTTTTGTGGACAACGACGACAACGTGACCCTGGTGGTCATCAACACCTACGTGGGCGAGATCTCCAAGGTTACCGCCGCGAAGGACGGCGATGACCGCTATGTCACCGTGGACGGCAAGAAGTTTGAGACTGAGTCCTTCGAGAAGGACGACGTGGTTCTCTACACCATGGCTGATGGTGAGATCCAGACCATGACCCTGGCCGAGGTGGTTGAGGGCGTCGAGGTCACCAAGACCACCGGCGATTCCAGCTTCGTGGCTGACGGCGAGACCTACAAGTACAGCGCGAAGATGTCCAATAAGGGTGATGTCAAGGTCGACAGCGTGCTGGACCTGTACCTGGATTCCTATGGCTATGTCATTAAGGTCGACGTATCCAAGGCCTCCAGCGACTACGCCTACGTCGTGAACACCGGTGCCGATGAGGGCCGCTATGACGACGAGAGCTCCTACTATGCCAAGCTTCTGCTGGCCGACGGCACCGTGGTCGAGGCCGAGGTCGATGAGGACTGTCTGAGCGGCAGTAACTTTAGTGCAAAGGAAACCGCTCTGAAAAACATGCGGGGCTACATCGTAGAGTACAGCAAGAACTCCAAGGACATCTACACCATCAAGGGCGTCAGCACTTCTGGTCTGGCCGAGAACAAGAAGGTCGAGATCAACAAGGGCGAGTCCGCCATGACTCTGGACACTAAGACTGTCTACGCCAACAGCAAGACCGTCTTCCTGGTGCAGACCGGCACCGGCAGCAAGGCCACCTATAAGTCCTACACCGGCTATGCCAATGTTCCCAACCTGAAGGACAACAGCGGCAACTTTGTTTACTACTGCAAGAGCGGTAGCACTGTGACTACCATGGTCTTCATCTCCGATGTGTCCGCGAGCTCTGACGACATCGTGTATGTCCTCAGCTCCAAGGCCGGCACCAAGGTGAAGGACAGCGACAACACCTACTACGAGTACAAGGCTGTTGTCAACGGCGAGATCACCACTGTCAAGATGGATGAGGAGCTGAAGGACAGCTATCCCAGCGGCAATGTCCTGAAGACCGATATTCTGCTGAACGTTATCGCCTATGCGGATGCTGAGAACGAGATTCTGGACGCCTCCGCCTGTGAGGAGTACAGCAAGGTCACTACCGATGATACCTATCAGCTTCCCGGCGTGGAGGTCAAGGCTGAGGCCGAGGATGGTATCATCGACCTGGGCGGCAAGAGCTACGCTGTTTCCGACGATGTCGAGGTCTATGCCGTCACCAAGGGCAAGAAGATCGAGACTGGCTCTCTGAGTGATGTGGAGAAGGGCATGACGGTTACCGCCATCGTGAAGAACGGCGAGATCGTCACCATCTTCTACGGTTCCACCACCTCCTCCGGCAACGACAAGGCTGAGATCGCCGGCGACGTGACCACCGAAAACATTGCCTCCAAGAACGAGCTGCTTTTCCTGGACAACGGCGCCTATGTTCTGGAGTCCACTCCCAACGACATTGCCAGTGATGTTCACGGCGAGGCCAACGAGAATATGTACTTTGTGTTCCGCACCAAGACTGCGAACGACAAAGTTATCCTGACCATTAAGGGTTCCAAGGGCACCGTTTACACTGAGACGGTTAATGATATCGGCTCGGTCGGCCCCCACTACTTCTATGTTCAGGTAATTGGCGAAAAGCCCCTGATCAATGCTGGTGATGGTTCCATGAAGACTGAGCCCCTGACCTCCGGTAAGTACACCTGGTCTATCAAGAGCACCGGGGATGGTACTCTTGTGGAGGGTACCTTCACTATCCGCTGAGTTCTGATCACCAAACCCCAAGAAAGCAAGGAGGCCCCGGATATTTCCCGGGGCCTTCTTGCTTTCTTGATATAGCGCCGCGTAATAATAGATGGTTCCAGCCTCATTGAGCTGCTGGTAGTCGTGATTGTAAAGTCCTCCCCCCAGCTTCCAGCTCAGGCCGTCTTGAGTCCACTCCACCTCAAGCAGCTCTCCATCGCTGGTGCTGAAATTAACCGCCTGCGTGTTCCCCCTCAGAAAGACAGCGTGGCGTGAACCGCAGCTTACCCAAAGCGCCTTGGCTGGAATCCCCAGTGTAAGTACGGTAGGCTCGGACGGGCCGCAAGTTCCCGTACCCACATAAGAGCCGAACAGAAGGCTGCAATCTCCCCGTCCGGCGAGGCCCGCGTCAATTTTCTGAAAATCCTCGTTGAAGTCTCTCCGTAAAAAGCTGTCCTCCGGTTCCCACTGGTGCAGGTGATAGTGCGCTGTATAGTTTGCCATCTATATTACCCCCTCCGCAGGCAAGGCCATCCCCGCGTCCGGTAGACAGCCGGACGCGGGGTTCCTTTCCCGCAGGGGCCGCGTTTTCCAGTACAGCAAAGGCGCTGCCCGGCCCCCCTGCGGGAGGAATGAAAATGGCAGCTTATACGGAACACTATCACCTGCACCAGTGGGAGCCGGAGGACAATTTCCTGCGCACGGATTTCAACGAGGATTTCCGTGTGCTGGATAAAGCACTGGCCTTAAAGCCTGAGATTCTAAGTGGAAGCTATACAGGGGATGACGCCCGAAGCCGGGATATTTCGCTGGGGGTATCGCCCCGGGCAGTCTTTGTGGTAAGGCAGGACGGCGCAATGCAGTCCGACATGTATACCTATGGCGGCCTGGCGCTGCAAGGAGCGCCGGTCACCATGCGGGACGGAAACCTGGTGGAGATCACCAGCAGCGGAATACGGGTGGCCCGCGGCGACCTGATAGAGGGCAGATTCTACGCGGACGCAAACCGATCCGGAATGAGCTACTACTATATAGCCTTCCACTAACAAAAAGAGCCGCCCCCAATCGGGGGCGGCTCTCTTCGTAATAAGCCGATTGCAGTTAGATTACCACTTCACGGTGAGGGTATACACATCGTCAGTAGTAGAGCTCCAATCGCCGTCCTTGTCAATGGTGATAACCTTCCGGCCAGACTGGCTCATATCGATAGCCAGATAAATGTCGCTACGATTGGTCAGCGTGGGGGTAGAGGGCTCGGAACCGTCAAACTTAATCTTAGAGGTGCCGTCAGTCACCGCATCCGCAGGAACGGTAATCTGAACGATAACCTTGCCCTTAACCTGATCGCCGGAGTACAGAGCGCTACCGGAGCCGACATTGCCGGTCACGTCGCCGAGAACCACACCGCCGGACACGGAAACAGTTTCGCCGGTCTTGGTGGACTCAAGCTGAGTGCTGACCTTGCTGGTGTCGCTGATATTGCCAGTCACATTCAGGGTGCCGTTGCCAACGATAGCAGCATTTGCGGTCAGATCACCCTTGACGTTCAGGGTGGCACCAGCGGGGATCTCCAGCTTGTTGGAAATAGTAGCATTACCCTCAAAGGTCACATCCGTGTACTGCTTCAGAGCAGTACCGAGATTGCTCTCGTCGGTAACAGTAGTTACGCTGTCAACCGCGGGGATGTTGCCGTAGGTGTCAACCACCAGCAGCTTCACCTCGTCGGCGACGCCCATCACATAGTAGGCGTTGGCCTGGTAGACACCGGAGGTAGCGGTCTCGATGGCGATGGTGGGCACCACGCCCTCAACGCCGGCCTTGTCGTCGCTGTTGATGCCGATGATAACGGTATCGTCGGTGATCTCAGCGTTGACATTGCTGCCTGTGCTGTTCAGAGAAGCGTCGGTGAAGCGGATATCGCCGTTCTTCTCGTTGTAGGCGATGATGGCGGTACGCAGCAGGTTGTCGACCTCGCTGACAGTGTAGCTGCCGTCCTTGTTCTCCTCGTAGGTAAAGATGTCGCCCTTGGACAGGGAAACCTTCTCGTCGGTCATGATGTCCTTGTGCTCGGTGGCGCCATCCCAGAAGGTGAAGGAAGACACGGTCTCGCCGTCATCGTTCTTGGTAGTGGACACGGCGCTGGTCACATAGCCGTAGTTACTGGTGATAGAGTTGACAGTCCCGGTCAGCTCCACATAAGCCAGAACAATGCTGTTGTAGCCGGTGGAGTTGTCCTTGTTAGCGTAAGCAGTGATATTCTGGTCCACCACAGAGGTAGTGCTGTACTTGGCAAAGTCGGAACCGGCCATAGTAGAGAACTTGCCCGCGCTATCCTTCACAAAGATCACGGCGTCGTCCGCGATGCTCTCGCCGCCAATCTTGCCCTTGCCAGAGTTGTTGACATACTTGCCAGTCACAATCTTGTCGAAGCCGGCCTTGTCGGCGCTGTCGGTCACGGCCTCGGTCAGGACGTACTCGCCCTTCTTGACCTCGTAGGTCACCAGGCCCATATTATCGGTGTACTTCTTGTCGGTGGTAACCACCTTGGTGGTGCCGTCGGCGAAGAGCAGCTTGGCCTGGGGGCCGTTGATATCGGTGTCAGTCTTCACGACCACGGCGTAATCCTGCAGCTCGTGGCTGGAGGTGACAACCTCGGACTTCACGATGTAGCCGTTGAGCACAGCGGCCTTCACGGTGCTGTCCAGAGCCAGATCCTTGTCGGGAGTGGTGGTAACATAGTTGTACCAGGTACCGTCAATGCGGACGGAGTCGCTCTTGGTGGCCTCGATCTTGCCCTCGACCGTCTCAGCCAGGACATAAGTATCGGTGTCATCCACGGTGTTGGCGGCGTCGCTCTTGATGACATAGTCGTTCTTGGCCATGTCGTCGTAAGCGTTCACGTCCTCAAACTTAACATTGGTGTTAACATCGGTGTTGAAGGACTTCTCGCCCACGTAGGTCACCTTGGCGGCGGTGAAGGGGACGTAAACGACGGTGTCGATCTTGCCGTTGTCGTCGTTGTCGTAAGCCTTCACAGCGGCGGCCTTGTTGCCGCCCACATTCAGGCCGTCGGCCAGAATGCCGGTGTAGAGAGCGGTGGTGGTCACATTGCTGTCCACCTTGTAGGTGGTGCCGTCAATCTTGACCTCGCCGTTCTTGACAGCCTCAACCTTACCGGCAGTGCTCTCCACGATCAGGGAGCTGTCGGTGGAGGCATAGACGCCGTACACATTCTCGCTGTCCTTATACAGAACCTCGACCTTCTGGCCGATCAGGTTGCTGTAGTCACCCTCGACCTTGGTGTACTGGCCCTTGGTGGTGATGCCATTCATGTACAGGGTGTAAGTGCCCTTGCTGTCCTTCTCCACGTCGGTCAGCACAGCGTCGCCGTCGGTGATCAGGGACAGGTACTTGTGGCCCATGGTCTCGTCGGCGTACTTGGTCACGGTGTTCTCGCCGTAAACATTCTGGGTCTTCTGCTCCAGAGCGTACTTGACTTTGCTGAGCTCAGCGCCAGCGACCTCTTTCACGGTCTCGTCAGCGTCGCTGCGGCTGTTGTACACGGAGCCGCTCAGGGCATCAACAGCAGCCTTGATCCCAGAATCAGTGCAGTTGTTCTCCTTGATCGTGAGCACCCACACGCGCTCGGTGCCGGTCACGACGGACTCGGTGCCGGTGTAGCTGTACTGGCTGGTGGTGTAGTTGCCAGCGGCGTTCAGCTCAACCATGTTGGCGTCCAGAGCATTGTAGATCATCTGGGCGGCATTGTCACGGGTCAGCAGGGTGTTGGCGTTCAGATTGGACAGGTTCTTGTAAAGACCGTTCTGGTTGGCCAGCACGTTGGTGTTGATGGCCCAGTCGTTGCCCACCAGGCCGGACTTCTCGGCGTTGTAGCCCAGCACGCCCAGCAGCATCTTGGCGGCCTCGGTGGCGCTCACGGTGCCGGTAGGATCAAACTTGTTGTTGCCGCGGCCAGCGATGATGCCGTTGGCGGCGCAGTACTCAATGTAGGACTCTGCCCAGTGGCCCTTGATGTCGGTAAAGGTGGGGGTGTCCTTGACGCCCAGCACGGGATCCACACCGCCGTTGATGGCGACGCAGAGCATCTTGGCCATCTCGGCACGGGTCACGGTGCCGGTGGGGTCAAAGTAGCTGCCGTCTTCCTTACCATTGATGATGCCCAGGGCAGTCATGGTAGAAACGGCGTCCTTGTTTACGATCTCATCCGCATCGGTGAAATCGCTCGCGTTCACCGCGCTGGCGCCGACACTCATCATGCCCACGAGCATGACGGAAGCCAGAGCCAGGCTGAGAGTCCGCTTGAGGTTTCTCATGTTTGGAATTCCTCCTTCTAAATTTTGAGCTTTCGGGGCATCCTACTCACGACTGCGCGTTTCAGTCAAGTATGACGCCCCTTACAGGGGAGGAAACAATGCAGCTTTCGGGGGATAGGGATATAAAAGGCGGAGAAACAGAATCAAAAGGTTCCTATGGTAGACGTCTGGTAGACAATGCGGGAGCGGGAAAAGTGAAAATGCCTTGGAACCCAAAGGATTCCAAGGCATTTCTGGTAGACTTTTGGTAGAACGGTTTTTAAAACACGGCTGAGATATTGTCAATCGTCTTGATCTGCAAAAAATGGTGCGGTTTACTTGTGATATATATTTGAATGCGATATACTTTAGGAAAGTAGTAAAAAAAGGAGGTATCACTATGCCCAAAACCCCGTGGGCCGACCGCTATCGGGCAGCTCCCACCAATAAGAGCAACGTTATGCGGACGATCATTCTGGAGGGCCCCATCAGCCGTGCTGCGCTTGCAAAACGGGTTGGGCTGAGCCTTCCCTCCGTCATGACCATCACGGAAAACCTGATTAACCGCGGTTTGGTGAGAGCTGTGGGAAAGGGGAAGAGCAGCGGCGGAAAACCGCCGGAATTGTTAAGCGTGGTGCCCGAAAGCGAATATTATATGGGGGTGGATATTGGCCGTGGGACCATACGGCTGGTGCTGATGAATTTGGCGCAGAAGGTAGTATACGGAACCATGGTGGAAACGGGGGAGGTCCAGCCTGTTGAAGCATTTGTGGACCGGTTGTGCGAGCGGATTCAGAGCAGTCTGCTGGAATCCGGAGTTGCACTGGATCGGTTGGCCGGAGTGGGGGTGGCGATGCCCGGCCTCATCGAGCGGGATACCGGGCATATTCTCTTCTCCCCGGACTTTGGCTGGAGCGATATTCCGCTTCAGAGCTGGCTTCAGAGCCGGCTGTCCTACCCCGTGTTGGTCGAAAACGCCAATCGGGCACTGGCACTGGCGGAGAGTGGCTGGCGCGGGGATGGCGGAGAGAGCGGCACCCATACCGTTTTATGTGTCAACATTGGACACGGTATCGGTGCAGCTCTGATGCAGAACAATCAGCTCTACTACGGCAGCAGCGGCACCAGCGGTGAGCTGGGACACATCACCGTCTGCAAAGACGGTCCGCTCTGCGCCTGTGGAAACTCCGGCTGCCTGGAGGCGGTAGCTTCCGGTGAGGCCATTGCCCTGCAGGCCAGAGACGCCGTTTGCAGTGGTCTCCCTACCAGCCTGCGGGAGCGGTGTGGCGGCGTATCGGAGCGGATTGACGCCAAGCTGGTCTTTGAGGTGGCGGCCAAGGGAGACGCGGTAGCCCTCTCGATTGTGGACAAGGCTACTGACTATATCGGAATCGGACTGGGCATGGCGATCAATATCCTGGATCCGGACTGTATCGTTTTGTGCGGAGGCCTGACAAAAAACGGTCCGCTGTTTTTCGACCGGGTAGCCCATAGTATGCAAATGCGGCAGATGCGGCAGGCGGGACGCCATGTGACGCTCCGTTTGGGAACCCGCGGCGACTATGGAACGGCCATTGGGGCGGCCCATATTATCTCTTACAACGGCTGGCGGGTGCCAAGACTTGAGCATTACTATTGATTCCGGTGGATCAGACCAGGGGCGGCATTTTTGCTAAAATGCCGCCCCTGATTTTATGCTATATTCAAAAACCTTTCGGTATAATATACAAAAGGTTTTCAGTTGCATCATTCGAAACGCCAAAAATAGAAAAGAGGGATTGACATTTCTTGTGCATGGCGCTACAATTGCCTTGTTAAGTTAGTTAACTTAACTTAGTATAAAAGAATAAGAGCATTTGGGTATTTTAAAGGGGAATGGGCAGAGGAAAAGGAGTTTTCACGTGCGTGTTGATAAATTCACTTTAGCTTTGATGAACCGGAGGCTGGTGCTGAAAACAATCTGGGAGAGAGGCGCTATCAACAAGGCTGAGATCGCACGCCGGACGGGGCTGAGCCTGCCGACCGCAATCAAGATCACAGATGAGCTGTTGGACAACCGTATTGTACGCTCCTGTGGGAGGCAGGAGGGCGCCTCCGGAAAGCGCCCCGAAATGTATGAGTTTGCTGGGGACTGCTATTACAGCGTCGGGATCGACTTTGCTCCAACCGTGCTGAGGGCGCTTGTGATGGATCTCAATGGAATGCCTGTTGCAAAGGCAAAGCGTCCCATTCCGGTACCGGAAGATGCCGACGCGGTCATTCAGACCGCCGCAGAGCTGATTGACCAGCTATTGCGCGAGAGCGGTATCCCGCTCCACCGGGTCCTGGGCGTTGGGGTGGGTGTGCCGGGGATTCTGGACCTGGACCAGGGAAGGGTACTCTTTTCCCCTAATTTTCATTGGGAGGATGTAGCGCTTTTGGAGCCGCTGGGGCGGCTGCTTTTACAACGGACCAGTATCCGCTGGCCTATGCGGCTGGAGAACTCCAACCGGGCTATGGCGTTAGGGGAGCAATTCTTTGGTTCAGGTGTGGGGTATCACTATTTTATCTGCATCAACCTTGGCTATGGCATCGGCGCAGCGGCCATTGAAAACGGAGAGCTGTGCGTCGGTGCCTCTGGGACATCAGGGGAGCTGGGCCACATCACGGTGGAGAAGGATGGGCCGCTGTGTACCTGCGGCAACAACGGCTGCCTGGAGGCGGTAGCCTCCGGGCGAGCGATCGCCCAGCAGGCCCGTAACCTGATTTCCAGCGGAGTCAAAACCCGTATTCTGGAGTTGGCAGGCGGCAATATTGAGCGGGTGGAGGCCAAGACTGTGTTCGCTGCCGCCCGGGAGCAGGATGTGGCCGCACTGGACTTGGTTCGGAGGGCGGGAGAATACATCGGCATCGGCATTGCCAGCTACATAAATCTGCTGGATCCCGAGAAGATCGTACTGGCCGGCGGAATGTCAAATGAGTCGCTTTTAATCGAACAGATCCAAAAAGTGGTCAAGATCCGCCGGATGCGCTTTGCCGGGCGCAGGGTCAAGCTGCGGGTGTCCAATCTGGGTGAGTATGGGACGGCAATCGGCGCGGCGGCCATTCAGTTGAAGACCCTGCTGAGGCAGGGGGGCTTATCGCTGACAAAAGAACAGGAGGAGGCTGTATGAGCGAGTATCGGTTGGAGGTACGGGGTGTGACAAAGGTCTTTCCCGGAACCCGGGCGCTGGATCAGGTACAGCTCCAGGTGCGGCCTGGCGAGGTTCACGCGCTGTGCGGCGAGAATGGTGCCGGGAAATCTACCCTCATGAACATCATCGGCGGCGTGTTTCCGCCCACGGAGGGCGAGATCTTGTTTGAAGGCGCGCCTATTGCCCCCAGGAGTCCCAAAGAAGCCCAGGATATCGGCATAGGCTTTGTTCATCAGGAATTGAGCCTGTGCCCCCACCTGACGGCGGCGGAGAATATCTTCATCGGGCGTCTGCCCCACAAGGAGGGAATGATTGATTTCAAACACCTCTGGGCGGATGCTGACATGGTTCTGAAGCAGTTCAACGCCAATTTTCCCAGCAGCGCGCTGGTCAGTGAGCTGACTGTCTCTGAACAACAGATCATTGAGATTGCGAAGTCGGTTTCACTCAACTGCAAGCTGCTGATTCTGGATGAACCAACCTCCTCCCTCACGGAAAAGGAGACTGCCCGGCTCTTTGATTTGGTAAAGGAATTGAGCGGTAGGGGAATCAGCATTCTCTACATCTCCCACCGCATGGCGGAAATCTTTGAAATCTGCGACCGGGTCACTGTGTTCAAGGATGGTATCTATGTCACTACCATGGACACCGGAGATATCTGTGCAGACGATATCATCCGCGCTATGGTGGGCCGTGAGCTGGGAAATCTCTACCCAACCAAGAGCAGCTGTATCGCAGCGGACGATCCGGTTCTGGAGGTCAACGGCCTCACCGGCAGTATCTTCCGCGAAGTCAGTTTTGCCCTGCGGCGGGGGGAGATCCTGGGTTTTGCCGGGCTGGTGGGCGCGGGACGGAGCGAGGTTATGCGCGGTCTGTGCGCCATTGATCCCATCCGTTCCGGCCAGGTAGTGCTCAACGGCAGGCCCTGTGCCTTCCACACCTACCGTGACGCTGTGGATGCAGGCATCTGTTACTTGACCGAGGACCGCAAAATCCAGGGCCTGTTTCTGGAGATGAGTATCAAAAACAATATGTCTAGCGCCAACATGAAGGGAGTCTCCCATGGCATTTGGCTGGACGACAAGCTGGAGCGAAGCCTGGCCAACCGATTTGTAGAGCAACTGGCCATCAAAATTCCGGGCATTGAATACCCCATCAGCAGCCTGTCCGGCGGCAATCAGCAGAAGTGCCTGATCGGGAAGTGGCTTTCTCTGGCCCCAAAGGTCATCATCATGGATGAGCCCACCCGCGGCATTGACGTGGGTGCAAAGCGGGAGATCCACGCGCTTCTGCGTCAACTGGCAGAGAGCGGCGTCGGTGTGATTGTGGTATCCAGTGAGCTGCCTGAGGTCATCGGCGTGTCCGACCGGGTGGCAGTCATGCACGAAGGGTGCTTGGCGGGCTTCCTCGAGGGCGAAGAGGTGACGGAAGAGAATATCATGAAGCTTGCCTCCGGCGAGCAGCTTGCGGAAAAGGAGTTGCGGCAATGAAACAGAAGAGCGAGATAAAGCGGACGGGACCGGAGCTTTTGAAGCGGTTGCTCCGGCAGCGCGAGATGAGCGTATTTCTCATTATTTTGCTTGTGGTGGCCATCGTGGCCATCGTCAATCCAAAGTTCATCCAGCCCTCCAACATGAAGAGCATCGCCCTGAGTGTGGCCACCGACGGCCTGCTCTCCATCGGACTGACCCTGGCTCTGATTCTGGGAGGCATTGAACTGAGCGTGGGCGGCGTGGCCGCCATGACGTGCGTCATTGCCGGCCAGATGGCTTTGATGGGGGTCAACATCTGGGTGGCCTGCCTGGCTGCTCTGGCTGCGGGAGCCATATGCGGACTGTTCAACGGCTTTATGGTCAGCAAGGTGGGACTGCCGCCTTTCATCGTCACCCTGTCCATGATGAACCTCTCCCGCGGTGTGGCCTACATTATCACCACAGGCTCCCCCCTGTCGGTGTCCGGCTATCTGCCGGACAGCTTCCGCTTTCTGGCCACCGGCGATGTATTCGGCATCCCCGTGCTGTTCCTGATCTTCCTGCTGGTCACCGTGGTGGCCCTTATCTTTACCAAGAAGTCCAATGCCTGCCGTAACATCTACTATGTGGGCAGCAACGAAAATGCCGCCAAGCTCTCCGGTATCAATGTAGACCGGGTCAAGATCTTCGTCTATGTGGTCATCGCCTTGCTCTCAGCACTGGCCGGTATCCTTTCTCTCGCACGCTTCAATGTTGCCACCCCTGAGCTGTCCAAGGGCGCGGAAACCACCGCTATCTCTGCCGCGGTCATCGGCGGCACCTCCATGACCGGCGGCCTGGGCGGTATCCTGGGCACATTTCTCGGCATTTTCCTGCTGAAGATTGTGGACTCTGCCCTGGTTATGATGAATGTGTCTGTCTACTGGCAGGATTTCGTCCAGGGCGCTATCCTGGTCATCGCCGTTACCATCGACTATATGAGCCACCGAAAAAGCGGCAACAGCTTCCTCCAGCGCATGCTGGGCCTGGGGCGCAGGAAACCTGCCCTGCGGCCGTAATCCGTGATCCGGCGCCCGGCGCGGGCGCAGGCAATACCGCCAAGAAAAATAAAAGGAGGAACCCACAATGAAAAAGGCACTGGCACTTATTCTTGCACTGGCGCTCTCCCTGTCCCTGTTCGGCTGCTCCCCGGCCGAAGCACCCGAAGACTCCCCCAACGCTGGAGGGGATGGCACGCAGGCTTCGGCCGGAGCGTTCGTCGGCAACGAAAGCGACGAGTACTACATGGTCAGTTTCCTGTCCGGCATCGATTACTGGAAGCACTGCTTTGAGGGCATGGAGGATGCTGGAAACGCCTTGGGTGTTACTACCAAGTATACCGGCCAAACCGACTCTGATGTGGCCGGTCAGGTGGCTGTTCTGGAGCAGGTCATTGCCCAGAGTCCCAAGGGCATCGCAGTCACCTGCGTGAACTCCACCGCCCTGGCGGATACCATCAACTCTGCCAAGGAGCAGGGGATCTCTGTGGTGTGCTTTGACTCCGACTCTCCCACCTCCGACCGCTCCTCCTACCTGTCCACCGGCAATTCCGAAGCCGGCCGCATTGCCGCTGAGTACCTGGTACCCCTGTGCGGAGGGGAGGGTAAGATTGCCGTCCTCTATACCGTGGGCGCCGAGAACAGCGAAAGCCGTGTTCAGGGCTTTGAGGCCTGGTGCGCCGAAAACGCCCCTGGCATCGAGATCGTGAAGGTTAACGACGCCGGAGACACCACCGCTGCCACCGACAACATGTCGGCGGCCCTGCAGGCCAACGATGACCTGGTAGGCCTGTTCTGCGTGGACGGTATCGCCGGTACCGCTGGCCCTACCGCCGTGGCTGAGTCCGGCAAAGATCTGCGTGTGCTGGCTTTTGACGTGGACACCACCGTGCTGGACAAAGTGAAAAACGGTGAGATTGACGCCACTGTTGCCCAGGGGATGTATAACATGGGCTTCTGGAGCATGATGTTCCTCTATACCGAGGCCAACGGCCTGTCCGCCAAGGCGCTGCCCCAGAACGTGGACACCGGCGTTACCATCGTGACCAAGGAGAACGTGGACGAGTACTACCCCAAATAAAAGGGCAGCCCTCTGATACCATGCCCGCAGGACAGAGCCACACGCCCTGCTCCTGCGGGCCCTTTTTGTGGAAACGAAGTGTACCCCCTCCGGCGTTTACTGCCCAGCACCCAGCCTGCTTGTGCCGGAGCCCAATTCTCTGGAAACAAAATCAAAAGGAGTGAATGAAATGAAGCACTTTGATTATTTTGCCCCCACCGAGATCATTTTCGGCGCCGGCCGCGTCACCGAGGCGGGGGCCCTGACTGCCCGCTATGGGAAAAAGGCCATGCTGGTGACCGTCCCCGAGTTCCCTGCGGTGGCAGAACTGTACGCCAAGGTCAAAAAAAGCCTGGCTGACGCAGGTGTGGCCTGTGTGCACTATGACGGCGTGATCCCAAACCCAACCACTGAACTGGTCACCAGAGGAGCGGAGCTGGCAAAGGCCGAGGGGGTGGATGTGGTGATCGGTTTGGGCGGCGGCTCCTCCATGGATACCGCCAAGGCCATTGCTGTGGAGGCCACCCATCCCGGTACCGCCTGGGATTACAACTGCCACACCGCAGGCCCAACGGAGCAGACGCTGCCCATTCTGGCCATCAGCACGACCGCCGGCACCGGCAGCCAGACCACCCCATGTGCCGTCATTACCAAGACCAGTGCCAAGGACAAAAGCGCTATCTGGAACAAGAATATTTTCCCCCGCGCAGCCATTGTAGATCCCGAGGTTACCCTTTCCCTGCCCGCCAGCGTAACTGCGCAGACCGGTTTTGATGCCTTCTGCCATAATTTTGAGGCATATCTCTCCGTCAACACCAACCCGCTGGTGGAGTGCATGGCCCTGGATGCCATCCGTATTATCGCCGCATACCTCCCCAGGGCGCTGGCCGACGGCTCCGACCTGGAGGCCCGCAGCCAGATGGCCTGGGCCGACACCTTGGGCGGTCTCACCAACGCATCCGCCGGTGTCACTTTGCCCCACGGCCTGGGCATGCAGATCGGCGGCCACTGTCCCCATGTCACCCACGGCCAGTCTTTGGCAGTCTTCTATCCCGCTTTTACCCGGTATACCTATCCCGCCGCTGAACACAAGTTCGCCACGGTAGGCCGGATCTTTGAGCCCTCCCTGGAGCGGGAGAGCGATGCTGTGGCCGCGGAGAGAAGCTGCGATGCCATTGACTGCTTCCTTAAGAGGATCGGCCTTTGGATCAACTTCCGGGAGCTGAACGTGACCAAAGAGGATATACGGGAGATTGCAGACTGCGGCCAGGTACTGGGCGACTATGCCAACAATCCCCGTGTCGCCACCATTCCAGAGATGTATGAGCTGCTCATGAGCTGCTACGACCGCAAATAGGGGGAGGGTGGTATTATGACGGAGACTGGCATCCTGAACCGGGATATTGCGGCCGAACTGGCCCGGATGGGACACACCGACCGGCTGCTGATCGCTGACGCCGGTCTGGCTATCCCGGACAGCACCAGGGTAATCGACCTCTCGCTGGCGGAAAACGTCCCCACAGCGGTAGATGTGCTGAAGGAGCTGCTCAAGCACTTCAGTGTGGAGGGTATCATTCTGAGCCAGGCCACCCTGGATGTGAGTCCCAGCCGCGAGCGGGAGTTCAAGGCATGTTTTCCACCTGAGCTGCCCTGCCAGGTGGTCGGCCATCCCTACTTTCGGGACGAACTGACACGCCAAGTAAAATTTGCCATCCGTACCGGGGACTTTACCGCCAACAGCAACATCATACTCATCAGTGCTGGCGGCCCCCGGTGGTACTGTGAAAAGAGTTGAGGAGGAAAAGGCATGCTGCAGCAGGTTATGACAGCCCCGGGGGTCATTGAATTCCGGGAGGTTCCAATCCCTGAGCCAAAGGCCGGTGAGGTACTGGTCAAAATCATGCGCATCGGCGTGTGCGGCTCGGATATCCATGTCTATCACGGTGAACACCCGTTTACGAAATATCCCGTCACCCAAGGCCACGAGGTGTCGGGGGAGATTGCCGCGCTTGGAAAGGGAGTCACCAGCCTCCGGGTGGGACAGCGTGTCACCATCGAGCCACAGGTGGTATGCGGCAGGTGCTACCCCTGCCGCCATGGCAAATACAATCTCTGCGAGGAACTCAAGGTGATGGGGTTCCAGACCACTGGTACCGCCAGCGAATTTTTTGCGGTGGATGCGGCTAAGATTACTCCGCTTCCCGACACAATGAGTTTTAATGAAGGGGCTATGATTGAGCCGCTGGCTGTGGCCGTTCATGCAGCTAAACGCTTTCCGGAGCTGGCGGGCGCCAAAGTGGCCATTTTGGGTTCCGGCCCCATCGGTATTCTGCTGGCCCAGAGCTGCAAGGCTCTGGGGGCGGCCCAGGTGCTCATTACCGATATCTCCGACGCCCGGCTGGAGCTGGCCCGGAGCTGTGGGGCGGACTTCGCAGTGAACACTCGGACACGTAATTTTGGTAAAGTCATGGTAGAGTGCTTCGGTCCGGACAAGGCGGATGTTATTTACGACTGCGCAGGCAACGATACCACCATGGGACAGGCTATCCAGTATGCCCGCAAGGGCAGCAAGCTGGTTCTGGTCGCAGTATACGCAGGAATGGCCCATGTGGATCTGGCCCTGCTTAATGACCACGAGCTGGATCTGGACAGCACCATGATGTACCGGCATGAGGACTATGTGGACGCCATCCGTCTGGTCGGTGAGGGGAAAATCCAGCTCAAGCCCCTGATGAGCCGGCACTTTGCCTTCGGGGACTATCAGAAAGCCTATCAATACATCGATGCCAACCGGGAGGCCACCATGAAGATCCTGATCGATGTAGCTCCTTGTGAAGAATGACCAAGGGGCAGGGCGGGCGGCAGGAGCCGCCCGCCGCGCTGATATGAGGTGAATACATGTATGACATAGTAGCACTGGGCGAGAGTTTGATCGACTTTACGCCCGCCGGCATCAATGAGATGGGAATGCCTCTGTTCAGCCAGAACCCGGGCGGTGCGCCGGCCAACGTACTGGCTATGGCATCCAAGCTGGGCAGAAGCACCGCCTTTGTGGGCAAGGTGGGCCGGGATGCCTTTGGCCGCTTTCTTCAGGAGCACATGGAGAAAGCCGGTATTGACTGCTCCGCCCTGCGCCGGGATGACCGGGTGCCCACGACCCTGGCCTTTGTTCAATTGGATGAGTACGGCGACCGCTCCTTCTCCTTCTATCGAGATCCAGGGGCGGATGTGATGCTCCGGCCGGAGGAGGTGGATGACACCCTGTTGGAGGGGTGCCGGATATTCCACTTTGGCTCCGTCTCCCTCACCAAGGAGCCTTGCCGCGGAACCACCCTGTGGGCCGCACGGAGGGCCAGGGAGGCGGGGGCTCTTATCAGCTATGATCCCAACTACCGTCCTTTCCTTTGGCCTAGTGTGGAAGCTGCGCGCCGCGCGCTCTGTGCCGCCCTGGAGCTAACGGATATACTGAAGGTGAGCGAAGAGGAGATGTGTCTGCTTACCGGAGAGAGCACCCTGCCTAGTGGGGCCGAAAAGCTTCAGGCTATGGGACCGTCTGCGGTCTTTATTACCCGGGGCAAGGAGGGGGCGTATTTCCGCACACCGTCAGGGGAGGGGGCTCTGCCCGCCTTTCCCGTAAACGCCGTGGATACCACAGGGGCAGGAGACGCCTTTTGGGGCGCCCTGCTTGCGCAGATCCCCGGCCGGGGCCGGACCGCACTGGAGGCGCTCACCCTGGAGGAGTGGGTATCCGCCACCCGTGTCGCCAATGCTGCGGGCGGCCTGACAACAACCGCCAAGGGCGCCATTCCTGCCATGCCGGATTCAGCCGCCATCCAGGCCTGTGTGCAGGCCATGGGCCGCTGTGCTTTTGACGCCTGATACTTTCAGAATTTTGTTTTTGCCTGTTGAGTACCTATGTCCGGGCGCGGTGCCGCTGCATATGCTGATATGGGCGAGTGCCCAACTATGCTATAAAGGGGTCGTGCCAGTTGTTATGAATGTTTATCGGCCGAACGGCCATTTTGATGAGCAGGTGCAAAGAGCGGTGTGTTGTCCGGTCTGCTGCCCTGTACCAGGGCCGGTAGGGCCGCAAGGCCCGACGGGCCCGCAAGGCATTCCGGGTAGTCCGGGCCCTACTGGTGCTGTGGGACCGACGGGGCCGCAGGGCAGAGACGGAGCGCCAGGGAGTGCGGGGCCTGTTGGAGCCACCGGGCCGACGGGCCCGGCCGGACCCATGGGGGCTACAGGCCCAGCTGGGACAGCGGGTGAGACCGGCCCTACCGGGCCGCAGGGTCCCTCCGGACCGACGGGGCCGCAGGGCAGAGACGGAGCGCCAGGAAGTACGGGGCCTGTTGGAGCAACCGGGCCGGCTGGTCCTACCGGCCCCACTGGTCCAACTGCCGCTGCGGTGGGCTGCGCCTGTGTTCAACAGATGCGGAATGTGCTCCAGCAGCTCATCCAGCTCTATCCGAATGATAATGCGGTAGTCGCTATGGATAGCGGAAATAACAGCAGTGGTCGCCTCGGTTCGCTGCTCCCTGCCGGGCCGAATGCCGGACTGCTCCAGCTAGTCAACAGCCAGGGGGTGCCTCAGGAGGCTGTCTCCATCTGTCGTATTGCCTCGGTGCGCATTACCAGTGCCTCCTATAACAATGCCATCACCTATCTGCCCGTACCGGTTCCACCTCCCACGGGATGCGATGCCGACTGTGAGGCTGCCATCCGGTCCTATTTGCCGGTAGGCACAACCGGCGTCGCCATCAATGCCGGAGGGCAAACCGTGGCCAATGGAAGTATTATACGCAATGAATTTGGGATGGTGGTTGTGGTAGGGCCCAACAGCAGCGACCCTGCTTTTGTCTCCACCTGCAAAGCGGAAATCATCAATCAGTAGAGCGCGGCTCTGTGCAGCGCTCTGATTTCGGGCGGCGGCTTGTAAAAAACAGGCCGCCGTCCGTCTGCTTCTGTTGTATACATTTTTCTGAGCCTGTGGATACACGCATCAGCTTGTTCTCTAAATCAGGTATGAAAAAACCAAGGCTGCAAAACACTATCCCCAAGACATGAATTGGGGAGGAAAGCATATGAAATCAGTGTGGGAACAGACCGGAGAGCACAGGGATTTTGCCCCCCTAAAGGGGGATATTTCCACCGATGTCCTCATTATCGGGGGCGGTATGGCGGGCATCCTGTGCGCCTATCTGCTGCACGGCGCCGGAGTACCCTATGTTCTGACGGAAGCGGAAACGGTGTGCGGCGGTATCACAAAGAATACCACCGCCAAAATTACCATTCAGCATGGCCTTATCTATGACAAGCTGCTGCGCAGATTCGGCATCGACCGGGCGAGACAGTACCTCTGCGCCCAGAAGGCGGCTCTGCAAAAATACCGGGAGCTGTGTTCTGGTATGGACTGTGATTTTGAGGAAAAAGATGCCTATGTCTATGCGTTGGAAGAGCAAAGAAAGCTGGAACAGGAGCTGTCGGCCATGGAAAGGCTGGGCTTCCACGGGGACTTTGTGGAGCATCTTCCACTTCCCTTTCCTGTGGCTGGCGCTGTCAGGGTGCACAACCAGGCCCAGTTTCATCCCCTGAAGTTCGTCTGCTGCCTTGCAAAGGGCCTGCACATCTATGAGCACACGCCGGTGCGGGAGCTGATTGGCACGACAGCCGTGACGGACAGCGGTAAAGTGGCTGCAAAGGCGGTGATCGTGGCCACACACTTCCCGTTCCTCAACAAACACGGCAGCTATTTTCTAAAGCTGTATCAGCACCGCTCCTACGTCATTGCCCTGGAAAACGCCCCGGATGTGGACGGTATGTATGTGGATGAGGCGCAGGAGGGGATGTCATTCCGAAACGCACGGGATTTGCTGCTGGTGGGCGGCAGCGGGCATCGCACGGGAAAGCGGGGCGGAGCATGGAGGGAGCTGAGGGAGTTTGCCCGGCGGTATTATCCGGGTGCTACAGAGAAGTACCAGTGGGCTACTCAGGACTGCATGAGTTTGGACGGCGTCCCCTATATCGGCCCTTATTCCTCCTCCACATCAAACTTATATGTAGCTACCGGGTTTAACAAATGGGGAATGACATCTTCTATGGTATCCGCCATGCTATTGAGTGACCTTGTGCAGGGGAAGACCAACCCTTTCGCAGAGGTGTTTTCGCCTTCCCGCACAGTCCTCCGCCCTCAACTGGTCGTCAATGGATTTGAGGCGGCCGTCGGCTTGCTGGCCCCCACAACCAAGCGATGTCCCCATATGGGCTGCGCGCTGAAATGGAATTCCCAGGAGCACACCTGGGACTGCCCATGCCATGGCTCCCGCTTTACGAAGAAGGGAAAATGCATCGATAATCCGGCCACAGGCGATCTGACATCATGCTAGAGCAAAAAATTGCCCGGTATTGCAAAGAATATTGTCCTAGTGCGGTAGCAATGGACGGCTGGGTGCCATCCCATTCCCGCAGGCAGAGGGGATACCAATAAAAACTGCGGACGAAAATGCTCCGGTTCTTCAGAGCGAGTAGGAGCATTCAGGTGGGTACGCCCGAAGTCCGAGCAAGGAGTCCCTTCTCTAGAGGGCGAGCACTCGCACGAAGCCCGATTGGCCGTATGCGGCACCCAGTCTATACAAAAAGCAGGCTTTCCGCGGCAGCGGAGAGCCTGCTTTTTGGCATATGCATACGAAAAAGATACAGCATTTCGCTGAAGCGGCCTTCTGGCCCGCGGCGCTTTTGCGCCGTGCAAGTGTTTTGGCCGAAGGCCAAAACCTTGGTGCAGGCGGAATTCACTTCCGCCGGGCATGTGAAGTCCTCACGGTATCCATAAAAATAACCACACCTTTCGGTGTGGTTATTTTTATGGCAAGGGGTGACAATCCAAATCCTCTCAGGTCGTTTGCAATTTTTCTTGAGAAGCATCCAAACGGCCTTCTGGCCGGCGGCGCCTTTGCGCCGTACAAGCGTTTTGCCACAGGCAAAACCTTGGCGCAGGGCGAATTCACTTCGCCCGAGCATTTCAATCACCGAAGGGTGGAGCGACCAACGGGAGCGAAACCCAAAAGAAAATGCGACTTGTCGAAACAAGTCGCATTTTCTTTTGGTACGCCCGAAGGGACTCGAACCCCCAGCCTTCAGAACCGGAATCTGACGCTC
>ENA-UOJP01001643-UOJP01001643.1-human-gut-metagenome-genome-assembly--contig:-C102-NODE-1643-length-24617-cov-7.358399_pt1 | contig 24617 bp, 12 predicted proteins | sample MGYA00242353_ERZ723900 | MGnify/ENA metagenome assembly ERZ723900
GAGATTTTCACGCGAATCTCAAAAAGGTTCTTGCACTGGTACTGGCGTTTGCTTGCGCATTCACCATGTTTGCTGGTGCAGCGTTCACGGATTCGGCTGACATTAAGGTTGACGCTGATGTAGTGGACACTCTGGTATCGCTGGGTATTGTAGAGGGCTTTGAAGATGGCTCTTTCCAGCCGAACGGTACTGTAACCCGTGCGCAGATGGCAAAGATGATTTACGTTCTGCGTACCGGCAACTCTGACGCTTCCGCCTATAACGACGAGAAGTCCTCTTTTACCGACATTAACGGCCACTGGGCACGCGGCTACATCAAGTACTGCCAGTCCCTCGGTATCATTGCTGGTAAGAGCAACACCAAGTTCGTTCCGAACGAAAAGGTAAGCGCTCAGGAAGCAGCTAAGATGCTGCTCGTAACCCTGGGTTACAACGCTCAGAAGGCTGGTCTGGTAGGTACCGGCTGGGCATCCAAGACCAACGCACTGGCTGATGAGGCTGGTCTGCTGGAGGATGTAAACACTTCCTTTACCGCTGCTTGCCCGCGTCAGTACGCTGCACAGCTGATCTACAATGCAATCGACGCTAAGACCGTTGTACTGCGTGACGGTGAGTACACCGACGAAACCGCTATGGGCGTTGCTAACAAGACCATTGGCGAGAAGTACATGGGCCTGAAGAAGACCGTTGGTACTCTGTCCTCTTTCTCTAAGACTTCTGGCAAGGACACCTATGAGATGTCTCTTACCGATATCAATGAGAACGATTCTTCTACCAAGTACGAAACTTCCTTCACCAAGGTCGAGAAGGATTACGCTTCTCTGAAGTATAAGACCGTTAAGGTTCTGTACAAGGCAAAGGATGACGTTTACGGCGTATTCGCTACCGACGACAACACTTCTACCACCGGCGTTCTGGCTGACCTGAAGATGGACAGCGACAAGAAGGTTAAGCTGGACGGCACTAAGTACGATCTGGCTTCTACTACCACCGTTTACGTTGATGGCGTTAAGGTAACTACCGATGGCGAAAAGACCATCAAGGATTGGGTTACCAAGTATGGCGACGGCGGTTCTAACAAGTTCGCTAAGCCGTACCTGAAGGGTACCAAGGTTGAGCTGCTGGCTACCGACGGTTCTTCTGATTACTCCATCCTGAACGTTACCACCTATGAAATCGGTAAGGTTTCCTATGTTGGTTCCGATTACATCAATGTAACTACCAAGGGTGGCGTTGCTACCCAGTCTGTTAAGCGTTCTGACGATGACTTCAACTATCCGTCTGACATTAAGAAGGACGACTATGTTGTAGTTACCAAGGAAGGCAACTATGCAGACAAGAAGGGCCTGATTGAGAAGGCTACTGTTGTTGAGGGCAAGGTTCAGTCCACCAAGGGCGATAATAAGGTTCAGATCAACGACAACTGGTATACTATGGCTTCTGATGATGTAACTGCACCGAAGCTGAATGCACGCGTAATGCTGGTAGTAGTAAACGGCTACGCATACTACGTTGATACCGTAACTGTTGGTACTGACGATATCGCTCTGCTGGTTGACGCTGGCGCAAACAGCGGTGTTTCCTCTAAGAAGGAAGCTCGCCTGATCTTCGCTGACGGCACCGATAAGATCGTTGAGATCAAGAAGTACTGGGAGGATGACTCCACCAAGGGTGAGGTTATTCAGGCTGGTACTGATTACCTGAAGACCCCGATTCTCGTTACCTACGACGTATCCAAGGATGTTTACACCCTGACCAAGGTTGATGCAGACGATACCGCAGGCTACGATACCTATGTAACCGTTACTGGCGACAGCGTTAAGGTTGACGGCAGCGTAACCGGTACTATCGCTTCCAGCGATGGCGCTAAGAATCTCAGCAAGCTGTATTTCGAGTCCACTGGTATCGTATTCGTACGTTACGATGCAGGCGTTGACAACGACGACCCGAGCTTCAAGGTTGTAACCGGTAAGACCGCTTCCAACTACGACAAGTCTCTGAAGGGTGCACTGGCTGTTGCTAACAAGAGCAGCAACACCTACTATGCTCAGGTTGCAATGATCGACTTTGGTACTGCTAAGACCGGCGGCAGCTCTGACGACAACTATCTGGTAGCTCTGGACGATTCTTACACTTCTAAGATCGACGGCACTACCTACACCATGGTTAAGGCTTGGAACGGTTCTGAAGAGAAGGTATATAAGTCTGAGGATTCCGTAACCCTGTCTGCTGGCGATGTATTCAAGTACACCGAGGACGGCGAGGACGCAATCTCCATCGAGGAGCTGAAGTCTCAGAAGTCCGCATATGTTTCTGCATATGACGAAGGCACTGGCGACATCACCCTGATGGATAGCAGCAAGAATGAGATTTCGAGCACTGCTTCCGTATGCTACGACAAGGTTGACAGCAAGGATACCGTAGTATTCTATGTAAACTCTGACGATGGCGTAGGCGTTGCAAACGGCGAAATCCGTCTGGCTGACTACTACGATGATAATCAGGCTGAGGATCACGTAAACGTTCGCGTTTACTCCGAGGATGATGATCAGATCACTGTTCTGGTTGTTGATGTAAACAACAATTACACCCAGTGGTAATCACCCGTTTAGCTTAGGCTGAATACAAAACCCCCGAGGAAACTTCCTCGGGGGTTTTCCCATTTTCACGCAAAAACGGCAAACGAGTACTTATATCCGCTCAAATTGAGGGCGCAGTTGCGGCTATTGAGCAGCTGAAAGCCGTCGGCGGTGACGCCGAGGCCGACGCTATCGCCGTACATGAGCGGCACGTCCTCGGACGCCAAACCGCCGTAAATGGCGCTGCTGTAGCCGGTGTAGCAGCCCTCGCGGAACACGAGCACGGCCTTGGGATGATACCCCAAACTGATGGTACGTTTTTCGGTTCCATCGCCGGTATAAGTGCCAAAATTGCACGCGGTTTTAACCGTAAGCGTGGTTTTGACGGTGTTCATGTCATTTTGCAGGTCGATGTCCGCCGCGGTGCGCGCGTTGGTTTCGGACTCGGCGGCGTGCTCAATCGCGGTCAGGCGGTTGCGCACGTCCTGCGCCAGCTTGTCGCCGTCCACGCAGCCGCTCGGCAGCTTGCCCACCGACGCATCACGCACCTGCTTCTGCACGTTTTCGATCGCGTCCTGAACGGTCTGCGCCGGCACGCCCGCACTCGCGGTGTAGCCCAGTTTAGCCGCCGCTGAGAACTCGCCCAGCGCGTCGCACAGCCGGTTCAGCGCCTGCCGCAGCTCCTCCGGCGACGAGTCGAAGTACGTTTTCAGCTCCGCCGCCTGCATGTTCGGCTGGTCAGGCAGGTCAGCTAACCGTTTCGTGAACGCGCCCTGCCGATATGATTCAAATCCCATTATGAAATACCTCCTGTCCGGCGTCTCGCCGTTTGTTTGAGGTATAGAATAGCCGATTTTTCCGAAATTGCAAGAAAAACTTTTGGATTTTCCAGAATTTTTTCGAGGAAAGGGAAAACCCCCGAGGAAGTGTTCCTCGGGGGTTTTTGATTTTGCCGTTCAGCAAAGCTGAAACAACGGGATCTTACTTAGCGTCGTTGAAAACCTTGGATGCAGCCAGATCGTTGTCGCCAGCATCAACTACCAGAACCTTGATGTTCGTACCGGTAGTTGCGTAAACAGCATTGTTCTTGTAGTTCTCGCCATCCTTCTGAGCGGTGGTGAAGGAGGTCTTGATAGCGCCTTCGCCGCCATCAACGTCAACGAACAGAACGATCGGATCATCGTCTTCGTCGATATCCATTACGTTCTGACCGTTAAACTGAACAGAACCAGTCAGGTCGGAATCCAGCTGGCCGCCGATGATAGCGCCCTTGGTCATTTCAGACGGGGTCCAAACATCGTCGTCAGCATCAAAAGAAGCAAAGCCATCAGCATCTACAGTGTAGGAGATTACAGTGCCTTCCGGCAGAACAGTGCTGATATCGTCCTTGTAAATCTTAACTGTAACGTCCTTGGAACCGTCCCAGCCGCTGTACTCGTAGTAAGCATCAACATCGCCGGACTTGCCGTAGTACTCCGGACCATCGAACAGGTAAGCGTATACGGACTCGGAGCCCGGAACGCTGGACTTATTCAGGTTGACGTAAATCAGCTGTGCATAGTAAGCGCCGCCGTCCTGGTTAGCCAGTACTGCGGAATCGAAGTGGTTGGTGTTCTTCCAGCCCTTCAGGGTCTTACCGGTGATAACGCTGTACTTGTCGCCGTCGTCGTAACGAACGATTACAGTAGCGTTGTCGTCGATGTACTTGGTGGTGTTGGTCTGCAGGCGGTTGTTATCAACCTTGTCTGCATACTGGCCAATAGTGGTCTGGGTGTACTGATCGTAACCAGACAGTTTGGAACCACCGATAGCGGTCAGCTCATACTTAGAGCCGGACTTATCGTAGGATACCAGGAACGGCTTGGTATCGTTGTTCAGATCCAGAGCAGACATTGCAGTCTTGTCGGTATTCTCCGTCGGAGCAGTGCCAGTCAGTACACCATTGCCAGTAACATTGGTGTCGTACTTAGCGTACAGTACCTTGGAGTTCTTGATAACATCATCCTTAACGGTTACAGTCTGACGAGAGCCATCAGCGAACAGCAGGTCAGCTTCATACTTAGCACCGATACCGCTGGTTGCGCCAACCTCGATGCACAGTGCAACGTCATCCGGAGTAGCGTTCAGGTCGTCAACAGAAACGATGTAGCCGTCCTTAACAACAACCTTGATGGTGTCGCCAGCATCAATCTTGGAGTACTTCTTGGAAACGTCGTTGCCCTCGTCAATAGCCATCTCATACCAGGTGCCGTCGATCTTTACCTGATAGTCGTCATCGGTAGACTTGTTCTTGGTAGAAGAAACCTTGCCGGTAACGGTATCCAGCTTGGAAACGGTAACCTTGTCGTTCTCTACGCTGTTTGCTTCCGGAGTAACGATTACGTAATCATCCTTAGCCAGATCGGACGGATAGATTGCGTCGTCGCTCTTCAGCTTAGCAGTAGCATACTTCACGCCGGAAGTAGTGGTCAGAGCATCGTTCTTAGAGTAGAATACGTCGGTCAGGTTGATGTAGTCCTTGCCAACGTAGGAAACCTTAGCAACTGCAAAGGTCTCAACGGTCAGGGTGTTGACCTTGGAAGAACCATCGTTGGAGATAGCCTTAGCATTGAATGCCTTAGCCATGCCCTTGTTGTAGGTCTTGCCGTTATCAACGAAGGTAGCAACGGATACATTTACCTTGTTGGCAACAACATCCTTGCCGTCAACCTTAACAGTAGCCTTATCCTTTACGTTGTACTTGTTGCCATTGTACTTGATGCGGGTATCGGTGTCCTTGTCGAACTGACCCAGTACAGCAGCGATAGAGGTGTTGTCCTCAGCCAGTGCAAATACGCCGTAAACTTCATCAGTGCCCTTGTACAGAACCTTAACCTTCTGATTCTTCAGAGAGGTGAAGTCCTTAGCGATCTTGGTGAAGGTCAGGTCGTCGAAGTACTTATTCTTAGCGGACTCAGTGCCGTTCTTCTTGGTGATCTTTTCAAGGTCCATGGTGTAGGTGGACTTGCCGTCTTCCTTCTGGAAGGAAGACATAACGCCTTCAGCAGTGTTCAGGCCCATGTACTTCTCACCGATGGTCTTGTTATCGGTGCCAGCAGCGGTCTGATTGGTGTAAGCGTCGTCGCGCCATACAACGGTCTTAGCGTCGATAGCGTTGTAGATCAGCTGTGCAGCGTACTGACGCGGGCAAGCAGCGGTGAACGAGGTGTTAACATCGTCCAGCAGGCCGTTCTCGTCAGCCAGTGCGTTGGTCTTGGATGCCCAGCCGGAACCTACCAGGCCAGCCTTCTGAGCGTCATAACCCAGGGTTACGAGCAGCATCTTAGCAGCTTCCTGAGCAGTTACGGATGCGTTCGGTGCAAAGATGGTGGAAGACTTACCAGCAATAATGTTCAGAGACTGGCAGTACTTAATGTAGCCGCGAGCCCAGTGACCATTGATGTCGGTGAAAGTGGTCTTGTCGTCGTTGTACGCAGAAGCGTCAGAGTTACCGGTGCGCAGAACGTAAATCATCTTAGCCATCTGAGCACGGGTTACAGTACCGTTCGGCTGGAAGGAGCCGTCTTCGAAACCTTCGATTACGCCCAGCGATACCAGAGTGTCCACTACGTCAGACTTAACCTTAATGTCGGCCTGATCCGTGAACGCTGCACCAGCAAACATGGTGAATGCACAAGCAAACGCCAGTACCAGTGCAAGAACCTTTTTGAGATTCGCGTGAAAATCTCAAAACTATGGTATAACTCGTGGATTTTGGATGTATTCGTAGATTTGTTGAACTATTTTAGACTTTATGTATTCTCTTCCGAGCACCATTATATGGATACTGTGAGTGCTTTTAGGACATCTGTTTCTAAATTTAATTTTAGCAGATTGAACAAAAATCAGATTATAAATTTTACGAATTATATCATCCATCTGGCTGCGTGTTTTCGGTAAAATAAAAGGCCCTCCTAATGATATTTATTTTATCATAGAAGAACCTTGCTTAGGTTATTTTACAGAAAAAATTTCACAGACTCGCAATTGCAGGCAACAAGCTCTTTCGTATCTGAACAATCTTTACATTGAATTTTTATATAATTTTAGGAGACCCTTCAGCTCCTTCTGTTTTATTTATTATCTTTGATTTTTACTATTTCTCTTCTTGGTTAACAGTGATTGTAGCTTCAACGGCTCGTACTACTTGACCAGCTATACCAGTGATGCCACTAGAGTTACGATTGACTCGTGTAATATCATCAACTGCATAGCCTCGTGCTTTACCGTTATTGGTGAGCATTATTACGCCTTGCTCTGCATACAGTGCATCCACAACTACATCTGTACCGCTTAGCCTCATTAAATCAACACCTTGTACTGTCACTCCCTTTGTCACACTAATTTTTTTCGTTGCTTCACGGTCGGTCAACAACGCTAACAACTTTCCTTGCTGCGAAATTACCGTTAAACTACGTTCCGGTTGATAGATTAAGCATCTACACAGCATATCCCCCTCATAAATTATATTCATGCCATCTACTAAACCACATCCCCAGTCCTTTCGAAGGGTATATCGGCTTACTGCTACCCGCATAGCCTTTCCCTTACGGCTAATATAAAGAAGTTCATCAGATTCTGAGCAACAGCAAGCGTCAATAATGCACGTTTCATCGGTCCTAACAATTTGACTTCCAGGATATGCAGTCACGACTTTATCCAATGGTAAACGTACCGATCGACCATTTTCTGCTACACAAACTAAAGAATCCGCACTATCTGGACAGGAAATTAGAACGGCACCATCTCCCATTGCCGCACGACAGTCCTCCCATTCTATACCCTCTACGAAATCTTCTACCGAAATTCCCTTAGAAATATTCCACGCTCGTCCATCACGACTCAGGATAACCTTATGTACAGCCGTTTGGAAAACCTGTACTGTCTTTACTATATCTTCTTTTCGAACTCCAAGACCCTTGCCGTTTTTCTTTTGCGGTGCACATGGATAAATATTACTTTCAGGAATGTATAATCTCATATTGCAATTTTTCCCTTCACGCACACGCCTCTCTCCACATATTAAAATTAACACATCTTTACAAATCGCCTGTTTGTACGGTCGTGGTTAATCAGAACGGTTTCATCCAGCCCCAAATCACCCATCAAACGCAGATAAATATCCACGTTTCCGTCTTTATCTACCACGATCTTCTGAATCAGTCGTTTCAGCTGTGCATTTGTCATTTCCCGTACATCGGTAATATCCTCAATCTCCTGAAAGGTGCGATGCAGAATGTTTTCCAGCTGCTCTCCTTTTGTCAGATGATAGGACACCATCTTCAACTCGTTTTCCAGCCGCTCGATCTCCACTTTCATGCCGCCAATCTTATCATTCAATTCCTCGCGGGATATCAGATCGTCTGTATACATATCCATGTACTTCTGCCGTGTTTTCTTCAGCTTGTCCAGCTTTGTGTTCAACTCCTTCTCATAATTCAGGTTTTCATCTTTCGCTTTGTATACACGCTGAAATTCTCTGACCACATAGCGAATGACGTTTTTCTTTTCCTTCAGCACAGATGCAAAATAGTGCTGAAGCGTCTCGATCAATTCGTCCTCATCGACTGTTACTGCGTTTGGGCAACTGTCTGCGCCGCGTCCATTATGCCCCGAGCACACCCAGCGGACATAGGTATTCTTATAGGTGCGGACTGTGCGGCGGAACGACCATCCACACTCTTTGCATTTTATCAGCGTCGAAAACAGATACTTGTTGCTCTGTCGTTCTCTGTCCACCTTGAACGCCTTGCCGCGCGACTGCATGATCTGCTGTGCCCGTTCAAACAGTTCCGGCTCGATAATACGCAGTTCCGGACGCTCTACGACGCTCCACTCAGTTTCATCCTTTTCGGCACGCCGTCCGGTCAGGAAATCTGCGATCTCCTGCTTTCCGTTGATGATCTTGCCCGTGTATAGCTCATTCGTCAAAACACGACACACGCCGTTCTGGCTCCATTTGCAGTTGCGTTTGGTACGCCAGTCGCGCTCATTCAAAAACTGTGATATTTTAGCCGCACCATAGCCATCCTCAACATACCAGCGGTACATCTGCTGAATGACTTCCGCTTCTTTCTCGTTGATCTTCAAGTTGAAATAATCACCGATGATCTTATCATAGCCATACACGATATTTGGCACGCGGCCCTTTTCCGCGTTTATTTTTTTGCCGAATTTGATACGCTTAGAGGTATTTGCGCTTTCCTCCTGTGCCAGCGCACCGAAAATCGTGAGCACGAACTCGCTGTTGCCCATGCTGGTCATGTTGGCAGTCAAAAACTGCGTTTCGATTCCCAGCGCTTTCAGTTTACGAACATTCTGCAGGAGATCGACCGTATTTCGTGCAAACCGTGAAATATCCTTTACCACGACCATATCAAACAGACCGTGTTCTGCATCTGCCATCATACGCAGAAATTCCTTGCGGTTTTTGATCTTTGTACCCGAAATACCCTCGTCAGCATACAGACGCACTAAAGTATCACCTGTGCGCTGTGTATACTCTGAGAAAAACTCCTTTTGTGTTTCTAAGCTGTTAAGCTGGTCGGCCTTGTCCGTGGAAACACGGCAATATGCAGCTATGTTCATAGTAAACCTCTCCATTAAAATAAATTCATTCTGTTACATCTTCTATTTATAGATTAACGCAGAATAATTATTTTTGCAACAGGCAAAAGGGGCACTCTTTATGTAGAGTGTCCCCTTTCTTCGCTGTCAGCTATATCTGCGGCGTTTTCAATTGCTCTCTGTACCTTGTTTTCAGTCGCTTCCATGAAAATTTTCAGTAAGTAATCAGCGGTCACTGCCCTTGGATTCGGGTCGTGAAACCGATAATTCAGCTTTTGCTTTCTCACCGCCGATCAATCACCTCCTGTTCCTCTCCTGCTACTGGTATATTTCTATGCGTACAAGCCGGGAACTACCACCGGAATCCATCGGGTGCTTTCGCGGTCTGTTTGTATGAGTAAACTTACATGGGACACCTCCGGAAATGCAAAGCCTGAAGAATACACGCTAAAGAATCCGTATTCTTCAGGTTTTATAATGATTTATACTGTTACTGTCAGCCTATTCGATCTCTCCCCCGACTGTAGGAAGCATCAAGCGATCGGCGGCGTACCGATTCCACAGGAATTTCACCTATCCGTTGTCCGACCTCATTGCCTGCGACGCTTTTCACGCTCGGACTGTGACTGGTCGGGAGTACCATTATCTTCTGCGCGGGTCATTGCCATGACGGGAGCCACCCGCAGTTCGCAGCTTTCCGCTGCAGCTCTCCGCGCCGAATTTGTACCTGATGCCTGAGTATTCTGTTGTCAAGGAACAACGAAAATATTTCCCCCTCTACTATACATCCCGAAAAAATAGACCAGTGGAACACCCTAAAAGCACATTTTGAAAAATATTTTTATTTCTGCACAAAATTCGGTTTCTATTTTTGTGCTATATGCTTATATCTTATCAAAACACTGGTGAAAATCGCTTTCGAGATTAGGGGGAGAGGAACGAAATCCGCGCCGCTCGCGTCTTTCCTCTCCCCCTACCCGGTTGTGTATACTCCCTACGGCAGTTACACACAGCCGGGTTGCCCCCCCCCACCATTCTCGCGGCGGCGAGCAGAGAGAGAAATCACCAAGAGAGCGTAAAAACTATTTACCCCTCTACTATACCCCCGAAAAAACAGACCAGTGAATACCCCTAAAAGCACGTTTTCAAAAAATATTTTTAATCATGCACAAAATCAAATGTCAGTATTTATACAATACGTCTATAATCTTACTGGCAAGCTGTAAAATACCTCTTTCCCTCCACTATATCCCCCGAATTATTAGACCATGGAAACCATGTTTTTCGAGAAAGTATATCCCCCCACTATACTCCAGAGAAAAACGGTCAGTGAACACCTGCAAAAAACGACAAGACTTTTTATAAAATTTTACAAAACATAATCAACACAGAAAAACGGAACGCACAGCCAGAAATTTGGCTATGCGCTCCGGAATGTTTTGATAGTGCAAATCCAGCTTGACAAGGAAATTCCTACGGCCCTTACCCAGCTGTTTAACATATTACTTGCTTTTCAAAAGGTTTATATAATTCTTTCCTAAGTTACGCTGCAACTGCATTGGCATTGATCTTTTCAATCGTCTGCCGAATCCCCATCCACACAGACAAATCCGTAAACACCTCCACGATACTGCCCTGGTCAGTAAATGGCGTTTCTTGCAAGACAGACAAATCTTTCATCATGCCATTGTGAACAATATACTCTACAATCTGGTTCACAAAGTAAATCTGTCTGCTGTCAAGGCTTGCATCATTCAGATACTGTGCAAAGGCTTCTTTGGCGGCGTTCATATCCAGTCCTACGATTTCTCGGACGAACTCACCTAATGGCTTTTGTCCGTACTCAGCCTCATAGTCTTGCTTGGTGCCGACCTCGTTCCAGAGAATCTTCTCTAAATCCTGAACATCCTCCACCGTCAGCGGTACATTACCCTTGAGTTTTGAGATAGCGGCGTTATCCATATGCTGGCGCACATAGAATTCCGCCTTTGCCTTGTAATTCTTCAAGTCATCGTTTTCCAACTCCGACTCATTCCATTCCATGGATAGGATTTCATCATCAAAATTGGTGTCATAGCGCACCCTGCTGATTGGAATGTACTTAATGAGATCGCGCAAATTTTCCCTGATATGCTCAAACTCGTTGATTCCTGCCCTTTCTACATAGTCCGTGTGCAGAATCTTGTCAAGCAACTCAGACTGCGCCATGATTTCAGGAATATTGGCAACAGACGCCACAGCGGATACTTTTTTGAACAGATCGCTTCTTGCCTTACCATATTTCTTCCCAACAAGGTAAGCAAGTTCAATGCCATACATAAGCGCATCAAACCGTAACGCCTTAGCATCGTCCTCCTCCGGCATAATAAGCGGTGCAAGCTCTTGCTCCATGAACAGTGTATCCTCATAGGTCAGAGCATTGTAACTATCCTGATTGCTGTACAACTCTACATACTTCAAATGCTGACGGACAGCGAAATTTTCACGGTTCAGCTCCCGCACCTTGCGCACCATATCACTCACAAGTGTCTTACGGAAATCAATCAAATCTGCTGTTTGATAAGCTAAATCTTGTAATTTAAAAGCTATTTGGGCTTTCAGGTGGAAAATCGCGCCTTGCAGCGCAATCATATTAGCGGTTGCTTTTCCCTTATTCATGCGGAAGAACTCAAAGTTACCGCAGAAATCAAAAATATAAAACTTGTCCTTATCTTTACCGTCAATCAAACTGGGGCATAGGCGCGTGCCGCGGCCGATCATCTGCCAGAACTTTGCCTTACTCATGACTTTTTTGAAGAATACCAGATTCAATATTTCCGGCACATCAATGCCAGTATCCAGCATATCCACAGAAATGGCGATTTGCGGCAGCTTCTTCGGGTCAGAAAACTCGTCGATCGCACTTTGAGCATAGGTCATATAATTGTCGATGACCTTGGCAAAGCCGGGTAAGTGCGGATACTCACGATTAAAAACCTCAAGGATTTTCTCCGCGTGGGTATGGTTCTTTGCAAATATAATGGTTTTACCAAGTTTATTGCCGTAGTCGATAGTCAGGCCGTTAGACATCAGCGTATGCAACACCTGCCGAATAGTGTCTTCGTTGAAGATCCATTCATTCAGTGCAGAGGCCGCAATACGCTCCGGCAACTCTCCGTTTTCGTCTTCAAAGGTGTCTTCATAAGCCGCCTTGTCCTCGTCGGAAAGCTCGTCGTAAACAATGCCCTGCTCAATGAATTTCAGCTTTGTTTCCACAGATAGGAAATCCACCAAATAGCCGTCCTTCACCGCTTGCGCCAGTTCATAGCCATAAGTAGGAACGCCGTTTTCCAGTTCAAAAATCTCATAGGTATTCTTGTCGATTTCATCCTTTGGTGTGGCTGTCAAGCCCACCAGCGGCGCATCAAAATAGTTGAAAATATCCCGATACTTGTTATAAACCGAGCGGTGTGCCTCATCGCAGATCACCAAATCAAAGTGGCCGCAAGTAAAGAGCTTGCCCGCCTCATCCTGCACGCTGTCAATGACATTGTACATGGTCTGATAGGTGGAAAAGACACAATGAGCGGTATAGTTGTCCTTCTCCTCACAGAGATTGGTGACAGAGAGATCGGGCAATAGATTCACAAAGCTGCGTTTAGCTTGTGTCACCAGACTGTTACGGTCGGCCAGAAAGAGGATATTCTTCACCCAGCCGTGCTGAAGCAATACATCACACAGAGCGATAACAGTTCTCGTCTTGCCGGAACCGGTAGCCATAACCAGCAGAGCCTTGCGGCGATTGCGCGCAAAGGCATCACAGGTTGCTTTGATTGCACCCTCCTGATAGTAGCGCCCTGCAATGCTGCGGTTCACCATAATGTTTTTCAGACTTGTTCGCATACTCTGGAGATTAAACAGCTTTTCCAAATCTCGCTTGGAATAAATTGCAGCGCACCTGCGTTCCGGATAGATGTTATCAGTAATGCGCGTCTCAAAGCCGTTCGTCAGAAAGATGACCGGACGACGGTGGTACTCCTTTTCCAGCAGATCAGCATACAATTTTGCCTGCTGTCGTCCTTTAGCGACATCTACGCAAGTGCGCTTAGCCTCCACCACCGCCAATGGACGGCCATCATCGCCGTAGAGTACATAGTCCGCATATCCCACCTCACTCTTATTGGGCATACCGGGCAGTTCCACCTCGCCCCGCCAGTCTTTACCCTCAGTCCAGCCCACATCGGTGAGCATAGTGTCGATATACAGCTTACGTGTCTTATATTCCGACAGATCAAGGGGCTTGGGCACATAGGTCTGCTGCTGCACGGCACGACGAGCAGTGAGCTCTTCTTTCAGTGCGGCATTCTCTGCCATGAGTGCCGCCAAATCAACCTCCGTCGTCCCTTGCATCGAAACAGCAGGCATTTCGGGGGGCTGTGTCAACAGATCACGGTCAAAATGTCCCTCGGTATAGTTTTCACCGTAACAATATGCTACGAAATCCAGAAATACATAGAGGTTTTCCAGACACAGCGCCGCCTGCTCTTCGGTGATCTTTTTTCCGGTATGGGCGGCGTTATTGCCCATACGGCGAATAAAATCCATTCGCCGCCAGATATCCGTACCCACAATATCACGGAAATCCTCAGTATTCATAAGGCTTACCAGCGTATCTTGATACGGCATGACCAGTGCTTTATCCACGGAATACATCCACTTCACGGCGAACTCCATCGCCCTGCGGCAGTTCAACACACAGGCAGAGGCGTCGATATGTAAAATACGCTCAGCCGAGACAGCTACTGAAGCGAAAGATTCAAATTGTGGGATGGCATCAAAAATGTCAAAATTGGTCATAAATAATCACCTCTTTCAAAAAACGATTGTATAGCAGCTAAAGACCATTGACCTCATCTTGTACTACAACTTTTGATTTGTCGGTTTGTTCGACGAAGGCCGCGAATTGCTCTTGGAGCTCAAGTGGCGGAACAAACATACGAAAGCTTAATACATCCTGCTGATTAATGCTTGCCTGGTTGACTGCCTTCTTTGCTCGAATCATAATTTGTTTGTGCATATATTGGGAGCACAATAACTTCGTGGCAAAAACTGCATTCATAACTGTATCATCCAAATGAAGTCGCATCATGTTGGATTCAAAAACCGTTTCTTCAAGTAATCCTTTAATATGTGCACATTTCCCCAAATATTCAATGCTATTCACACGGTTAATAACAATATCGTCCTCCTGAAGCAGATATCTTTGAACTTCGGATTCAGAACATTCCAAACGTTTTAGTGCTGAAAAGTCGGTAACTCTGCCGTTGTAGAAGGCATCTATCCTAACGATTGGGAAGCCTGATCCATCCTGTACATAAGCTGATTGAGGCTTATACAACCCATTTTGTGGTTCAATACTAACCAATTCCTTCAAGGCACACACCGGCCAATCGAAAGGATTGCTTTCCAAATCCCCAAAGAGTTCTACAAATCGGGCTTTGACCAGTTCGTCCAGTTGCTGCAGTTGCTGCTGACGGACTTCAACAACCTTCGCAGTTTTATCAAGTATAGCCACTATTTGCTTTTGCATCGGCAAGTCAGGTATCGGCACCTCGAAATTTCGTAATATCGAAAGATTAATGTTATTCTGCGCTACTCCTCGTCCCAAAGCAGCTATACATGACTTCTGAGATTTAAGGAAATAGTACAGATAGTCTGTTAAAATATCAGACTGGTTTTTAATAGTAATTCCCGCAATAGCTTGATTTGTGCAAGCTTCTATTGTTAATATTCCTACTTCGCCAAGCGTTGCAAAAATAGTAAATAGAATGGTTCCAGCTGAAAGCATTTTTGCAGACGAACCCTCGAGTCCCGCCTGTGTAATATACTCATCCGCTTCATCTACGTACTTTCTCTGTATATTTCCTATTTTTATCCACGGGATAGTGCCACCGTCCCAAAATTCTGCGGTTGCCCTTGAAGGAGTCCCTCCAGAAACAACATCACATATTTCTCCAAGTCTGTATTTCATCATTCATCCCCACAAATCCGAAGTTGTATCAGGCGATAAACTTCTGGTGGGATGTTTTCACATTAGTCTGGTTGACCATGGCGTATTTCATGGTGGTATCAATCTGCGAATGGCCAAGGATTTTCTGCACCTGTTCGATAGGCATACCCTTATCAATCGCGCGTGTTGCCATCGTTCGGCGGAACTTATGTGGATGAATTTTCGTCAGATTCACACATCTTCCCAAGGTGCGCAAACGCACCTCCACACCACTGATCTTTAACCGATCATGGGGAGCATCAAGGGTGACAAACAGTGCCGGATTACCGTCAGAACGGCTATTCAAATAATTTTGCAAGTGCAGTTTGGCTTTGGCATCGAAATACACTCTGCGCTCCTTGTCGCCCTTGCCGAATACCACACATTCTCGAGCTTCAAAATTCACATCAGCAATATTCAGATTGACCAGTTCACCCACACGAATACCTGTGGAATACAGCAAATCAATCATAGCCAAATCTCGAGAACAGGAACAATGATCGCGCAGCTGCTCGATCGCTTCATCAGAAATAATCTCCTTGACCTGCTGTTTGGTTTTGATTTTGTGAATCCGTCGCATGGGACTTTTCAAAATGTAGTCTTCTTCCTCCAGCCAGGAGAAAAAGCTCGAAATATTTCGGCGGATATTATCTACCGTGACCTTTCCACAGCCGTTGATCTGCTGATAACCCGAAAGATAACTGCGGATTTCCTCCGTATTCATTTTGCGGACCGGCGTGGAAATGCTGCACAGCAGGTGCTCCACCGTTACACGGTAATATTGCAGTGTGCGTTCCGAGCAGCCTTCGATTTTCTTGGCATCGAGGAACATTTGCAGATATTCTGTGTTAGATACCTCGGTTTTGTGTGCTTCGGCTTCAGAAAGGTTCTTGAGCAGTACCTCCTGCAGTTTTTTCATCTGAGAAATGCTCAGATATTCAGCCATTTCGTTCAAAATATGCACTAACTTTTCTTCCATGATGGTACTCCTTTATCCGTGTACCATCATCCTGCACCGGCGCATTGCCCTTGGTTTAATTGATTTTATCCGAAATACTGCTGCATCAGGCTGTCAAAAAGCAGCTGCGCCTCATCCAAGGCTTTCTGTACGACAGATTTTGATTTGTCGGTTTGTTCGATGAAGGCCGCCATCTGTTCTTGAAGTGCCAATGGAGGAACCATAATCTGCTGCACCCGCAAATCAGATAGGTTGATTTGCTGCAGTGTGGCACCCCTTGTATGCTCTTGTATGTACCGCTGACTCTCATCTGTATTGAGATAGGCATTCAGATACACAGGATTGATTTTATTACGATCATATCGGACAACTGCTATACCACGGGTGACATTCATCCCATTGAAGCGGATATCGGTTAATGCAGTTATTCCTGTCGTTCCTCTCACGGTAATAAGCAATTCATCTCCGTATAGCTCGGTTTTTTTGAATCCGTCACCGATAGAACGATCAATGTACTTAATCGATGCAGTCGATATCTTACCATCTACCATATCGACAGGGCGTAGAACTCCCATATCTCCCGTGCCATCGTCGCCAGGTTGCACTATTCCGTAGGACAGCCCTGCACCTTCAATTATAAGATCTATCAGTGCTATGTGCGGATGGTTTCCATCACCAAACAATTCGACAAATCGGGCTTTAATTAGTTCATCCAGCTTTTGGAGTTGCTGCTGACGCGCTCTGATAATATCAAAAATTCGATCAAGTTGTTCGCAAATTGCAACCTGTTTTTGAATATTTTCTACTCTCACCTCACATCGAGACACATAATCATCTACTTTTAGATTGTGGAGACCAGTTGTTTTATTTTCGAATGCTTTTGTTCCACCTCTTCGATAATTAAAAAAAAGGGAATAAAACACATATCGTGGATACCATACATTTCTATCTTTTACTCTTAGTAAACCAGTAAAATTATTGAATAAATAGGTGCTATCTGGCCCATCGAAATAAATGACTCGACCTACAGGTTGCTTATCGCTACCACCTGACTTTTCGATGATAATATCTCCTTGACGTAGATATTTTTCTGCAATTTTCTTCTTTGTAATGGTTCTCGTAACCACATTACGATAATTAACAATGCCCTCGTTTGTGAAGTTAGTGGTTCTGAGTACAGGAATTCCACATCCCGTTTCATCATCAGTTCCCCATTCTCCCGAAAGGGCTTTCCCTGTGATTTCAATCAATTTTGCCATCGTTCATCCCCACAAATCCGAATTGTCATTTCTTTTCGTCCTCTTTGGCCACACTCTCGATCATTTCGACTACGGCGTTTCCAAGCAGCATTGTCTGCGCGTTGTCAGAAGTAATCACCGGCCGCCCTGTCTGCGATTCAATTTCTTTCCGGGCATTTCCTGCAACTTTACCGCCCTGCTTTGCAACAGCACGATTTTCTTCCAGTCCACGCGGATTCTGTGCATTGGTCAGCTCTGTTGTGGTTGCCTCTGCTAACATATTCAGCGCCAACTCCAATGTACTCATGTTATCCCGCAGATTTTCCTTTTTCAGTCCCTTGTGATTCTTATACTGCCGAGTCGTCATACCAGACCACGCTTTTGTAACCTCATCGGTCAAAATCCCGTATTCTTTTCCTTTTTTGACACCGTGGGCATCCCAAGCATCAGTCAATTCTTTACGGGCACGAATGGTCTGCATACGTTGGTTAATCCACTCGGGAGAGTAGCCCTTCTTTGCATAGGTATCCAGCGCCCGCTCAATCGTCAGTTCTGGGTCTATGATTTCCTCAATGCGTTCCCGACCGACCATAGCCAGCCACATTTTGAATGGCTCGGCTTTCTTTGAAGGAATCGACTGAATGATGCGTAAAAGCTGCTCAGTGGTTGCAACATCGGTCAGACGGCGCTTGCCATCGGCGGCCTTCATTTTCAACTGACTACAATTTGTAGTCAGTTCACTTCCCTCGTTTTTCAGACGTGTCTTAAGCACACTCCAATATTTCGCAGCGTGTCTGCTATCAGGTTGATCGGTAAGTACAGCAACTACATCCACCACAGAAAAGTACCATTCTTCCTGTTCCTCATCCCATGCTGTACGAATCGGTTGGTTTTCAAACATTTGCAGCTTATCATTTTCTGTCATTATTTTTCTCCTTGCAGCATCTTATCCAGCTCATCCATCGCAGTGCCAATCTGCTTCTCCAGCTTCCGCAGCTGGGCCATAATCTCACTGGTAGGCGGATACTCCACGGGGATATACTCCGTCTTTTTGTATTTGTTGATGGACAGATCATAGCCGTTTTCTGCGATTTCCGTCTTGGGCACGAAGAAGGATTTTTCCGTGCGCTGACGGTCTTTTTCGCCCTCTATATTACGGAAACGCGCGATGATGTCGGGAATATCGTTATCCTGCACCGGACTGCGCTTATCATCGAGAGAAAAGCCGTCAGCCTGCATATCATAGAACCATACGTTATCCGTGCCGCCGTGTCCGGTCTTCGTGAAGACCAAGATTGCAGTAGAAACACCGGCATATGGCTTGAACACGCCGGACGGCATGGAGATGACCGCTTCCAACCGATTACCCTCTACCAGTTCCTTTCGGATGGCTTTGTGCGCCGTGGACGAGCCGAACAATACGCCGTCCGGTACGATGCAGGCACAGCGCCCACCGATGCGCAGCATACGCAGAAAGAGTGCCAGAAACAGCAGCTCGGTTTTCTTGGTTTTGCAGACCTTCAGCAAGTCCGCCGAAACGGTATCTGCATCCAGACTGCCCTTGAACGGCGGATTGGCAAGGATGAGCGAATACTTCTCCTTGTCCGGATTCTGATCACTGAGGCTGTCCCGGTATTCGATAAAAGGATTGTCAATACCGTGAGTCATCATGTTCATGGCACCGATACGCAACATGGTGCGATCCATATCGTAGCCGAAGAACATATGGTTCATGTAGTGGTCTTTCTTCTGTCGGTCGAAGAAGATTTCTTCCTTGCGATGTTCTTTCAGATATTCACCCGCAGAAACAAGGAAACCGGAGGTGCCGCAAGCCGGGTCGCAGATCACATCATCAGCTTTCGGATCCATCAGTTCCACCATCATGCGAATGATATGACGCGGGGTACGGAACTGACCGTTCCGGCCGGACTGGCTGATCTTGCTGAGCAGATACTCATATGTATCGCCGCGTACATCCACTGCCTGCGATTCGTTCATTAAGCGGTAAATCTCATCCAATGAATCCACGACTTTGGACAGCAGCAGCGGCGTGGGCAGCTTAAAAATGGCATCGTCCATATACTTGGAATAAGCACTGTTTTTATCCGTATGAAGTGTCTTGATGAATGGGAATACCCATTCCTGCATAGCAGAGTACATCTTGCCAGCCGGGAAGTCATGGAACACAGACCATTTGAGCTGCTGACCATCAATGGTACGCTCACCTACTTGTATCTCATCTGCAAAAATACTCTGATACGGCAACCCCAGCATAGCCGCTTCTTTCGCTCTGAGATTATCAGAATCGTCCAAATCATGAATGAACATCAGATAAGTAATCTGTTCAATGACATCGAGCGGATTGACCAATCCGCCAGCCGCAAAAATGTCCCATAAGCTGTCGATTTTGTTTTTCAGTTCGCCTGTAATCATTTCTATTTTCTCTCCCTATTCCAGATGTAAGAGGTATAACGACCTCCGCTGAGTTTGATAATCTCACCCGATCTCATCAGATCTGCCAGTGCTCGCTGAACAGTGATCTGGCTGATGTCTGGGCAATTAGCCATGATTTCGCTCTTTGTAATCTTACCGAGATGTTTTTTTATAGTTTCCCGTACCCGGTCAGGCTTTGAAAGCCTCTTGGTAGTCAGCAGTTCGATTTTGTCTTCAAAATCACGATAGGCTGTTACAAAAATACGCAGCATATAGATAACAAAGGGTACATAATCGTTAGTACCCTCATGCCAGTTATAAGAGCTGGCTTGCACAGCATCATAATAAGTTTCTTTAGTATCGGAAATCAGCTTTTCAATACTGATATACTTTCCCACGATATAGCCGGAACGATACAGAAGCAATAATATCAACAGCCTGCTCATGCGTTCATTGCCATCGTTGAACGGGTGAATGCACAGGAAGTCTAAAATAAACATAGGAATAAGCAACAGTGGATCCAGTTCGGCATCCTGCCTTGCGTTCTGAAACGCATCACATAACGCAATCATGGATTGCGGCGTTTCTAATGTGGAAACAGGTTGGAAACGCACTGCTCGTCCTCTGTTTTCTTGTTCCGCCGTAATGATGTTGTCTGAGCTTTTATAGCTACCGCCAACGGTCTTTCCGCAGAATTTATACAAATCACGATGAAGCTGCAGAATAGCCGATGGCTTTGGCGGAATATAGTCATAACTCTCATGAATCACTGCAAGTACATCACGATATCCCGCGATTTCTTTCTCATTTCGAGTTTTGGGGATGGTCTTGTCCCTTACGATTTTTTTCAGACGATTATCTGTTGTGATAATGCCTTCGATACAGTTGGATGCTTCTATACTCTGGATTTTTGCACTCTCCAAGAGATTTGATAGTGCATCTGCTTTTACCTTGACAAGAAAGCTCTGCTGGCCCTTATACTCATGAATCTGTGTAAGACAGGACACAACCTCTGGTGTAAGTAGTTTTTTATATTCTGTCTTAAAGATGAAATCTCTCATGCAATTTTCCATCCAGCCTTTAATATTATCATTTTTCATACAATGATATAATTATAGTATATGTCCAAGTATTATCAATGTCAACGCTATTTGCATCATATTTTTAGTACATAAATTAGAAGAACGCTAACATATATCACGAATACATTCTGTTTATACATCGCTTTTGCAAAAACTCCCGTATTTTCGCCTTAAAATCATGTGAAATACAAGTTTTGCCACCCATTATGTTCAAAGTTTTGCGAAATTTGCTGATCTATTCCGATTTGCACCCCCCTGTTAGATAAAAGGGGGCCATATATTTAGGGCGCGGCTATCGCCGCGCCCTCGGCACCATCTTGTGCCGTCGGCTTACGCGCTGCACGCCGCCGCACGGACGGCGCCAGCTTGTATGCAAAGCCCATAATATTTATCCCTAAAAATCCCTGTTAGCCCAAATTCAGCGATGAATCCCCCACATAAGTAAACCCGGAGTACGAACATTTCCTCATGTCTGCACTCCGGGTTTCGTTATCAAATTAACCAAATGAACCGCTCATTTTCATTACTTCTATATGTGTGGATGATTTGATACTGTAGCCTGTCCGGTTGTTTTTTTATCAATGTTTTTCCTATCTTTCTCAGTAATCGAAACGATATTACCATTTATGTCTATAATTCGTGGTCTTCTACTTGTATATAAATTATCTATGGTCGCTAATTCGGCTAAAGGGTCATCGCACATGATAATTGCTTGAGGCTTTTCAGCATATTTTCCCTCTTTGACACGCTCATTAGCCAGTGCCGCAATTTGAATAGATATATTTTCCATGCTAAGTGGCATCTTATTTTGATATGGTCGCAACGCCGCTTGACTCACCTGACACGCAAGCAAATCTTCTCCTGTACTGATTTGAATTTCTAATTCATCATTGGTCTCATATGTTTCTATATATATATCAACTTCTCCATCTTCCTCTGATATTACCTTTATCGATCCGCCATAGGCCATATGTGTACCTGCTTGTGCAGGAATTTCTTTAACATCCATTTTATTGCATATATAGCGATAAAGCGGTCTACGCATTAAAATATCGCGTAATTCGCGCTGACCCTCAATATTCGAAAAATCAAAGCTTTTTACATTTGGATTTTCAATTTTATGTCCCATTAGCACCGAAATCGCCTCACGAGAAGCAGATGTCAACGCCAGTTCCGTTGCCGCCTGGTGACGCAAAAGATATGCAACCACTGTGCCATCATACTCCTGACACGCCTCTTGGTCAATCAGCATCATAGCTTTAATTTCAAAGAAAATCTCTTGTTTTTCTTCATCTTTAAGATAGAAATCCTTCAAAACACCTACTTTCTTGCATACATCTTTAAAAACGTTATTGATTTCTTTTTTAGTGCATCGAGTCAAAAAATCCTTGCCATGACACGCAAGTGGCAAAGTATCAATATCTTTTTTATACCCATCGCTTTAAGATACTTTTCTGCTTGACGCCTGCGTTCTTCTAACAGATTATACAGTTCTTTAACTAATGGTAGCAGTCGATATCCGTTATCCGTTTTGCTTCCTTCGATAATTCTTCTTGTGTCACCATCCAAAACGAATCGTCTCTCAATAGAGTACTCGTCTTTCTCCATCTTACGAATATCACCGAAAGAAAGCCCACCTGCTTCCGCCGTACGCAATGCTAACAGAAGCATCATTAAAAGGGCAATGCATTCTCCCTTTTCAGGCGCCTGCTTCAAAAGTTCCCTATAGATCTTGATAGCACTTTCTATCGTGAGCGATTTTAGTCTCTGCTTAAATTTCTCTGCCGCTCTCCGCACAATGACCCTTTGCGCTGGCGTTAATAACTGAATATCATCTGGAAGTTCAAAAGGACCATCTTTATAAAAATTTTTAAAAGTCAGCGTAGTAAGGCCTTTGACATGGGCACATTCAACGAGTACTTCAAAAAGTCTCCTGGACCGCTGATCTGCTTCCTCATTACCGGCAAAAACATTTATTTTCTCAAGCCAGATGTTCTCTGCTTCTTTCTCTGTCAACGTTGTAAAATCAATACTTTCAAAAATTTTAGCAACATATTTCCAAAAAAGATTATCGTATAATCGACAAGTACTGTCTGCCCAACGCTGTTGATTTTGCATTTCTAAAACAATATCCATATATACGCCTGAAGCAGTCAGCATACCTTTGGGCGTCATTTTTTGATAGAATGACTTTTTCTTCCAACTACCAAAACATGCTTTCGAGCGCAACTCTTTTCTTCTTCCTGATGCCGCTTGTGGACTTGAAAACAAACTCATGTTTATTCCTCCTACTACTCGTATAAACGTATAAAAAAAGAGCCTCATTGGGCTCTTAGGTATCATAGTATATCAATTTTAACTCCATATTTATCCTTTATTATCATTTGTTCCCCCCTCTTTTTTCGCCACCGCAAGTAAACTCGATCTGTTAAATTTTCCCCATCGCTAACTAATAGTTTATGGCATCTCTCCAATTGTGCTTCTATGCGCAGCAACGCCAGTCGTGAGCCATAATCTACATACCACTGTTCATATGTCTGTTGTGCTTGCAATCCAAGTATCTTCTGTACCTGACCTATATCCATACCACATATATTTCGACAATATCCTTCAAAACTAGCACGAATCAAGTCTGTTCTTGATGTCTTTGAATATTCTGGTATAACACTTTCAAGTACCTTATCTACAAACTTTTTGTATCTCTCAGGCGTTAATCGTCCGCTCTTTCCTTCAACAATCAATGGAGCGTGTATACCCGCTCCCGTCTCCAGTCGAGCCTTGAAGAGTGTACGCACCGCTGTTTGTGCCAAATATGTGCAAGGTATAAATCGTAGTTTTCCATACTCTCTATCATACAATCTCCACTCCGCTTCTTCACCTCTTTTTTGTGTCATTTTTCCGTCAATTTTTAATACTCGCAGTTCTTCATATTTCCATACACTAGAGAGATTTAGCCCACAAAGCTCACCCACTTTCACGCCGGTTGTCAACTGTAATAGCAGTGCCGCATATAAAGCTTCTTTATCCATGTGTTCAATACAACTCTGAGTTAACTTTCTTAATTCTTCTAATGTAAAAATTCTGGTTTTTAAATTTTTATCTGCCTTCTCTGTTGTGCTCCTAGCAGTTACAAGCACTTTGCTAGAAATATTTTCTTTCCAAATTCCACATTTAACGGCGCCATCATATATGATGTTCAATGCCCTTTTTAGTCCAATTTTATCCTCTTTTGTGTGTGCTACTGCATCCACTACACGTAACGTGTCAACATCTGCCGTACCTTCAAGTTCCTTAAGCGGCGGTAAATTCTGAAGTGCTTCTATTAAAAATGGCTTTCTTTCTTCCCCTATACCATATGCCTTTTGGACGCTTTCTTCTGCTATAATATGAAGTAGCAGCATTGACGGTGCTTGAGGAAGGCTTCCCTCTTTGATCCATTCGACCACTATCTTACTGTTTTTCCTAATAAGCTTTTCGGCCGCTTCATACACCTTAGGATCCTCTTTTCCTGCTGCTCGGATTCTCACTTTCACGCCTTTCTGATGCAGCATTTTCTTTTCTGGACTCATCAAACTAATGGAGTACCTCTGCCTTCCTTCTTTTGTCTTTTGCTCTTCTTTGATACGAAAAAAATTTCCCACTATAATGTCTGTCGGTATAATAACATTTTTTCTGCCCATATACAGCACTTCC
>ENA-UOJP01001649-UOJP01001649.1-human-gut-metagenome-genome-assembly--contig:-C102-NODE-1649-length-24544-cov-7.013435_pt1 | contig 24544 bp, 20 predicted proteins | sample MGYA00242353_ERZ723900 | MGnify/ENA metagenome assembly ERZ723900
TGCCCTTGGACTTGCTCATCTTGCCGCCGTCCAGCAGCAGCCAGCCGTGGCCGAAGACGTGCTTGGGCACCGGCTCGCCCACGCTCATGAGCATGGCGGGCCAGATGATGGAGTGAAAGCGGACAATCTCCTTGCCCACAATGTTCACGCCGGGCCACCAGCCGTCCTTGTAGTCATCGTAGCGGTCGTTCTCATAGCCCAGGGCGGTGAGGTAGTTGAACAGGGCGTCCACCCACACGTAGACCACGTGCTTGGAGTCAAAATCCACGGGGATGCCCCAGGTGAAGGAGGTCCGGGAGACGCACAGATCCTCCAGGCCCGGGTCCAGGAAGTTCTTCACCATCTCGTTGACCCGGCTGCGGGGCTGGAGAAAGTCCGTGTTCTCCAGCAGGTCCCGGATGCGGTCGGCGTACTTGCTCAGGCGGAAAAAGTAGGCCTCCTCCTCCGCGTCCACCACGGGCCGTCCGCAGTCAGGGCAGCAGCCGTCCTTGAGCTGGCTCTCTGTCCAGAAGGACTCGCAGGGCGTGCAGTACTTGCCCTTATAGGCGCCTTTATAGATGTCCCCCTTGTCGTACATCTTCCGGAAGATGCGCTGGATGGCCTGGACGTGGTAATCGTCGGTGGTGCGGATGAAGCGGTCGTTGGAGATGTTCATCAGCTTCCACAGGTCCTTCACACCCCGGGGCCCCTCCACGATGTTGTCCACAAACGCCTTGGGACTTACGCCGGCCTCTTTTGCTTTGGTCTCGATCTTCTGACCGTGCTCGTCGGTGCCGGTGAGGAACATGACCTCCTCGCCCTGAAGGCGGTGATAGCGGGCCAAAGTGTCGGTGGCCACGGTACAATAGGTGTGGCCGATGTGCAGTTTGTCCGAGGGATAGTAGATCGGGGTGGTGATATAGAATTTCTTTGTTTCCATGGGGGTTCTCCTTTTCCGCGGCGGCTCCGAATGAAAGAGCGCCGGTATTCCCTGTTATTATAGCGAATTCCATTCCAAATTACAACATTTCCCCTGGAAAATTCCGCCCTTGGCGCTGGGCGCGGCATTGTTTTTTCCCGGGAAATCCGGTACAATAGGAAAAAACAGCAGGGAGGACATGAGGATGAGACTGGTTTCCTGGAACGTCAACGGCCTGCGGGCCTGTCTGAACAAGGGTTTTTTGGACTTCTGCCATGTGGCGGACGCGGACATCCTTTGCCTGCAGGAGACAAAGATGCGCCCTGAACAGGCGGACTTCGACCTGCCGGGGTATCACCGCTATTGGAACAGCGCCGACAAGGCGGGCTACTCCGGCACCGCCATCTTTACCAGGCCGGAGCCTCTTGCGGTCACGTATGACTTTGGAATGGACGAGCACCGCCACGAGGGACGGGTCATCACGGCGGAGTACCCGGAGTTCTATCTGGTGTGCTGCTACACCCCCAACTCCAAGGATCAGCTGGCCCGGCTGGACTATCGGCTGGCCTGGGAGGACGACATCCGGGACTATCTTTGTGAGCTGGATGAAAAGAAACCCGTGGTCTACTGCGGGGACCTGAACGTGGCCCATACAGAGAAGGATATCAAAAACCCCGGCCCCAACCGCCGCAACCCCGGCTTTACCGACGAGGAGCGGGAGAAGATGACCCGCCTGCTGGACGCAGGATTTGTGGACACCTTCCGAACGCTTTATCCGGACAAGACCGGAGCGTACTCCTGGTGGAGCTACCGCTTCAATGCCCGGAAGAACAACGCGGGGTGGCGGATTGACTACTTTATCGTCTCGGAGCGGCTGCGGGACAGGATCAAAAACGCCGACATCTGGAGCGAGGTAACAGGCAGCGACCACTGCCCGGTGGTGCTGGAGATATGACAGGCTTTGTGCAAACGCCCTTGACAAACCCGGACGCAAGGCGTATCACAGGGATGGCGGGCGTTTAAGCACGCCTGGAAGGAACGAAGGAGTGAAACATCCATGGCAGAAGCAATGAAATATGGGGAAGAGGAATTTGAGGTCCGCCTGCCCGCGGAGCTGATTGCAGCGGAGCTGGAGCCCAACCGGGTTGACCTGCCGCAGCGGACGCCGGAGGAGCACATCCGCTGGGCGCTGGACCACCCGATTGACTCCGCGCCGCTGCGGGAGCTGGTGCGGGCAGGGGAGAAGGTGTGCATTGTCATCTCGGATGTCACCCGTCGCTGGCAGTCTCCGGAGACCTATCTCCCCATCCTGGTGGCGGAGCTGGAGGCGGCGGGCATTCGGGATGAGGACATGCTCATCATCTCCGCCACCGGCACCCACCGCCGTCAGACGCCGGAAGAGCATGTGGGGCTGGTAACTCAGGCGGTTTATGACCGCATTCGCCTGGTGGACCATCAGTGCACAGAGGAGGAGCAGCTGGCCTACGTGGGCACCACCACCCGGGGGACCCCGGTCTACCTGGACAGGCGGGTCCTGGCGTGCGACAAGGTGATTCTCACCGGCGGCGTGGTGTATCACTTCATGGCCGGCTTTGGCGGCGGGCGCAAGAGCATTCTCCCTGGAATTGCCGGCCGGGAGACCATCATGAAAAACCATAACCTGGCGCTGAATCCAGGGTTGGGAAACGGTTCCAACCCGGCGGTGCGCAGCGCCAACATGAACGAGACAAACCCCGTTCACGCGGATATGATGGAGGCCTGCTCCATGGTGAACCCGGCGTTTTTGGTAAACGTTGTGGTCAACGACCAGCAGGAGATCATCGCCGCGTTTGCCGGCAACTGGGTGACGGCACACCGGGCGGCCTGTGACTTGGTGGAGCGGATGTACGGCGTCGAGGTGCGGGAGAAAACGCCGCTGGTGATCGCCAGTGCCGGCGGCTACCCCAAGGACTTGAATTTCTACCAGACGATCAAGACTCTCTGCAACGCCAGGGAGGTCGTGGAGGACGGCGGCACCATCATTCTCGTCACCAAGTCCCAGGAGGGATACGGAAGCCCCGACACGCAAAAGCAGATTGCCGGGTATCCCACCATGGTGGACCGGGAGAAGGCCCTGCGGGAGAACTTTTCCATCGGCGCGTTTATCGGCTACCTCTTTGCTGAGTGCGCGGAGACTCACCACATGATCGTAGTTACCAGCATGAAGCAGGAGGAGTTCGGCACTGCGAGGATTCACGCCGTCCAGACGCTGGACGAGGCGTTGGCGCTCTCCCGGGAGCTCAACGGCGGCCGGGATCTGCGGGCGACCCTGCTGCCCCATGGCGCGAATACGCTGCCCAAATTCCAATAGGGTGCGGGACCCCATGGCCCGCCGTATGGCGGCGGATAGAAAAAAACCGTCCGCGGGCGGGAACCTTGAAAATAGAAGGCCGGACCTGATGGTCCGGCCTTTTGGTGTTTTTGCGGATTTTTATCAGATTATGAGGAAACTGCCATACGAAATTTGGGAAACACCAACAATCGTTGGTATAGTGCGGCTGGAATGTCTTGCTAAAAACTGTCACGGATCTTGGATATAATATGCGAAGTACTTTAGCAAAATATCTTAGGCAATACCAAGAGGAGGAGCCCTTCTATGGCCAAGAATTTGGAATTCCCAGACAGCCGCACACCAGCAGCAAGTCCATACGATTTCCCAAGGACTTGGTCGGAACCGTGATTGGCAGGGGAGAGAGCGCCTTTGTGGTGGAGCCGGTCCGCTTTGCGCTGGACAGCCGGAGTAGGGGCGCGGTCAGCTCAAAAGCGCGTTGATCTCTTCGATTTCCAGGTCCTGCAGCGCCCAGTTGATGCCGTAGCCCACCACCTTCGAGAGGTCCCGAACCTGCTGGTCAATGTCCCGGGGTGTGACCATCAGGGTTTGCTGCCCTTGGCGCAGCCGCTCCGGCTTCACCTCTGTGAGGCCGGACTCCTCCAAAAGATCTGCCGCCAGGGTGGCCGCGTCCACCACGGTGGGAATCCCCACCGCATAAACCGGGACTCCCAGGGTCTCCTGGTTGAGGGCAGAGCGGTGGTTGCCCACGCCGGAGCCGGGGACAATGCCAGTGTCGCTCAGCTGCACAGTGGTACACACCCGCTCGCACCGGCGGGAGGCCAGCGCGTCCACGGCGATGACCAGCGCCGGCTGCACCTCCGCCACCAGCCCCCGCACCGCCTCGGCGGACTCCACGCCTGTGGTGCCCAGCACCCCGGAGCGGAACACCGCCACCGGCCGGAAGCCGGAGAAATGCTTGGGCATGGCGGAGATGAGGTGGCGGGTGATCAGCACGCTGTCCGCCGCCAGCGGCCCTACGGCGTCCGGCGTCATGGCCGGATTGCCCAGCCCTACCACCAGCGCCGGTCCCTGGGCCGGAAGCAGCGCCTTAAGCTGGCTGCCCACCGCCCGGACCGCCCGCTCAAAAAAGTCCGCCTTGCGCTGCCAGAAGGTGGTCAGGTCAATGGTGAGGTAGCTGCCCTGGGGCTTGCCCAGCGCCGCCTCGCCCTTTTCGTTCAAAATATCCACCCGCGTGAGGGGGTATCCCTCCAGCTTGGTTTTGGTGGCCTTGACGCCGGAGAGCCGGGAGGTCCGTTCCGCGGATTCCTGCCAGAGTTCCCGGGCCTCCAATGCCAGGTCGGTGCGTTTGATAAACATGTGTCTGCCTCCCAGCACAAAATGTTGTGGTTGTGCCCCTAGGTTTTGCGCCAGGGGACACGATATACATAAATTCAAAGAAAATCGAAAAAAGTGCTTGCTTTTTAGAAGGATTCCTGCTAAAATATCTATCTGCACGGTGGAAAAATCCGCTGAATTTGCCAAAGGAGGTGTTTGGTTTGCCGAATATCAAGTCTGCCAAGAAGCGCGTTCTGATCGCAGAGGCGAGAAACGCCCGCAACAAGGCCGCGAAATCCGATCTGAAAACCGCCATCAAGAAGTTCGAGGCTGTTGCCGCAGAAGGCAATCGCACCGAGGCCGATGGGGCGTATAAGGTCGCCGTGAAGAAAGTCGATCAGGCTGTGGCCAAGGGAATTCTGCACAAGAACACGGCTGCCCGCCGCAAGAGCGCCCTGACGCTCAAGCTCAATAAGATCGGCTGATTTCAAGAGCCGGAAGGACATCCAAAGGATGTCCTTTTTATTTTTCTCCAGCGCCCGGAGACTGCCAGGGCACCTCGGCGGTGGAGAGGTTGAGAAGCGGCGCGGAGCGGGAATGGAGGGCCGCAGCCTGTCCGCCGGTTCCATCCCTTAGCGCCAGGCCCTCCACAGGACCAGGGAAAGCAGCGTCAGCGCGGCGCCGGGGAGCAGAGAGAGGAAGAAGCGGGGGGAGCCGAACTCCCACAGCGCGGCGCCCAGCAGCGTGGCGGCAAGCACCCGGGGAAAGCTCCCCAGCACCCCGCCGGTGAGATACGCGCCCCAGGGGACGCCGGCGGCGCCCAGGTAGATGCTGACCAGATCGCCTGGGGCCACTCCCGCCAGCCGCAGGAGGAATACCGTTCGTCCGGGGCGGCTGCCAGAAAGCCTCGGCCAGTGTTCCGGGAGGCTGCTCTCCTGCCGCCGCCGGCCCAGAAGATAGGGCGCAGTCTGCGCCGCCATCACCCCGGCGAGATTGACCGCCAGCGCCAGCGGAAACGGGAAGAGCAGCCCGCCCGCCGCCTCCAGCACCGAGAGGGGAAAGGCCACGGACAGACCCTTGAGCGTATACAGAGCCAACAGGAAAAGCGCCGCCAGCCAGGTCTCCCGGGGAGAGCGCGCGGCGATCTCCGCCGCCGTCAGATGCTCCCGCAAGGGCCAGACCGCCACGGCCCCGGCACAGAGAATGGCAAGGGGGAGCCACCAGTGTTTTGCCATGGGCAGATCCTCCGAAATCTGTCGAATTACAGAGCTAGTATGTCCCAAAAAGAAAAAAGAAGCCGCTGCGGCTTCTTTTTAAACTGCCGAAAAGATTATGGGTTGCGCGATGGGAAGGAAGAAAGTTATGAAAGAAACCCGGGAAGGGGCAGCCCGAGAAAGAAATGCAGTCGACAAACCTTTCGGGGCTCCCTAAAGCTTCACCCGTATCAGCCCTTATAGGGCCTACTCAAACCTCCGGCTTAGCCGGAGGTTTTTACTCTAAGGTGATATCATCACAGAAAGGAAGGAGTCTCTCTGGTATCCTGTTGTCAATCAATGACAGGAGGGTGCTTATGTCTGCTATCAGAAAGAAACGAAAAGCCTTTATTACCCAAGAGGATTGTGTTGCCTGTGGCTGCTGTGTGAAGACCTGCCCTGTGGGAGCGATTCAAATTATGAGAGGCATAATGGCACAGGTGAATATGGACAAATGCCTAGGCTGCGGAAAATGCGCAAAAGAATGTCCTGCCAGTGTCATCCAAATTCGGGAGGTGGAGGCATGAAAAAGCATTGGTATGACTATCTCTGGATCGTTTCGCTGACCTATCTGATTCTGGGGTTTTTCAATATCCTGTTTGCGTGGCTGGGTCTTTTCTGCTTTTTCATCCCACTTATCATCTCGCTCGCAAAAGGAACAAAAGGCTACTGTAACCGTTACTGCGGCAGAGGGCAGCTCTTTGGTTTACTGGGAGGCCGGTTTGGTTTTTCCCGAAAAAAAGATATTCCAAAATGGATGAAGAGCAAGTGGTTCCGCTATGGATTTCTGGTATTCTTTTTCGTCATGTTCTTCGCGATGCTTTGGAACACCTATTTGGTGTTTTCCGGAGCACAGGACTTGAAACAGACAGTTACACTTCTATGGACCTTCAAGCTGCCTTGGCAATGGGCATATCATGGAACACAGTTTCACCCTGGTGCGGTACAGTTTGCCTTTGGATTCTACAGTGTGATGCTGACCTCCACCGTGCTCGGCCTGATCACCATGGCCCTGTTCAAACCTCGTAGTTGGTGCGTCTACTGCCCCATGGGGACAATGACCCAGCTAATTTGCAGAGTTCGAAATGGAAAAGAGTGATCTCATCACGGAACGATCAGCGTTTCCTCGATAAAATATACCTACAAAATAAAAAAGAAGGGGGCTTTTCCTATGAAACTCAAAGACAAAGTAGCGATTATCACCGGAGGCAGCCGCGGCATAGGCTACGCCACTGCGGATAAGTTCCTGGCAGAAGGAGCCACAGTCATTCTGGCCGCAAGCTCTCAAACGTCTGCCGATAAAGCGGTTGCAAGGCTGAAAGAAAAATATCCTGAAGCGACGGTCGCCGGCATCAGCCCCGATTTGGCCAGCCTAGAATCTGTGCGAGAAGCCTTCAGGTCTGCTACTGAGAAATATGGCTGTGTGGATATCTTGGTCAATAACGCGGGGATATCCGAAAGCACTCCCTTTATGGAATATACGGAAGAAACCTTTGATCAGGTAATGGACTTGAATGTAAAAGGCGTATTTAACACCACCCGCGCCGCAGCCGAGTGCATGGTGGCGCGAGAAACAGGCGTGATCCTCTCCACCTCCTCCATGGTCAGCATTTCCGGCCAGCCCAGTGGCTTCGCCTATCCTGCATCTAAATTTGCAGTAAATGGCCTGACAATATCTTTGGCGCGTGAATTGGGGCCCAAGGGCATTCGTGTGAATGCGGTAGCCCCCGGCATTACTGAGACTGATATGATGAAAGCAGTCCCCAAGGAAATCCTTGATCCTATGATCGCAAGAATTCCTCTGCGGCGTCTGGGCCAGCCGGAAGACATTGCCAATGCGTTTGCGTTTTTGGCTTCTGATGAGGCGTCCTATATTACCGGTGTTGTACTGAGTGTGGACGGCATGGCAAGAACCTAACAGGCGGTGAGGCTGTGATGAATGACAACTACCTGTGGCATAGGGCGGTACGTCAAACCATACGTTCTCACCCAAAGGAAGCCGAAGAGAAAAAGGGGGCATGTAAAAGACGCAATTTGATATTATAGACATCGTTTGTTCCGCCTGCTCCACCAGGGTGGGACCATGCGTGAGAAAGCTGCCAGAGGCTGTGATCACTGTGCTATGCATATCCGGAAGGCACTGAAAGCCATCCACGGAGTTAAGGAAATGGCTGTGAGCTTCCGAAAAAACCGCGCAGGTGAAGCTGAGCCAGAATGTAACTAGGGCTGCTGTCTAAAATTCCAGTTAACAGCTGACTGAGATCAGGCAGGGGAGCTAAAAGGAAAACGTCCGCCGATGCAACATGCACGGCGGACATTCAACTACATATCGTTCAGCAATCTAAGTTTTTCTGTATTGGTGATCTCTATCGTACCGCGGGACAACTTGACCATCCCCTCATTCTGGAAATAGCGGAGCATTCGGGTGATCACCTCCCGGTGGGAACCCAAATGGTTGGCGATGGTCTCATGGGTAATTTTCAGTCGATTGGCCCCCTCGATGGATGCTTCTTCCAAAAGGAATGCGGCAACACGCTTATCAAGGCTTTTCCACATGATCTGCTCCATGAGCCACATTACATCGGAGAAACGGCTCGACATCAGCTCATTGGTATAATTTGAAACAGGCGCGGATTCCTCCATAATGCCTTGGTATGTCTCAGCGGCGATGACCCAAAGCTCTGTATCCTTTTCTGCCTCAATGGTCACTTCGAACTGAATGGAGCGCATGATACAGGAGGCGGAAAACAGACACATGTCCCGCTCGAACAGACGGTAGATGGTGATCTCTCGTCCTTCGTCGGAAAGAATATAGGCACGAAGCTGGCCGGACTTCACCAGCAGTAAGCCAGTACAGTCCATGTTGCCGTTGTGGATCACGGTCCCTTTGCTGACCTTCCGTTCCGTCAGACTGTTAAGGATACGCTCCTGTTGCATCGGAGTCAGTTTCTTCCAGATCGGGAAATAACTTTGAAAGTCCATAGTTCAACCTCTCCTCTGATTATCAGTATATTGAATCCTAAACAGGTTGTCAACGGGCTCCATGAAAGGCTTGTCCTGAGAGCGAATATAATAAGCATCCGGGAACAAAGAGGGAAAAATACACATAGGTCCTTCATGTTGACGAAGATTTTATGATCTGCGGCGCACCTTCGCCATCGCCTTTTTGAAACATGGGATGGGCATCAAAACTCTGGGCACCGTTATCGGCCATGTGTCCAGCGCCACCACGCTGAACGCCTATACTCACATTGTCGATGCCATGTGGCAAAGCACGTCAGACAAGAGCGACCAGGGAACCGGAGTTGAGACATATGCGCCTTTCTCAAACAGGAAGTCCTATGGAATTTTGGCGAAACGCTGTGAAAGCAGTGCGATACACGAGACCGCGTTTATTCCCGGAATTTCCTGTAACAGAGATTTCGTCCTGCAACTTATGGAACACTGCGTAAGAAGCTGGCTCAATCTAATCCATATGTTAGCTGTTGTGACAGACGATCTGTCATGACGCACCCTTTCTCGGATGCGAGGGCTGCTTTTGCTGCCCTCGTTCTTTTTCTTCCTGCTCCTTCAAACCTGTATTTGGCGCTTACGGGATATTGACGCTCTTGGAACCGGGCAAGGCGCTGTTCATCTGGCATAGTTCCTTTCTCTATATTGATCCTGTGCGGGGATCATACGCTGAGTCTGCACCGCCCGCTCCAACGAGGTCATGGCGAGGCATCTCATGCGGGCGGTCATTCACTGGTCAACGCGTAAAAAGAAACCGTTGCAAAAGCGTACCAGCCCCTGGCAGAAAGTTCCTCTACCGCCAAGGGTCTTGTGTGGCCGTCTATGTAACGGCTTTAGTTTAGTACACAGCAAGGGGCTGGCGGGGGCATCCTGGAAAACAGACGCCCCCGCCACATGGTTTCACGGTCAAAGGTTTTGCTTTTGTCTACGCTTCCTGCTTATTCGGCCATATCCCGATATAGGAATGTCACGATCTGGGCGCGGGTGCAGGGAGCGGCCGGGGCGAACGTAGTCGCGCTGGTGCCGCTGGTGACGCCTTCCGCAACCGCCCACTGGACAGCCGCCGCATAATACGCACTGGAAGCTACATCAGTGAACGGGCTGTTGCCGGAAGCTGCCGGGGAACCGTTTGCGCGATGCAGGAACGCCACGGTCTGGCCGCGGGTCACAGTAGCATTGGGTGCAAAGGTCGTTGCACTGGTGCCGCTGGTGATGCCCTTTTCAACCGCCCACAGGACGGCATCGTAATAGTACGAGCCGGCCTGCACATCAGTGAACGGGTTTGCGCCGGTCGCCTTGGGCGAGCCGTTTGCACGCCACAGGAACGTCACCATCTGCGCACGGGTGCAGGAAGCATTCGGGCTGAACGTAGTCGCGCTGGTGCCGCTGGTAATGCCATTTTCAACCGCCCACTTTACGGCATTATAATAATATACGCCGGTAGACACATCGTTAAAGGACATGCCCGGGGTCGTCTGCTCGCTGACCTTGGCGAAAGTCGCTTCAATAGTCACTTTGCTGCCCGGCATCTTGAACGTAAACTTGTTGTCCGATTTCTCGGTCAGGCTGAGTTCGTCGCCGTTCTTGTCGGTTACGGTCAGGGTGTCCAGCTCGTAACCGCTGTTGGGACTAACGGTAATCGTCACAGTGTCGCCCTTGTCAGCACGGGTGGGGCTGACCTTGACAGTACCGCCAGTGGCCTTATCCACCGTGATGGCGTAAGAAGCAGAACTGCTTCCACCGCCTCCGCCACTAGAGGAACCGCCGCCGCCAGAGCTGCCACCGCCGCCAGAGCTGCCGCCGCTGTAGGACCACTGTGCGGTAATGATAACCGTCTGTCCACCCTCCTGCGCAGCGGTGTATTCCGTGATCTTGCTGTTATTCAGATACCATCCCTGGAAGGTATAACCAGTGCGGTTCGCCGTGGGAAGGCTGAGTTTCTCTCCAGCAGGAACTTTCACCGTGTACTTGATATTGTCATAGCCATAATCCAGCGTCACGGTATCTGCCTTTTCTGCACTTTCTCCAGCAATCAGAGTGATCTTGCCGTTACTGCCAGCCGCTGCAATCGCTTCTTCCACCGTTTTGTGGTAGGTAAACTGTTTCCCGTCCGCAGTGACCGCCTCATACTGCAAGCTGCTGTCTGCATACTGGGCAACCGAGGAATCAAAGCTGCCGCCTGTTACTGTAATGGTACTACCATTTGCGTTATTTTCCCCGTTTGTATCAGCGTCCTTGCGGCTGATGCGCACATCGCCGGTATAGGCGCCACCCTGAACGGTCAGACTGGCAGAAGATCCTGTGACTGGTTCGCTGCTGTTATTGCTCTCAAAAATGCGCAGGGCATAGTCCTTGCCGGTAACGGTACAGTTCTCTAGTGTCACCTTGGCCTCGCCATGGCCATAGTTGCGGGCAACGCTGATGCCACCCTTCATACTGTCAATTCTGGTGTTGGAAATTTTGACCTCGGCCCCGGCGCTGATTTCGATCCCGTTGGAACTCCAGCCCTCGTAGGTGGAGTTAGAGCCGGTAATGGTGCAGCCCTCTACGCTGCCTGTCACTGTGCCAGTCGTATCATAACCGGCGACAATACCCTTGGTCAGAGCCGCTTCCTGTCCGTTGTCGCAGTTAATCACGCAGTCCTTGATTTCAAATGCGCCGTTGCGCACATCAAATGCCGCGCGGTTAAACTTTTCAACGGTCAAGCTAGAGGCAATAATTTTGGCATTACTTGCCGTGTTCGGAATCTTGAATACGCCGAAGCCTGTCTGGGTCGCAGCGGTGTCTCCGAAGCCAGTCAACTTGGCATTGGAGATGTTAAGCGTACCGGCGGTGATCTCAAAATAGACCTCCGTGCTGTCCGTTTTGCCTGCGATGGTCTTTCCGTTGCCGACAATGGTGACGTCCTTGGTAATCGAAATTTTTTCGGTCAGGGATACGTCCGCTACCAGCGTAATGTCTCCGGTCTTTGCATCATCGCCAGTGGCGGCCTCAACGGCTTGTTTCAGCGAAGTATAGGGGGTTCCATTGTATACGGCAACCACGCCCTCGCTCACAGAATCTTCGATTTTCTCGCCGGTTGTATCTGTGCAGCCGATAACAATTGCGCCCTCCGGGGCTTTGTTAATCTGGCTGTTGAGCAGTACAGTGCTGGCGCTTCCACCGTTCGTGATGTTTCCGGTCACGGTTGCATTGGAAACCGAGATGCTGCCGGTACGGTCTGAAATGGTCGTGCCGTCAATACCACCGTTCAGGCTCGCGCCCTCAACGGTAGCAGTCGCCTCAACAGCGTTCAGTCGAACAGCGTTGAAATCGGCGCCGCTTTCGGCCGGGCCATTGCCAGTCATCGTCAGGTTCGCACGGTCCGTCATGGTAAAGCCGCCATCCACGCGAACCGCAGGATAGCCGGAGCCATTGCTGCCGCTGTTCTGAACGGTAACATTCGTGCCTTCACCGGTGACAGATACATCACCGGTCGCCGCGATACCAATATAATCAGCATCATCCACCGAAACCGTGGCATTCTGGATGGTCACGTTTTTACCAGTGATACCATGATAAGGCGTGTTGCTGATAGTGATTGTTGCGCCCTCATCCGCTTTCAGATCATCACATTTGATCGCTGAGCCGCCAACGTCCGTTACTTCGATCTTGGTATTCTCGCCGCTGATCGTGATATCGCCGCTGCCGTTAATGCCGTTCTTCGATACGCCGTTTATCGTTACCTGTGTGCCGCCCGTCAGGGTTAGGATGCCATCGTTGTAAATACCCTGTGTCGAAGTTTCTCCATTCAGCACAACGGCATCAGCGGCTTTAATGTTGAGTTTGACATTGTTCAGTGTCAGCGTACTGTCGTTGGTGATAGAGACAGCATCAGCACCTGGCTTGCCGGCCGCTGCAAAGCTGCTCATCGTAGCAGTAATTGTATGACCGTTGCCGTTGATGGTGACCTTTTTCCCAGCATCCACCAGAATGGTGGTGTCTGCAAGGGTAATGTCATCCAGCAGAGTAACGGTTATGGGCTCATTGGTATCAGCGTTTAGATAACCGCTGCTCAAATCGCTGATAACATCCCAGTAATGATCGTTATTTCGATCATCATTGTCCAAGCCGGTGTAATAGACGGTTTTGCTTTGGCTGTCTTTCGTATACTCTACCTGAATTGCACTATCTTCAGATACAGCAACGTCAATCGTCATCGTACCGGTTACCAACGCTTCGTCCGGCTTTGCCACGCTCACCAGCTTGAATTCCGCGGTATAGGTGCCTGCCTTGTCGAACTGGACGGTAAAATTAGTTGTTACATCATAATTCGCTCCAACCGAGAAGCCCTGTGGCGGCCCCCACTGGCCGATTTCCGCCAGATTCCATTCCTGATCCTCGCTGTCTTTGGCCAGAATCTGAGGATTGGAGCCATTTGGTTGTTCTGTAAGTTCGAACTTCAACACGGCATCTGTAATACCTGCCACAGACGCGGTGTTTTTAAGGGTTGCTGAGACACCATTCTCGTATTTCTTGCCTGCAACGACAGTTCCCTCTATGTTATTCGTTGCAGTCAGTTCATAGGTGGCGGTGGTCTGAGCATTTTCACCCCCTGCGACCGGTGCGCTGCCGGTGGAAGTCTGTCCATCAGCGGGCAGTTCACTCTCCACCGCTAACACAGCCGGAATCATCGTCAGCATCATACAAAAGATGAGCAATGCCGACAAAATTCTTTTCTTCACTTAGTATTTCCTCCCATCATATCATTTTGAGCTCGACCGTTAGGCGGGTTCCGCATACTGCCTGTTCACCCCCTCATTCTTTATAAAATCCTACTTTTACAAAGGATGATTTTTCACCAAAATTAGTTCCATTCCACTTGAAAAACTAGGGTTTTGCGTATATACTGTCCATAGGTGAGTTCCAGGCAGAAAGTTTGTAAAAGTAGACTTTTTCAAACTTTCTCATGTTTTATTTAGGTGGCTTTTTCAAACTTCACTGCCTTGGCATAGAAGGTGCCTTCCGGCATCCCGCAGGCCAGTGCCGCTTCCCGCAGAGGGATCTTCTTGCTGCGCCACGCCTGATGCACTTCGTGGAAGTTGTCGGGCAGGGGCGTTGAAGGACGGCCAAATTTCACGCCCCTGGCCTTTGCTGCCGCGATGCCCTCTGCCTGCCGCTGGCGGATGTTAGTCCGTTCATTCTCTGCCACAAAGGAGAGGACCTGCAAAACAATGTCGCTGAGGAATGTCCCCATCAAATCCTTGCCCCGCCGGGTGTCCAGCAGGGGCATATCCAGTACTGCAATATCCACCCCTTTCTCTTTAGTCAGGATGCGCCACTGCTCCAGGATTTCCTTGTAATTCCGCCCCAGACGGTCAATGCTCTTGATATAGAGCAGGTCATCCTTTTTCAAATGCCGTACCAGTTTTCTGTACTGTGGGCGCTGGAAGTCCTTGCCGCTCTGCTTGTCCATGTAGATGTTGCCCTCTGGCACCGCCATCTCCCGCAGGGCGATGACTTGCCGATCCTCGTTCTGGTCCCGCGTGCTGACACGAATATATCCGTAAATAAGAGCCATACTATCCCTCCATTCTGTTTGTCCACAGGCAAGCCCCATTTGCTCATCCAGTTCTCTCGCGTATTTGACAGACAGCGGTTTTGTCCAGGCATCTCTAGGCCATAAAGCACTGTTAGAAAAAGAAAAGCAGACGATTGAATGTCAATCGTCTGCTCGGCAACGGCTTTTCGATTATATAGCATCTCTCCCGGTTCCGCAAGGAAGCGGGGAAATAGGAAGGGGGACGCAAGGGAATTCGCCTTGCGCCCCCTCCGTTTTAATCAGGTAAAAATCAATTCCGCCTGGATGGTCTCGGCTCCTCAGCCGCAGATACCGCCTGCACCCATTGGGTTAGATACCGGCAGGAACCCTTTCCGGCGTTGTGAGGTTGGGGAGAAGGTAATCTCCCTCCTGGCGGTAGGTCCCGCCCATTTGCTCGAATGTAGACTTTCCCATGATGCTTTCCTCCAAATAGGCTGAATCTCCCTGCAATTCAATCACTTCCGGCTGGCTTAACAAATAGTTTTGGGAGGAACTTCTTTACGAAGTTCCTCCCAAGGGTGTCTTTCGTTTTTTATCATCCGTTTTTCGAGCTTTTGAAAGATCAAAAAACTTGCAGCAGCTGGTCGAAAACGTTTTCGGCAAGCGGAAAGAAGCCGCTGCGGCTTCTTTTTAGATACCCTCTTCGGGAATCACAATCAGAGGCGGAGGCGTGGTCTCCGGAGACTGACCGGAGTCTGTTTCCGGGGGATTTGCAGAATCAGTGGGAGGCTCCGGAAGTTCCCCCGGCTCCGCGGGTGTGACATCTCCTGGCTCCGAGGGAACGGGAATCTCCTCTGGCCCCAGAACCGGTGTGTCGGGGCTTTCCACGGCAGGACCGCGGAGAACCACCTTGTCCCTGGATTTATAGTCGCTGGTGGCCTCATACGTGGAGGAGATCAGCTTGCCGTTTGCATCGTAGACGTTGCGGTAGGTACGGTACTTGTAGCCGGTGTAGGGGGAGGTTTTGACCTTCTCGGTGCCGGCAGGCAGGGTGGAGTCATCCTCATATACCACCTCATAGGGTGTGGTGGAGAGCCACTCGTTGGTCATCTTGACGCTGGTGCCGTCTACATTGGTGCCCAGCACCTTCACCGTCAGATAGCCATCGGCGTAGGCGGTGACGATTTTAATGGGATACTGGGTGTTATTGGTGAACTTGTAGTCCGGCCCGCCCCAGGATACCGTTGCGTCCATGCCGGCAGTGATATAGGCCGGAATATAGCGGTGGGCGTAACGCTCCGTAATCTCCAGGTTGGACCGCAGGCAGGCGAGATACAGCGTGGAGGAGGTCTGGCAGATCCCGCCGCCGATCTCATCCACGGTCTCACCCTTGACATAGGCGGGAGCAGCCTGATAGCCGTTGGCGGCGGTGCGCTGCCCCACCACGCCGTTATAGGAAAATACGTCGCCGGTGTTCATGGTATAGCCGTTGATGGCGGCGGCGGACAATTTCACATTGGATTTGCGGGCGGAGGTTCCGCCCACATGGGTTCTGGCCTCGCCCAAGACATCCCGGAACAAAAGCGGGGCCAGCTCCTCGGCCGTTACGGCGGGCAGCTCCACTTCGGCGGGAATGGAGACGGTCTCTCCGGGAGCGGCCGCGTCCATGGTGGATTGGGCGGCTGCGGTGTCAAACTCCGCCCCTGCCTGCTCCGGAAGAATGGTGTCGGTCTTGGCGTCATAGGAGGCGTTTTTCACCTCTCCGGAGACCTCTTCATGAATTTCCTGGGCGGTCTTGGTCTTGGCAGGAAGGATGGTTCCCTCGACATATACCTGGGAATGACCCTCCTTCAGGGCGGCGCTGGCTGCATTTTCCAAAGCGGCGGAGGAAACCGTCAAGCCGTTTTGGGCCAGCGTGATTTCAAGACTGTCCTCCGTGACCTCGTAGGCTGTATCCGCCGGTTCCCGGGAAAAGGCCTGTGCCAGCTGCTGCACCCGCTCTGTAAAAATTGCCTCATCCGGGTCCAGGGCAATCCCCTTGGCGCTCCGGCGCCCCACCAGGTTGGTCAAAAGGTTCCAGCCATCTGCCAGAAAGCCGGGCTCCGTCTGGCTCAAATCAAATACAAATTGGGCGCCGCTGTCGTAGTCCAAGTCGCCAGTAATTCCAAGAGCTTCATAGGAGACGGTGTCAGTTGGTGTATCGCCATAGAGGACGTCTCCCTCGGACGCGGTCTCTCCGTCGCCGGCTTCGTCGGTCAGCGGCAGATAGAAATCCAGCGTCTGCCTGGGGATTGCCTCCCGCAGTTTCCCGGCCGCCTCCGCCGGGGTCAGTCCACCCACGGCGACACCGTTGATAGTCGTATTAGGATAAAAGGTCCCCAGAGACCCGGCATAGGCGCACAGGCCGAGATATGTGCCCGCCAGTGCCAGCACGATCACGCCCAGAGCGATATAAAGGCCCTTCCCGCCCTTTTTCAGGCGGGCGCCGCCCTCTTTTTGCACACTGGCTTCGTTGATCTGTTCCATGAAGCCCCTCCCGCTGTTCCATGATAGAATCACATCTCAAGAACTCTGTGAGCCTATTCTAACACGCATTTTGAAAAAAAGTGATTACAATCCCGTAACAACCATAAAAAAACGGAAAAAATAGAAGGATTTGACAGCTGGCGGTCAGGAGGACGGCTGCTTGGGAATACGGATGGTGAGAAAAATGGCGTCCTCTGTGTCCGTCCGCTCTGTCCGGGCGTCCACGCCCGCCTCCCGCACCAGCCGCAGCCCCCGGTCCAGGCTGTTGAGAAATAACCGCACGTCTTTGAGAATAAAGGCCTTGCGCCGTGCTGGCGGCGTGGACTGCAGGGCAATGAGCCGCCGCTCCACATATTGTTCCGCCTGAGCGACGGTCAGCTGGTGGTCCACGATATAACGGAGGGCGGACATGCGGTCTTCCTCGCCCTCCAAACGCAAAAGACACCGGGCGTGCCGTTCGGACAAGCCGTGCTCCACCAGCATACGGCGGCAGTCTGGAGAGAGCCGCAGCAGCCGCAGCTTGTTGGCCAGTGCGGAGGGGGACCGGCCCAGCCGGGCAGCGGCTTCCTCTTGGGTGACGCCGGTTTGGAGGAGATAGTCCGCGATGGCGGCAGCCTCCTCCAGATAATGTAGGTCCTGGCGCTGTAAGTTCTCCACCAGCGCCAACAGGGCGGAGTCGTTCTCGTCCGCCTCCCGCTCCACACAGGGTACCGTCTCCAGCCCCGCCATCTGTGCCGCCCGCAGGCGGCGCTCTCCGGCCACCAGCTCCCAGCCCTCCCCGCTGCGGCGCACCGTCAGGGGCTGTAAGATACCGTGGCGCCGGATGGAATCCGCCAGGGATTCCAGCTCTTCCGAATCAAAAAAACGCCGCGGCTGCCAGGGGTTGGGCTGAATTGCCGTGGGGGGCAGGTGGAGCACCTGCCAGGTCTGGGCCATGAGACCGCCTCCTTTACCAATTTCCACCATTGTACAGGCCTTTTGAAAAAAAGTCGGGGGGAATCTGTCGAAGGAGGCGGTGAAAAAAACGCGCGGCAAATGCCGCGCGTAAAAACCGGGTCCGATGGGAAGTGTTCAGCGGCAGGTATAGGCACACCAGCCGTCGGCCTCCTGCTGTTCCAAAAGAGTCAGGCCCGACTGCCGGATTGCCTCAGCCACCTCGCCGGCACGGGTGTCGATGATGCCGGAGCAGAGGAACAGTCCGCCCGGGCGCAGCAGGGAGCGCACAAAGGGTGCGAGCGCGATGATGACGTCCGCCACAATATTGGCCAGCAGAATGTCGTACCCGCCGCCAAGGGACGCCCGGAACCCCTCGTCCGTGAAAAGATCGCCCACCCGGACGGTATAGGTGTCCGGCCCGATGCCGTTGAGGGCGGCGTTGTCCCGGGCCACGGTCAGGCACTGCTCGTCAATATCCACTGCCAGGGCGGAGGCCGCGCCCAGCCGCAGCGCGGCAATGGAGAGAATGCCGCTGCCGCAGCCCAGATCCAGCACCCGTTCGCCGCCCTGAATACGGCGCTCGAGCGCTGTCAGGCACAACCGGGTGGTGGCGTGGCTTCCCGTGCCGAACGTCAATCCCGGGTCCAAAATCAGAGGGACTCGGCAGGCGGAGGCCGCCTGGACCTCCGGGGTTTCCGCCTCCCACTGGGGGACCACCAGCAGCCGCTCCCCGATGGGGAGGGGCTTATAGTACTGCTTCCAGCTGGTCTCCCAGTCCGCGTCCTGGACGTTTTCCAGCGTGAGCAGGAGTGTGCCGCAGTCGCTGCGGGACTCCTTCAGCTCCTGTAGGGCGATCCGGACCTCCGCCAGCTTGGCCAAGCCGGCGTCGCCAGCCAAAAGATAGAAGGTCACGCGGGACTTGCCCCGCATCTCCCGCTCCAGCGCCTCGTCCACATAATCCCAGTGGGGGCGGGTCTCCTCCAGAAAGGAGCGGAATTCCTCCTCGTCGTCAATCATCACGTTGTCAATCCCCAGGGAAGAGAGCAGGGCCGTGACCGGGTCCAGGCCGTCGTGGGTGGTGTCAATGTGCAGTTCCAGCCAATGCATACATGGAACCTCCTAACAAAAAGATCGGCGGCGGCATCCGCCGCCGCCCGCTCATTTGATATGTGAAAAGGAATGCCGGTGGGATGGACGTCCCCGCGGGGCGGCTTACCGCTCCGTGCCGACAAAGAAAAGGGCCATGGTGCCGGGGCCGGAGTGGTTGCCGATGACCGGCCCCACATAATTGATCCGGATATCCTCCGTACCGAAGCGGCGGCGGATCTCCCCGGCCACGAATTCTGCGTCCTCCAGGCAGTCCCCGTGGGAGATGAAGATCGTCTGTTTTCCGGGCTCCACAGCGGTTTCCTCCATCCGGTCCACCAGCGCCAGCAGGGAGGCCCGCCGGCCCCGGGCCTTGCTGACGGGAATCAACCGGCCCTGATCGTCCACGTGGAGCACGGGCTTGATGGAGAGCATGGTGCCAAAGAGCGCCGTGGCGGCGCTGACCCGTCCGCCCCGCTTGAGGTGGTTGAGATCATCCACCGTAAACCAGTGGCAGATGCGTCCCTTGGTATTTTCGGCGTAATCCCGCAGTTCCTCCAGAGATTTTCCTGCCTGCTTTTGCAGGGCGCACAGGTATACCAGCAGCCCCTGTCCCAGAGAGGCGCACAGGGTGTCCACCACATGGACCTTGGCTTCGGGAAAGGCCTCGCGCATCTCCCCGGCGGCAATGACCGCGGACTGATAGGTGGTGGAGAGGGCGGAGGAGAAGCTCAGGCACAGAATATCCCTCCCGCTCTCCAGCACCGGGCGCATGGCCTCTTCAAACGTACCCACGCTGATGGCAGAGGTGGTAGCGGTCTCGCCGGAGCGGATGCGGCTGTAGAAATCGGAAAAACCGATTTCCCGGCCGTCCAGATAGTTATGGTAGGTGGCGCCGCCCAGCTCCAGGCTCAGCGGCAGGACAATCAGCCCCAGCTCTTCAGCCATCTGCGGCGCCATGTCGCAGCAGCTGTCCGTCATCAAAACAAAATCCCGCATATCACTCGCGCTCCTTTTTCGTTTTTTTCGCCTCCGCGTCCTTCTGCTGACGCAGTAGGGCGACATACCGGCTGCTGGCAACGCCCGCGGCATAGCTCAGCAGGGCAAAGTGGATGGCGTCATCCGCCAGGGAGGTCTCCCCGCCCCGGGCGGCCATCTCGTCGGCGGTGATGCGCAGGGCCTTGTCCAAGCTCGCGCAGAAGGCGGCGTAGCCGTCTTGAATCGGGCGCTCACCCTGAAGCTCCTCCCGGATCAAAAGATCCATATCCCGGGTGGACATCACGTGCTTGAGCACGCAGATGGCGGTGAGATAGGCAAGATGAGTTCGGTGGTATTTCTTGCCTTCGGCTCTGGGGACAAGACCGCTTTTCGTGTAGTTGTTGACCATGGCGGCCGTGAGAGAGTCCTCTTCGCTGAACCGGATCACCTGCCGGTCCATATAGCTGAGGACCTGATCCATATACAGGGGAAAGTCCGGCAGCTGCTCCCAGTCCACCGGGCGCTGCTGGCGCAGCCGCTCCCGTAGCTCCGTTAAATCTGACATGGGCGCCTCCTTCCTCATAAAACTTAATACCAGCAGTTTACCACTGAAATGTGATTTTGTAAACCGTGTTTTGCGAGAATGATAACTATAATTTTGCTATTTTCCAACACAGAACCTGGAAAAGATGCGGGAGACGATCTCCTCCCGGGCGGTTCGCCCGGTCAGCTCGCCCAAGGCGTCCAGAGCCTCCTCCGCGTCGGTGAGGACGGCGTCTGGGGTCAGCCCGCCGGCAAGGGCTGCCATGGCCCGCCCCACGGCGGCCCTTGCCCGGCCGGCGGCCTCCTCCTGGCGCTGGTCGGTCAGCAGGGAACCGGCCTCGCCGGGGTCCCCAGCGGGAAAGAGCGCCGCCACGGCGTTTTCCAGATCAGAGAGTCCCTCCCCCGTGACGGAGGACAAGGCCACCACAGAGGCGGGAGGCGCCATGGGCGCGCCAGTGCTGTCCATAGCCGTGACGCAGGCAGGCCCTGGGCACAGGTCTTTTTTGGAAAAAATTAAGATCCAGGGCCTTTCGCACCGGGAGACCTCCGCCATCAGCCGGGTGTCCTCCTTCGTCGTGTCGGAGCCATCCACCACGGCCAGCACCAGGTCGGCGGCAGCCATCGCCCGGCGGCTGCGGTCCACACCCAGACGCTCCACCGGGTCCTGGGTGTCATGAATGCCGGCGGTGTCCGCCAGCCGCAGCAGTACTCCGCCGCAGAGGACGGATTCCTCCACTGTGTCCCGGGTGGTGCCAGGGATGTCGGTGACAATCGCCCGGTCGCAGCCTGCCAGAGCATTGAGCAGGGAGCTCTTTCCCGCGTTGGGGCGGCCAATAATGGCGGCGCGCACGCCGGATTTCAAAACCCGGCCCCGCCGGCAGCCGTCCAGCAGGCGGTCCAGGGCGGCGCCAGCGCTTTGAAGGGCGGTGAAGATCTCCTCGGGGTGAATGTCCTCGATGTCCTCGTCCGGATAGTCCACCACCGCGTAAAACCGGGAGGTAATCTCCAGCAGGGACTCCTGAATGGGTTCCAGCACCCGGCGGAGACCGCCCTCCAGCTGGGCGGCGGCATTGCGGGCCGCGGCAGCGGTCTGGGCGTCAATCAGGTCGATGACGGCCTCCGCCTCCGTCAGGTCCAGCCGCCCGTTTAAAAAGGCCCGCCTGGTAAATTCTCCAGCCCGAGCCTGCCGCGCGCCGGCGGCAAAGAGGGCGCAGAGCAGCTCCCGCAGCACCACCGGGGAGCCATGGCAGTGAAACTCGGCGCAGTCCTCGCCGGTAAAGCTGCCGGGGCCGGGGAAACACACGGCCAGCCCCTGGTCCAAGCGGCGGCCCTGCTCGTCCAGCACATCCCCCAGCACCATGCGCCGGGGCTCCTGTTCCTCCAGTGTTCGTCCATTGGCGGCGCGGAACACCCGGCCGCACAGGGAAAAACACCCCGGCCCGGAGACCCGGACAATCCCGATGGCGGTGGGGGCGCCGCCGGTTGCAATTGCGGCGATCACGTCCATCCAATCAACTCCTTTTCCATGACAAAATTCGTCAGCACCTGCCCCCGGCGCTCCACCTGCTGCGGCCGCACAACCCGGTAGCCCCGGGCCTCAAAGAAGGGGCGGGCGGTCTTGGAGGCGTGGACATAGATGCGTGTTTCCGGGCAGCGGTGTTCCAGCGCGCCGCACAATGCAGAGGCAATCCCGCGGCGCAGGTGATCCGGCCGGACATACAACAAATCCAGATAATCCTCTTCCAAAGCGGCAAAACCCAACAGGGAGCCGTTTTCTTCAGCAGTCAGAAAGATTTCCCGGCGCAGGCTGTCTCCCCAGGAGGCGAAATCCGGTTCAGCCGGCGCCCAGGCATCCAGCTGGGCAGGGGTGTACTCGCCGGTGCAGGCCAGATGAACAGATTGATAAAATATTTCCAGGAGCACCGGCAGGTCTGCCGGGCCGCAGGAACGAATCCTCATGGGAACCCCTCCTTACTTTAAGAGCAGGCCGACTGATCAAACAGAAAGCCTTACGTTAAGAAACCGTTAAAATTAATTGATAAAATGCCAAGATGACAGCCTGCTGCATCGAATAGCGGGTCCGGGGCTCAGGACAATGGGAGTCTTGCCGCCCAAGGGTAATACCCTTTTTGCCAGTGCCGCGACGGGGGCGGGAACTGTCAGAGATTGGCAGCCGCCGCCACAGGCGCATGCAGAATACTCTTGTAATCATAAGGGAAATTCGCTAAAATTACCCTGATATTCACCGGATGTCTCCCTCATTATAGGTGGGGAAGCTCAAATTTTCAAGCCCGGTGGAGAAGGGGACCTGGAAGGCGTTTCAGCCGGACGGGGCCACGATTGAGACAAAAGGAGAAAAGACGATGAAAAAGCAGATTACATCTTGGTTGCTGGTCCTGGTTCTGTGCCTGGGACTGACGGTGCCTGCTGCGGCGGCGGAAGAGAAGGTCACGGTAGGTGACAAGGCCTATGAGACCGTGTTGGATGCAATTTTGTCCGAAAAAGAGGACAAGCCCGTAACCGTGGCGCTGAGCGGCGACGTGGCTCTGACTGCCGCTGTGGTACTGGGTGAGAGCAAGGTTGATGACAAGACTGTGACGGTGGCCTCTCACAATGTGACTGTGGACCTGAATGGCTATACCCTGACCGGCGCCAAGGATTCCGCCGTCTTTGAGGTCCAGGAGGGCTACACCCTGACTATTGTGGACAACTCTGAAGCCAAGACCGGCAAGCTGGTCAGCGACGCCGAGGAGGCCGTGGTGGTGGCCGAGGGCGCCGCCTACAACGCTCTGCCTGCTGGTGAGGAGGAGACTCCCGTGGAGCCCGAGAAGCCCGTCAATCCCTTTACGGACGTGGCGGAGACCTCCGCCTACTACGAGGGTATCCTGTGGGCCGTGGAAAAGGGCATCACCACCGGCCGCACCGAGACCACCTTCGTCCCCGGTGAGGACTGCACCGAGGCCAACATCCTGACCTTCCTGTGGCGCGCCGAGGGCCAGCCCAAGGCCGAGACCACCGAGAACCCCTTCGGCGAGGCCGTCAGCGCCGACGCCTACTATTACGGTGCCGCCCTGTGGGCCTATGAGATGGGCATGATCGACGAGACCTTCGTACCCAACACGGCCTGCACCCGGGCTCAGGCGGTGCGCTTCATGTGGATCGACGCGGGTTCTCCCACTGATATTGCCGCCTCCAGCTTTACCGACGTGGCCGCTGACGCGGACTACGCCGCCGCGGTGAACTGGGCCGTGGACCGGGGCGTTACCAAGGGCACTGGCGACGGCACCGCCTTCTCCCCCGAGAACGTGTGCACCCGGGGCCAGATTGTGACCTTCCTGTATCGCGCTGCCCAGGCTGAGCAGGCTGAGACTCCAGCTGAATAAGTGTAAAAATCCGGCGGAATTGCTTCCGCCGGATTCTTTTTTCACGTTAGGTGAAATTTCCGCAAGGAGAAAAGGGAGCCGGAGGCCCGCAGAGGCCTCCGACTCCCTTGCTTCTATAAAAGGCGGGAGTTACTTAATCCGCTCGCCGGCGGCCTCCTTGGCCGCAATTTCCTTCATGGCGTCCTTGTGGGAGAGGTTTACCCGGCCCTTTTCGTCAATGTCCGTGACCTTCACCCACATCATGTCACCGATCTTGCAGGCGTCCTCCACCTTCTCGATCCGGTGGTCGGCCAGCTTGGAGATGTGAACCAGACCGTCCTTGCCGGGAGCCAGCTCCACGAAGGCACCGAAGGTCATCAGGCGCACCACGCGGCCATAGTAGAGCTTGCCGATCTCGGGGACGAACACGATGTCGTCAATGCACTTCTTGGCGGCGTCGCAGCCGGCGGCGTCGGCAGAGGCGATGAAGATGGAGCCGTCGTCGTTGATGTCGATCTTTGCCCCGGTGTCGGCCACGATCTTCTGGATCACGCTGCCGCCCTTGCCGATGACGTCCCGGATCTTGTCGGGATCGATGTGCATGGTGATCATCTTGGGGGCGTAGCGGCTGACCTCCTTGCGGGGCTCGGCGATGACCGGCAGCATGATCTGATCCAGGATCTCGCAGCGGGCGTCGTAGGTGGTGTCCAGGGCCTCCCGGATGATGGCCATGGTGAGGCCGTCGTTCTTCAGGTCCATCTGGATGGCGGTGATGCCCTTCTT
>ENA-UOJP01001652-UOJP01001652.1-human-gut-metagenome-genome-assembly--contig:-C102-NODE-1652-length-24514-cov-215.060264_pt1 | contig 24514 bp, 17 predicted proteins | sample MGYA00242353_ERZ723900 | MGnify/ENA metagenome assembly ERZ723900
GCTCCGCATTGGCCTGTTGCTGTTCCAGCTTGCGTGCTTTGGCGCGGGCAATAGCCGCTTCAACGGCAGTTTTACGTGGATCAGCAACGGTTGCAGCGTCGTTAGTTTGCTGCAGTTCTGCCTGTTTCGCTCTGGCTTGCGCTTTACGGGCTTCCCGTGCTGCAATAATTGCACTGTTATCCGGGCGTTCGCCCGCTTTAATCACAATAGGCTGTGTAGCCTGGGCCTGTTTCTCTTTCACCCGCGCCACAGCGGCAGCAATCGCATCTTTATCTTTGGCTGCAGGTTGAACGGCTGCGCTCTTATGTCGTTCAAGGCGAGCCGCTTTTTCGCGCTCCAGACGAGCCTGGCGCGCTTCGAAACGCGCTTTGGCTTCTGCGGCGCGCTTTTCTTCCTGACGAATAGCCGCAATTTCAGCTTTTTCCTGACGGAAATATTGCACCAGGGGGATATTGCTCGGGCAAACCCACGCGCAAGCCCCACATTCAATGCAGTCGGCAATGTTATACGTGGTGGCTTTATCGTGTTGCTGACCTTTGCTGAACCAGTACAGCTGTTGCGGCAAAAGATCCGCAGGGCAGGCGTCAGCACAGGCGCTACAACGGATGCAACTTTGTTCTTCCTGTGGTTCGCCAAGTTCATTGGCAGAGGGAGCCAAAAGACAGTTGGTAATCTTTACGACCGGGACATCCAGCCACGGTAAGGTAAAGCCCATTAGCGGGCCGCCCATAATCACCATTTGATCGGCAGAGGGGCAGAATCCGGCATCATTCAATAAATGACGCACTGGCGTCCCCAGCCGTGCCCAGACGTTTCCCGGGCGAGCGATTGCTTCGCCAGTCAGGGTTACAACACGCTCGGTAATCGGCTCGCCATCAATAACGGCACGTTTCACTGCATAAGCAGTGCCGACGTTTTGCATTAATACGCCGATATCGGATGAACGCCCGCCATGTGGAACCTGCTTCCCGGTCAGAATGTAGGTTAATTGTTTAGCACCGCCAGAAGGATATTTGGTTGGAATCACCCGCAGAGAAATATCGTTAGAGTCCGCCAGCACCGCGCGCAGCATGGAAATCGCCTGCGGTTTGTTATCTTCAATGCCGATAAGAATTTCGCGTGGCTGCAGAATATGCGCAAGAATGCGAATACCCTCTACGACCTGAGCCGCGCAATCCTGCATCAAACGGTCATCGGCGGTAATGTACGGCTCGCACTCAGCCGCGTTGATAATCAACGTTTCAATCTTATCTCCGCCACCCTGCAATTTAACGCCTGTCGGGAATCCTGCACCGCCCAGCCCGGCAACACCAAACTGATGTATGCGCTCGATTAACTCTTCGCGACTGCGAGTGCGATAATCGGCCCAGCCGTCGCGCGGGATCCAGCAGTCTTCACCATCGGCATCAATAATCACGCTTAATTCAGCTAAAGCTGAAGGATGAGCCGTAGAGTGGGGCGCAATAGCCGTAACGGTACCCGAGGTGGGCGCGTGAACCGGCAGCATTTTGCCGCGACCACGGGTAAGCGGCTGGCCGCGCAATACTTTATCGCCGACGCTAACGCACAACTCACCTTCAGCGCCAATATGTTGTTTTAGTGGAATGACAAAACGCTGCGCCAGTGGTACCTGGCGCAGGGGCGTACCGTTGGACTGGGTTTTCATCTCCGGTGGATGGATGCCGCCGTTGAAATCCCAGATTTTATTTTTTCTGAATGCAGAGAATAACTTAAGCATGGTGTTCCACGGGAATGATACGCACGGGAATGGTGTTCAGATCCCATTTCCAGGAGTCAGGAGTTTCTGCGACCGGTTGCAACGAGATGCAGTGCGTCGGGCACGGATCAACACATAAATTGCAGCCCGTACAGAGATCACTCATTACCGTATGCATGGCGCGGGTAGCGCCAACGATGGCGTCTACCGGACACGCCTGAATACATTTAGTGCAGCCAATACAGTTATTTTCATCAATAACCGCCACCATCCGCGCTGGCGTTAGCTCTTGTGCTTCGCCATCCAGCGGCTGCGGCTCGACATTAAGCAACTCGGCAATTTTTAGCATCACAGCTTCGCCACCTGGGGCGCAACGGTTGATTTTTTCACCGTTACAGCTGATGGCTTCCGCGTAGGGGCGACAGCCGGGATAACCGCACTGACCACACTGGCTCTGCGGTAAGATTTCGTCAATTTTCTCAACGACCGGATCGTCTTCCACCGCAAAACGGCGGGAGGCATAACCCAGAATGGCGCCAAACGCCAGGGCCAGCAGGCTCACGGCGGCAACGGCAATCCAGATAGCATTCATTACAACTTCACCAAACCACTAAAGCCCATAAAGGCCAGAGACATAAGACCTGCGGTAATTAACGCAATGGCATTACCGCGAAAAGGTGCCGGGACATCAGCCACAGCAAGGCGTTCGCGGATGGCGGCGAAGAGCACCATCACCAGCGAGAAACCGACAGCGGCGGAAAAACCGTACAGCGCCGACTGCAAGAAATTGTGCCCGAGATTGATATTCAGCAACGCCACGCCGAGCACTGCACAGTTGGTGGTGATAAGCGGCAAAAAAATCCCCAGCAGACGGTAAAGCACCGGGCTGGTTTTGCGCACCACCATCTCGGTGAACTGCACGACCACAGCAATCACCAGAATAAATGCCAGGGTGCGCAGGTAAATCAGATTAAGTGGGATCAAAATCCACGTATCGATAAGCCAGGCGCAAATAGACGCCAGCGTCATCACAAACGTTGTTGCCAGCCCCATGCCCATCGCGGTTTCCAGTTTTTTGGAAACCCCCATAAACGGACAGAGACCGAGAAACTTGACCAGTACAAAGTTATTGACCAGTACAGTTCCGACAAACAGTAACAGGTAGTCAGTCATTTTTCGGCCTGAAATAAAAAAGCCGCCTATTATCCGTTAATCCAGAGCAGGCGACAACAGGTTAACTGTAAGGTTATTACGGATTCACAAACGTCGCTTTTACCCGCGACGAGCGTTTGAAATAGGGGACGATCAATGCGGTTGCCAACAAAGTAAACAGCAACTGGCGAACGGCTATGCCATCTTCCACGGGTGAAAAAGCGAATGCTTTTACTGCCAGCAATACGGAAATAAGCAGCCAGATAATATAGTGTTTAGGAACACAACGCCGACGTTTAAAGAAAGCGATGGTCAACCACAGTGTGTAATACCACATGGCGATAGCGGTAATAAAAGAAACGCCCCATAAGATTTGTGTCGTCAGTGCTTGTCCGCCGAGCGTTTGAAATGTTTGCGGAGAAGATAACGCAGCGGTATACAGCAACAACGCCAGCGTCGTACTCAACAGAGCGACTAAAAGCCAGGCCAACGGGCCAAGCAACCAGCCTCCAATACGTTGTGGCGTTGTGGTGGTCATAGGTTCTCCAGAATAGCGACGCAAACAGACAAATCTAATTTTAGGGGCGTTATTATAAGGCTTTTATAACCGATCGCTACTTTCTTTACTGGACATAGTGCCAGACGGACTTCGGTACCTGGCCGAGGTCAAACAAACGCCCGCCAGAAACCAGCTCTGCGCGACGGTGATCGGCAGCACGATACATATTGATCAGTTCCTGATCGTCCGTCAGGGTGTAATTAAGATGGTCGTAGAGTTTTTCCAGACTTTCGAGTGAACTGATTTTGCGAAATTTTAATAAGTAGTCCTGAACAGTCATAAAAGGTCCATAAAATAATTAATACCAAAGGGGTAGGTATTATTAGTGATGATAAAATTTCACCAAAAGTGAACGCTTGTGTTATTACAATAATAAGAATGTGCTGATGGCAAATATTCAGGGATGAAAAACTGCTCTGAAAAGAGTAACGCGCTTTACTATCCCTGACAATCACCAACAACATCGAACAAGATAATAAATTCCTGGTTTAATATCCGACAAGTGAAAACATGCACCCGGACGGGCAGCATGTCGCTCAACAAGTGCAGAGCTTACTTGTGTTGTACCGTAGTACTCTGTTCAGGTGGCTGATAGTTGTCAATGTGACTCGCCACGCCAAGAAGAATGACTGAAACGACAAGAACGATCCAACCTGTTAATTCAATAAGACGATTCATTACAGCCCACATCTCTCTTGATTGATCCATTAACTTCAGGGGGTAAATGTTACTTAGCAATAATAGCTCCAGCAAGATTTTTACTGAGGTTTTTGCGATATTTAGCTTTTGTCGTTGGAAAATTCGCTATTTTTTTGACTTAAGTTAAACAACATCCCTTATTGCTGGCAGGTTATTAAACTGTTGAGCGTGGGTAAAGGATAGTGTCAAATAGCCATCATACTTCAATGAGAGGCAATGACATGAGCGACAACATCCGTGTTGGGTTGATTGGGTATGGTTATGCGAGCAAAACCTTCCATGCGCCCCTGATTGCGGGCACGCCCGGGCTGGAACTGGCGGTAATCTCCAGCAGTGATGAAACAAAAGTAAAAGCCGACTGGCCAACGGTTACGGTTGTCTCTGAGCCGAAGCATCTGTTTAACGATCCCAACATAGACCTGATTGTCATTCCTACACCCAACGATACCCATTTCCCGTTAGCCAAAGCGGCGCTTGAGGCGGGTAAACATGTGGTCGTTGATAAACCCTTTACCGTGACACTGTCACAAGCGCGAGAGCTGGATGCGCTGGCAAAAAGCCTGGGGCGTGTGCTGTCTGTATTCCATAACCGTCGCTGGGATAGCGATTTCTTGACGCTAAAAGGTTTACTCGCGGAAGGCGTGCTGGGTGAAGTTGCTTACTTTGAGTCTCATTTTGACCGCTTCCGTCCGCAGGTGCGCGATCGTTGGCGTGAACAGGGCGGCCCAGGCAGCGGTATCTGGTACGATTTAGCACCACATCTTCTTGATCAGGCCATTACGCTTTTTGGTTTACCGGTCAGCATGACGGTAGATTTGGCACAGTTACGGCCCGGAGCGCAGTCGACCGATTATTTCCACGCCATCTTGTCCTATCCACAGCGGCGAGTCATTTTACACGGTACCATGCTGGCAGCCGCTGAGTCAGCACGGTATATCGTGCATGGATCCCGAGGCAGTTATGTGAAATATGGCCTCGATCCACAGGAAGAACGTCTGAAAAATGGCGAGCGTCTGCCGCAGGAAGACTGGGGCTACGATATGCGTGATGGCGTACTTACCCGCGTGGAAGGTGAGGAACGTGTCGAAGAAACGCTGTTGACAGTGCCGGGGAATTATCCGGCTTACTATGCGGCTATTCGTGATGCGTTAAATGGCGATGGTGAAAATCCGGTTCCGGCAAGTCAGGCAATCCAGGTAATGGAGTTGATTGAGCTGGGCATCGAATCCGCCAAACATCGCGCGACTTTGTGCCTTGCATGAAAAATGGATGGTGCATTTGCACCATCCATTTTGTTACTTCGCGGCGACTTTTTCTCGCAGTGCGCGTTTTTCCTCAGCGCTGAGGAAAGCCATTTCCAGACCATTAATCTGTGCCTGGCGGATTTGCTCGCGGGATAACCCAGCAGCTGGCGCGGCAACGGTATATTCGTGAATGATATCCACTCCCTGCACGCCGGGATCGTCAGTGTTAATGCTGGCACGAATGCCATGCTCAAGGAACGTTTTCAGCGGATGTGCAGCCAGCTCTGCTACGGTGCTGGTCTGAATATTGGAGGTCAGACAGGATTCAATACCAATTTGTTGCTCGGCGAGAAAATCCATCAGCGCCCGATCTTCAATGGCTTTTACGCCATGTCCAATACGCTCCGCCCCCAGTTCACGAATCGCCTGCCAGATGCTTTCCGGTCCGGCAGCTTCGCCTGCATGGACGGTAATATGCCAGCCCGCATCACGCGCGCGGTTGAAATGAGAAAGGAACAGACTTCCCGGGAAACCAAGTTCATCACCGGCTAAATCAAGTGCGGTAATCTGGTCACGGTGGGCTAAAAAGGCCTCCAGCTCTTGCTGACAGGCGGCTTCGCCGAAGGTCCGGCTCATAATGCCGATAAGCTTCGCCTGCACACCAAAGGTGCGGCAACCTTCACGTACGCCATCGATCACCGCTTCGACAACACCCGCTACAGGCAGCTGATGTGCCATTGCCATGTAGCCTGGTGAAAAACGCAGCTCGACATAGTGCAGGCCGTGACGGGCTGCATCTTCAATGTTTTCAAATGCCACGCGGCGACAGGCATCAAGAGAGGCGAGAACTTTAACGCCCCAGTCAAGTTTGGTCAGAAAGCTCACCAGATCGGGTTCGTTGGCAATGACCTGAACGTGGGGAATCAGTGTTTCCAGGGATTGTGCAGGAAGCGAGATATTATACTGGCGGCCAAGTTCAAGAATGGTCTGGGGACGAATGTTGCCATCAAGGTGGCGATGGATATCAGTTAATGGCAGGGTGGTATCAATCATGGTCGCACTCTTTTTCTGGATATAAAAGTGCGCACCATTATAAAAACAAAGCAGGGTAAAAATCCACGATTGCGCAACGATTTTTTACGTTGCGCAATTGGGGTTAACGAACAGCGCGGATGGCGTTAATTAATCCAGCCACACCTTTTTCCAGTTTCGAACGTGGGCAGCCGGCATTGAGTCGGACAAAACCACGACCTTCTTCACCGTAGGTATACCCCGGCATGATCGCGACTTTTTCTTGCTCGATAAGCGCTTTTTGCAACGCGTTGTCGTCAATATTCAACGGACGTAGATCAAGCCAGGCCAGATAAGTGGATTGCGGGGTCTGCCAGTTGAGTTCAGGAAACGCAGCGTTCATTTTATCTGCGATATACGTCAGATTATCTTTCAGATAGACGCGTAAGGCATCCAGCCATGGCGCGCCTTGCTGATAGGCGGCGATATGAGCAGTTAACGCCAGTACCGAAGGGGAAGAAAGCCCATCACGTCCTTTCAGTGCCGATAAATAGGCATCGCGGCTACTGCTATTTTCTATAATCCCGTAAGCACCGGTCAGGGCGGGAATATTGAAACTTTTTGATCCCGACGTTAGCAACGCCCAGTCTCCGCGCGCCACATTACTCCAGGGAATATGCGGCTGCTCGCCCCAAACCATATCCATATGGATTTCATCGGAAATAACCCGCACACCATGACGCTCGCACAGGTCAGCCATGATCTCCAGCTCATCGCACGTCCACACTTTCCCGGTAGGATTCTGTGGGCTACACAGGAGCATAATTTTACATTCTGGTTTCGCCAACACGGCTTCCAGCTTGCCCATATCGCAAAACCAGCCGTCAGCCTGCTTCTCTAAAGCAACGGGCATTACTGTGCGCTGGTTACCTTCAATGGCCTTGTAAAATGCGTCATAGGCGGGTGTGTGGATCACCACGCCTTCACCTGTTTCAGACCACTGACGAATCAGTTCTGAAACCATATAGATAACAGAAGGGCCATACACCACCGACTGAGGATCGATGGCGGTGTAATGCTGGGTGGAAAACCAGTGGGCAATAGCCGCGAGAAACTCATCGTTTTTCCAGCGGCTGTAGCCAAACACGCCGTGTATCAGGCGCTGATTCAGCGCCTCGATAATGCAGGGGGCAGTGGCAAAATCCATGTCTGAAATCGTGAACGGTAACAGGTCAGCAGTGCCGAAACGGTCAGCGACATAATCCCACTGCGTGCACCATGTGCCATGACGATCCACGACCTTTGAAAAATCGAACATATCTTATCCTTATGCCTGGACAGTACGCATCAGACCGACCATTTCATCTTTTACTGACTGAACTTGTGGCCCGATAACAACCTGCAGGTTATGTTGATTAAGTTGTACTACGCCAATTGCCCGATTGTCCTTCAGTGCCTGCACATTAACAAGCGACATATCTTTTACAGACAAACGCAGACGCGTAATGCAGTTATCGAGACTGACAATATTGTCGGCACCGCCTAAGGCTTCGAGGATTGCCGGAACGTTGTAACCTGATTTACCCGGCGCACCGGCAACGGCTTTTTCGATTGAACTGGCAACTTCACTATCGCGCCCCGGGGTTTTCAGATTGAAGCGGGTGATAGCGAAACGGAAGATGATGTAGTAAACGACAAACCAGATTGCCGCCACCACTGGCACCATGTACCACTTGGTTGACAGACCATGCAAAATACCGAACACCACGAAGTCGATGATATTACCGTCGGTATTACCGATGGTGACGCCGAGCACAGACATGACGGTGAAGCCGAGGCCGGTTAACAGCGCGTGGATGACATACAGAACTGGCGCTACGAACAGGAACAGGAATTCCAGAGGTTCGGTCGTGCCGCCAACGACACAGGCGATCAGGCCAGAAATCAGCAGACCTTTAATTTTATGGCGATTTTCCGGGCGCGCGCAGTGATACATAGCTAACGCTGCACCTGGCAGACCGCCGAGAAATGCAGGCATTTTACCTTGCGAAAGGAAACGCGTGGCGCTTTCAGAAAAACCGTGAGTGGTCGGGCAACTCAATTGCGCCTGGAAGATGGTCAGTGCGCCGCTGACGGTTTGACCGCAGACTTCCTGCGTGCCACCTGCGTCGGTAAAGCGAATTAATGCCACCAGAATGTGATGCAGACCAAACGGCAACAGCAGACGTTCACCGGTACCAAACAGCATCGGTCCGAGATCACCCGCGCTATTGATCATATGGCCTAAGCCGCTAATACCCATGGCGAAAATCGGCCAGACTAATGGAATCACCAGGCCGACAAGGCCCATCACCAGCGAGGAGATAATTGGTACAAAGCGCGTACCGCCGAAGAATGCCAGCGCATCCGGCAGGCGGATATTATGGAATCGCTCATGCAGCATCCAGACGATAATACCGGCGATCACCGCACCGAGGATCCCGGTATCGATCGACTGGATCCCAAGAATGCTCTGTATGTTATTGGCTTTCAGAACGGCGGTGTCTGTGGTTGGCAGAATGCCTTTATTGGTTAACCAGAAGTTTACCGCGAGGTTCATTACCGCATAACCGACGAAGCCAGCGAATGCCGCTACGCCTTTGTTTTCGCGTGCCAGACCCAGCGGGATGGCGATACAGAACATGACTGGCAGGAAACTAAAAGCAAACGAGCCAATCTTACTCATCCAGGTAAAGATAGCCTGCAACACGGGGTTGCCCAGGACCGGGAGCAGGGTGATGACATCGTGGCTACTAAGGGAACTACCAATGCCGAGCATAATGCCGCAGAACGACAATAATGCCACGGGTAACATGAAGGTTTTGCCTAACTGCTGGAAGAACTCCCACAGCGTGACTTTCGGTGCTGTTTTCGCCGTCATAAAACGACTCCTCGTAGAGAACAATCTGGATTCAGTAAATTGCGCGAGAAGATAAAACGTTTTATCAAATTTTAGTGAGGCATAAATCACATTACGCAACGATAATAGCGGGTATAAGATAAATAAAAGGTAAAACGTTTTATCTGTCACATAATCAGGGAGTAGGTCATCTGCATGGCTACCGCCAAAAAAATAACCATTCATGATGTTGCGCTGGCTGCGGGCGTGTCGGTAAGTACCGTTTCGCTCGTGCTTAGTGGCAAAGGGCGAATCTCTACCGCCACAGGAGAACGCGTTAACGCCGCCATTGAAGAGCTGGGATTTGTGCGCAATCGCCAGGCGTCGGCGCTGCGCGGCGGGCAAAGTGGCGTCATTGGTTTGATCGTCCGTGATTTATCTGCGCCGTTTTACGCCGAATTGACGGCCGGATTGACGGAAGCTCTGGAAGCGCAGGGACGGATGGTTTTTTTGCTTCACGGCGGTAAAGACGGCGAGCAGCTGGCACAGCGGTTTTCACTGTTACTGAATCAGGGTGTCGATGGTGTGGTAATTGCCGGGGCTGCAGGAAGCAGCGATGACCTGCGACGGATAGCAGAAGAAAAAGCTATCCCGGTGATTTTCGCTTCCCGTGCCAGTTATCTTGATGACGTTGATACGGTTCGCCCGGACAACATGCAGGCTGCACAGTTGTTGACGGAGCATCTCATTCGCAATGGGCATCAGCGGATCGCCTGGCTGGGAGGGCAAAGTTCCTCATTAACCCGGGCAGAACGGGTGGGGGGCTATTGTGCGACTCTACTAAAATTTGGCCTGCCGTTTCACAGCGATTGGGTGCTGGAGTGCACTTCCAGCCAGAAGCAAGCCGCGGAAGCTATCACGGCGCTTTTACGCCATAACCCGACCATCAGTGCCGTGGTTTGCTATAACGAAACTATTGCGATGGGGGCATGGTTTGGTTTGCTGAAAGCAGGGCGGCAAAGCGGGGAAAGCGGAGTCGATCGTTACTTTGAGCAACAGGTTTCGCTGGCGGCATTTACCGATGCGACACCAACCACCCTTGATGATATACCTGTTACCTGGGCCAGCACGCCAGCGCGGGAACTTGGTATCACACTTGCGGATCGCATGATGCAAAAAATCACCCATGAAGAGACGCATTCACGCAATCTTATTATTCCCGCCCGGCTCATTGCGGCGAAATAATCCTCTCTTTATCTGCTATACCTGGTAGTGTCCTTTCCTCAAGGTTAATGATAAAAATGTGGCACACAGGCGGTGCCTTTTATTTTTACTGAAGTTCACAGGAGGTTTATGTGTTTAATTCTGACAACCTGAGACTCGACGGAAAATGCGCCATCATCACAGGTGCGGGTGCAGGTATTGGTAAAGAAATCGCCATTACATTCGCGACAGCTGGCGCATCTGTGGTGGTCAGTGATATTAACGCCGACGCAGCTAACCATGTTGTAGACGAAATTCAACAACTGGGTGGTCAGGCATTTGCCTGCCGTTGTGATATTACTTCCGAACAGGAACTCTCTGCACTGGCAGACTTTGCTATCAGTAAGCTGGGTAAAGTTGATATTCTGGTTAACAACGCCGGTGGCGGTGGACCTAAACCGTTTGATATGCCAATGGCGGATTTTCGCCGTGCTTATGAACTGAATGTGTTTTCTTTTTTCCATCTGTCACAACTTGTTGCGCCAGAAATGGAAAAAAATGGCGGTGGCGTTATTCTGACCATCACTTCTATGGCGGCAGAAAATAAAAATATAAACATGACTTCCTATGCATCATCTAAAGCTGCGGCCAGTCATCTGGTCAGAAATATGGCGTTTGACCTAGGTGAAAAAAATATTCGGGTAAATGGCATTGCGCCGGGGGCAATATTAAGCGATGCCCTGAAATCCGTTATTACACCAGAAATTGAACAAAAAATGTTACAGCACACGCCGATCAGACGTCTGGGCCAACCGCAAGATATTGCTAACGCAGCGCTGTTCCTTTGCTCGCCTGCTGCGAGCTGGGTAAGCGGACAAATTCTCACCGTCTCCGGTGGTGGGGTACAGGAGCTCAATTAATACACTAACGAACCGGTAAACAGCCGTATGTGTTGTTTACCGGGATAGCGTGTGCAACTCATCAACGTCTCTGCTAAACAACTGGCAGCCAAATCACGGCTATTGGTTAACCAATATCTGGATAAAAAGCTTACGAATTGAGTGTGCCTTCGCACTATTCAACAGCAATGATAGGCGCTCACCTGACAACGCGGTAAACTAGTTATTCATGCTAACTATAATGGTTTAATGATGGATAACATGCAGACTGAAGCACAACCGACACGGACCCGGATCCTCAATGCTGCCAGAGAGATTTTTTCAGAAAATGGATTTCACAGTGCCTCGATGAAAGCCATCTGTAAATCTTGCGCCATTAGTCCCGGGACGCTCTATCACCATTTCATCTCCAAAGAAGCCTTGATTCAGGCGATTATCTTACAGGACCAGGAGAGGGCGCTGGCCCGTTTCCGGGAACCGATTGAAGGGATTCATTTCGTTGACTATATGGTCGAGTCCATTGTCTCTCTCACCCATGAAGCCTTTGGACAACGGGCGCTGGTGGTTGAAATTATGGCGGAAGGGATGCGTAACCCACAGGTCGCCGCCATGCTTAAAAATAAGCATATGACGATCACGGAATTTGTTGCCCAGCGGATGCGTGATGCCCAGCAAAAAGGCGAGATAAGCCCAGACATCAACACGGCAATGACTTCACGTTTACTGCTGGATCTGACCTACGGTGTACTGGCCGATATCGAAGCGGAAGATCTGGCGCGTGAAGCGTCGTTTGCTCAGGGATTACGCGCGATGATTGGCGGTATATTAACCGCATCCTGATCCTCTCTCTCTTTCCGCGGGCTGGTGACAACTGAACCCGCGTTTCATATCGTAATTTCTCTGTGCAAAAATCATCCTCCCAGGGATCGGAGAATTCCACCTAAATATTCATCGTAGCAATATATCATGAGGGTTTATCGTTCCCAATATATTCGAACGAACGTTCGATTGCTTATTTTGTGGCTTCTGTCAACGCTGTTTTAAAGATTAATGCGATCAATATCACGCTGTGGGTATTGCAGTTTTTGGTTTTTTGATCGCGGTGTCAGTTCTTTTTATTTCCATTTCTCTTCCATGGGTTTCTCACAGATAACTGTGTGCAACACAGAATTGGTTAACTAATCAGATTAAAGGTTGACCAGTATTTTTATCTTAATGAGGAGTCCCTTATGTTACGTCCTGTAGAAACCCCAACCCGTGAAATCAAAAAACTCGACGGCCTGTGGGCATTCAGTCTGGATCGCGAAAACTGTGGAATTGATCAGCGTTGGTGGGAAAGCGCGTTACAAGAAAGCCGGGCAATTGCTGTGCCAGGCAGTTTTAACGATCAGTTCGCCGATGCAGATATTCGTAATTATGTGGGCAACGTCTGGTATCAGCGCGAAGTTTTTATACCGAAAGGTTGGGCGGGCCAGCGTATTGTACTGCGTTTCGATGCGGTCACTCATTACGGCAAAGTGTGGGTAAATAATCAGGAAGTGATGGAGCATCAGGGCGGCTATACGCCATTTGAAGCCGATGTCACGCCGTATGTTATTGCCGGGAAAAGTGTACGTATCACCGTTTGTGTGAACAACGAACTGAACTGGCAGACTATCCCGCCGGGAATGGTGATTACCGACGAAAACGGCAAGAAAAAGCAGTCTTACTTTCATGATTTCTTTAACTACGCCGGGATCCATCGCAGCGTAATGCTCTACACCACGCCGAACACCTGGGTGGACGATATCACCGTGGTGACGCATGTCGCGCAAGCCTGTAACCACGCGTCTGTTGACTGGCAGGTGGTGGCCAATGGTGATGTCAGCGTTGAACTGCGTGATGCGGATCAACAGGTGGTTGCAACTGGACAAGGCACCAGCGGGACTTTGCAAGTGGTGAATCCGCACCTCTGGCAATCGGGTGAAGGTTATCTCTATGAACTGTGCGTCACAGCCAAAAGCCAGACAGAGTGTGATATCTACCCGCTGCGCGTCGGCATCCGGTCAGTGGCAGTGAAGGGCGAACAGTTCCTGATCAACCACAAACCGTTCTACTTTACTGGCTTTGGCCGTCATGAAGATGCGGATTTGCGCGGCAAAGGATTCGATAACGTGCTGATGGTGCACGATCACGCATTAATGGACTGGATTGGGGCCAACTCCTACCGTACCTCGCATTACCCTTACGCTGAAGAGATGCTCGACTGGGCAGATGAACATGGCATCGTGGTGATTGATGAAACTGCAGCTGTCGGCTTTAACCTCTCTTTAGGCATTGGTTTCGAAGCGGGCAACAAGCCGAAAGAACTGTACAGCGAAGAGGCAGTCAACGGGGAAACTCAGCAGGCGCACTTACAGGCGATTAAAGAGCTGATAGCGCGTGACAAAAACCACCCAAGCGTGGTGATGTGGAGTATTGCCAACGAACCGGATACCCGTCCGCAAGGTGCACGGGAATATTTCGCGCCACTGGCGGAAGCAACGCGTAAACTCGACCCGACGCGTCCGATCACCTGCGTCAATGTAATGTTCTGCGACGCTCACACCGATACCATCAGCGATCTCTTTGATGTGCTGTGCCTGAACCGTTATTACGGATGGTATGTCCAAAGCGGCGATTTGGAAACGGCAGAGAAGGTACTGGAAAAAGAACTTCTGGCCTGGCAGGAGAAACTGCATCAGCCGATTATCATCACCGAATACGGTGTGGATACGTTAGCCGGCCTGCACTCAATGTACACCGACATGTGGAGTGAAGAGTATCAGTGTGCATGGCTGGATATGTATCACCGCGTCTTTGATCGCGTCAGCGCTGTCGTCGGTGAGCAGGTATGGAATTTCGCCGATTTTGCGACCTCGCAAGGCATATTGCGCGTTGGCGGTAACAAGAAAGGGATCTTCACCCGCGACCGCAAACCGAAGTCGGCGGCTTTTCTGCTGCAAAAACGCTGGACTGGCATGAACTTCGGTGAAAAACCGCAGCAGGGAGGCAAACAATGAATCAACAACTCTCCTGGCGCACCATCGTCGGCTACAGCCTCGGTGACGTCGCCAATAACTTCGCCTTCGCAATGGGGGCGCTCTTCCTGTTGAGTTACTACACCGACGTCGCTGGCGTCGGTGCCGCTGCGGCAGGCACCATGCTGTTACTGGTGCGGGTATTCGATGCCTTCGCCGACGTCTTTGCCGGACGAGTGGTGGACAGTGTGAATACCCGCTGGGGAAAATTCCGCCCGTTTTTACTCTTCGGTACTGCGCCGTTAATGATCTTCAGCGTGCTGGTATTCTGGGTACCGACCGACTGGAGCCATAGCAGCAAAGTAGTGTATGCATATTTGACCTACATGGGCCTCGGGCTTTGCTACAGCCTGGTGAATATTCCTTATGGTTCACTTGCTACCGCGATGACCCAACAACCACAATCCCGCGCCCGTCTGGGCGCGGCTCGTGGGATTGCCGCTTCATTGACCTTTGTCTGCCTGGCATTTCTGATAGGACCGAGCATTAAGAACTCCAGCCCGGAAGAGATGGTGTCGGTATACCATTTCTGGACAATTGTGCTGGCGATTGCCGGAATGGTGCTTTACTTCATCTGCTTCAAATCGACGCGTGAGAATGTGGTACGTATCGTGGCGCAGCCGTCATTGAAGATCAGTCTGCAAACCCTGAAACGGAATCGCCCGCTGTTTATGTTGTGCATCGGTGCGCTGTGTGTGCTGATTTCGACCTTTGCGGTCAGCGCCTCGTCGTTGTTCTACGTGCGCTATGTGTTAAATGATACCGGGCTGTTCACTGTGCTGGTACTGGTGCAAAACCTGGTCGGTACTGTGGCATCGGCACCGCTGGTGCCGGGGATGGTCGCGAGGATCGGTAAAAAGAATACCTTCCTGATTGGCGCTTTGCTGGGAACCTGCGGTTATCTGCTGTTCTTCTGGGTTTCCGTCTGGTCACTGCCGGTGGCGTTGGTTGCGTTGGCCATCGCTTCAATTGGTCAGGGCGTTACCATGACCGTGATGTGGGCGCTGGAAGCTGATACCGTAGAATACGGTGAATACCTGACCGGCGTGCGAATTGAAGGGCTCACCTATTCACTATTCTCATTTACCCGTAAATGCGGTCAGGCAATCGGAGGTTCAATTCCTGCCTTTATTTTGGGGTTAAGCGGATATATCGCCAATCAGGCGCAAACGCCGGAAGTTATTATGGGCATCCGCACATCAATTGCCTTAGTACCTTGCGGATTTATGCTACTGGCATTCGTTATTATCTGGTTTTATCCGCTCACGGATAAAAAATTCAAAGAAATCGTGGTTGAAATTGATAATCGTAAAAAAGTGCAGCAGCAATTAATCAGCGATATCACTAATTAATATTCAATAAAAATAATCAGAACATCAAAGGTGCAACTATGAGAAAAATAGTGGCCATGGCCGTTATTTGCCTGACGGCTGCCTCTGGCCTTACCTCTGCTTATGCGGCGCAACTGGCTGACGATGAAGCGGGACTACGCATCAGACTGAAAAACGAATTGCGCAGGGCGGATAAGCCCAGTGCTGGCGCGGGAAGAGATATTTACGCATGGGTACAGGGAGGATTGCTCGATTTCAATAGTGGTTATTATTCCAATATTATTGGCGTTGAAGGCGGGGCGTATTATGTTTATAAATTAGGTGCTCGTGCTGATATGAGTACCCGGTGGTATCTTGATGGTGATAAAAGTTTTGGCTTTGCCCTGGGGGCAGTAAAAATAAAACCCAGTGAAAATAGCCTGCTAAAATTAGGTCGCTTCGGGACGGATTATAGTTATGGTAGCTTACCTTATCGTATTCCGTTAATGGCTGGCAGTTCGCAACGTACATTACCGACAGTTTCTGAAGGAGCATTAGGTTATTGGGCTTTAACACCAAATATTGATCTGTGGGGAATGTGGCGTTCACGAGTATTTTTATGGACTGATTCAACAACCGGTATTCGTGATGAAGGGGTGTATAACAGCCAGACGGGAAAATACGATAAACATCGCGCACGTTCTTTTTTAGCCGCCAGTTGGCATGATGATACCAGTCGCTATTCTCTGGGGGGATCGGTACAGAAAGATGTTTCCAATCAGATACAAAGTATTCTCGAGAAAAGCATACCGCTCGACCCGAATTATACGTTGAAAGGGGGGTTGCTCGGCTTTTACGCGCAGCTCGAAGGTTTAAGTCGTAATACCAGCCAGCCCAATGAAACGGCGTTGGTTAGTGGACAATTGACCTGGAATGCGCCGTGGGGAAGCGTATTTGGCAGTGGTGGTTATTTGCGCCATGCAATGAATGGTGCCGTGGTGGATACCGACATTGGCTATCCCTTTTCATTAAGTCTTGATCGTAACCGTGAAGGAATGCAGTCCTGGCAATTGGGCGTCAACTATCGTTTAACGCCGCAATTTACACTGACATTTGCACCGATTGTGACTCGCGGCTATGAATCCAGTAAACGAGATGTGCGGATTGAAGGCGCGGGTATCTTAGGTGGTATGAACTATCGGGTCAGCGAAGGGCCGTTACAAGGGATGAATTTCTTTCTTGCTGCCGATAAAGGGCGGGAAAAGCGCGATGGCAGTACGCTGGGCGATCGCCTGAATTACTGGGATGTGAAAATGAGTATTCAGTATGACTTTATGCTGAAGTAAGAAAAAACGCCGGAGAGAAAAATCTCCGGCGTTTTGGCTGTGAATTACTGCTGCGGAATAGCGGGTACAGCCGGAACGTTTAATGTCGGCATCGCAAACATACCCACGAAATCTTCCAGTGGCATTTTCTGCCCGTTTAACGTTATCTGACCGTTAGCATATTGCAGGCTGGTGGTGATGGTATTGTCCTGCAAGGTGGTCAGACGGAACATCTGCCCCATTGCTGATGCACCTTCAACTTGCTGTTTCGCCAGTTTTTTCGCTTGATCTTCCTGATAACCTTCCAGCTTCGCTACCTGAGTCATCAACTCAGTTGCCATATCCACCGGAATGGTCAGTTTCGCATCCAGAGATTTAACCGACCGGTCCACTTCCTGCGCCAGCGTCTGCGGCGCTTCTTTAGTCGTTGCCGGATCTTTCAGGAACAGCGACAGATTCAGCGCACTTTCACCCTGACTGTTTTTCCAGCTTAGCGGCGCGATAGTAATCACCGGATCGCCTTTCAGCATCAGCGGCAGAGCGCTAAAGAAGGCTTCCGTCACTTTCTCCTGATAAAGTTCGGGATTGTTGGCAATTTCTGGCTGTGCCAGCAGCGCCTGAGTTTGCGCGTTATATTGCTGGCTAAACTGATGCCAGGCTTCGCCATCAATTTGGCCGACTTTTAAAGTCAGCTTGCCACTGCCCAGATCCTGATTCTGTACCTTCAGGCTGTTTAGCGAGTAATCCAGTTGGCTATTGATCGTTTTACCGTCATTGACCAGATCCGATTTACCGCTGATCTCCATGCCTTCCAGCAGTGCCAGTTCTTTGCCTTCCACTGAAATGGTCATTTTTTCCAGTGACAGTTTTTGATTTCCTACACGCTCACCAAAACTTGCCAGCGTGCTGGAACCGTCGGTTTTCAGATTATTAAAGGTCAACTGCACTTTCTGGTTGTATTCGTTAACTGCGTCTATCCGACCACTTTGCGCCTCCCCGGAAAGGGAGATGGCTTTGCCGTCTCTGTCAGCATTTAACTGGAACTCGCCGCCGCTAAAGGCGACTTTTTCATCCTTTTGCTCGTAATTCAGTGGCTTGAGCGAAATATCGGAACTGGAATCACCGCTGTAACCAATGCGCGAGTTAATCTCAAAAGGCGTTTCACCTTTTGCCATATCAAACAGTGGTTTGCTTACTTCGTTATTAACCAGCGTGGTTTGAATTGATGCCATCGATGGGATCAGGTTCAGTTTTTTAAGCTGGGCAAGCGGGAAGGGACCATGATCAACCGATTCGTTGAAGATGACGCTCTGACCGCTTTTAATCCACGGATTTACTTTTCCGGCAATGGGTTTCACCAACAGTTGCAACTGGCTGCTGAATACGCCGCGATGATAGTTTTGATAACTGACTTCCAGGTTGGATTCAGGAGCTGTCAGTTTGAGTTGCGCGTTCGCCTGCGCGACCATGTCTTCGAGATGGGTTTCAATCTTCTTGCCTGTATACCATGCGCCGCCTGTCCAGACTACGCCTAGCGCAACAATGACGCCTACCGCTACCAGCGATTTATTCATAATGATTATCCATAAAATGAAATCAGGCGGACTGGCCGCCTGAAGGTGTTATAAGCCTTTAATAAGCTTAGCAAGAGATGTTAATTTTTTCAGTAAGCTCTTACAGCTTGTTGTAAACACGCGCTAAACGGCCGTGGCCTTTGACAGTCACCGGTGATTCGTTGGCGGCAATAAACGCTGATTCACCCGGTTTAAGCTGTAACTGCTGAGAACCTTTCCACAACGTTGCATCGCCTTCGACGCAGAACAAAATGGCGGCACTCTGCTGGCTAATGGTGGTTTCTTTATCACTAAGGTCATGCAGCGAGAAGGCAAAATCATCCACTGGAATCGGGAAGTCCAGTTCTGCACCTTGTTTCACCGGCTGGGTCAACAACTGGTTAGCCGGTTTGGCTTCGAACTTCACGTTGGCAACCAGTTCCGGAATATCAATGTATTTAGGCGTCAGACCTGCACGCAGCACGTTATCGGAGTTCGCCATCACTTCCAGCGCCACGCCTTGCAGGTAAGCGTGCGGTGTTTCAGCGAACAGGAACATCGCTTCGCCAGGGTTCAATTTCACCACATTCAGCAATAGCGGGGAGAACAGACCGCTGTCTTCCGGGTAAAATTCAGAAATTAAACGAATCGTTTGCCACGGTTCACCCTGCTGGCTATCGAGGGCCGATTTTAAAATCGCCAGCGCGCGGGATTTTTCTTCACCCTGCATATTCAACAGGCTGGCGAACAGTTCGCTTAAACGTTCGGCATCAGGCTGTTGTAAAAAGTGAGCAATCGCCGGATGTGCACCTGCGACCGGCTGGAGCAGGGAGACAATCTCGGAAAACTCACGAAACGCGTTCATCGCGAGGAAAGGGGTCAGGGCGAAAACCAGCTCAGGCTTGTGATTAGGATCTTTATAGTTACGCTCAGCGGCATCCATCGGAATACCTGCAGCATTTTCTTTGGCAAAACCGATTTCAGAATTGCGTTTGTTTGGATGAACCTGAATGGAGAGCGGCTGGGCTGCGCATAATACTTTGAACAGGAAAGGCAACTCGCCAAAGCGTTTGGCAACGGCATCTCCCAAAAGAGTCGCTTTATCACTCTCAATCACATCACGCAGTGAAACGATATCTCCTGCGGCATCGTGCACACGTGAACTGCTCTTTGGATGCGCGCCCATCCACAACTCGGCCATCGGCTGGCTGGACGGATTTTCCATACCATAAAGTTCAGTCAACGCCGTTTTGCTGCCCCAGGCATAGTTTTGCACTGAGTTAATGAGTTTTTGCATGATCAATCCCTGTTTTAATGTGGAAATTAATCCCGCTATTAAAGCAAGAATCCTACGGGAAGTAACCTGGAGCCGCAAAAAGTCGTACTAGTCTCAGTTTTTGTTAAAAAAGTGTGTAGGATATTGTTACTCGCTTTTAACAGGGCAACGGAACACCCGCCCAGAGCATAACCAAACCAGGCAGTAAGTGAGAGAACAATGTCAAACAAACCCTTTCATTATCAGGCTCCTTTTCCACTCAAAAAAGATGATACTGAGTATTACCTGCTAACCAGCGAACACGTTAGCGTATCTGAATTTGAAGGGCAGGAGATTTTGAAAGTCGCACCCGAAGCGTTAACTCTGTTGGCGCGCCAGGCGTTTCATGATGCGTCGTTCATGCTGCGTCCGGCGCACCAACAACAGGTGGCCGACATTCTGCGTGACCCGGAGGCCAGCGAAAATGATAAATATGTGGCGCTGCAATTCCTGCGTAACTCCGACATCGCGGCGAAAGGCGTTCTGCCAACCTGTCAGGATACCGGCACCGCGATTATTGTTGGTAAAAAAGGGCAGCGTGTATGGACCGGTGGCGGTGATGAAGCAGCGCTGGCGCGCGGTGTTTATAACACTTATATCGAGGATAATCTGCGCTACTCGCAAAACGCGCCGCTGGATATGTATAAAGAGGTGAATACCGGCACCAACTTGCCAGCGCAGATCGATCTTTATGCCGTTGATGGCGACGAGTACAAATTCCTCTGTATCGCCAAAGGTGGCGGTTCGGCAAACAAGACGTATCTCTATCAGGAAACCAAAGCGTTACTGACGCCGGGGAAACTGAAAAATTACCTGGTTGAGAAGATGCGCACGCTGGGTACGGCGGCCTGTCCTCCGTATCATATTGCGTTCGTTATTGGTGGAACTTCTGCAGAAACGAACCTTAAAACGGTGAAACTGGCTTCCGCGAAATACTATGATGAACTGCCAACGGAAGGGAATGAGCACGGTCAGGCGTTCCGCGATGTGGAACTGGAAAAAGAATTGCTGATCGAAGCGCAAAATCTTGGTCTGGGTGCGCAGTTTGGTGGTAAATACTTCGCTCACGACATCCGCGTGATTCGCCTGCCACGTCACGGCGCATCCTGCCCGGTCGGTATGGGCGTCTCCTGCTCTGCTGACCGTAATATCAAAGCGAAGATCAACCGTCAGGGGATCTGGATCGAAAAACTGGAACATAATCCAGGCAAATATATCCCGGAAGAGCTGCGCAAAGCGGGAGAAGGCGAAGCGGTGCGCGTTGACCTTAACCGTCCGATGAAAGAGATCCTCGCACAGTTGTCGCAGTATCCCGTTTCTACACGCTTATCGCTTAACGGCACGATTATCGTCGGTCGTGATATTGCTCACGCCAAACTGAAAGAGCGGATGGATAACGGTGAAGGGCTGCCGCAGTACATCAAAGATCATCCGATTTACTACGCGGGTCCGGCCAAAACGCCGGAAGGTTATGCCTCCGGTTCTCTTGGCCCAACGACCGCCGGACGGATGGATTCTTATGTCGATCAACTGCAAGCGCAGGGCGGAAGTATGATCATGCTGGCGAAAGGCAACCGCAGCCAGCAGGTGACGGATGCCTGTAAAAAACACGGCGGCTTCTACCTTGGCAGTATCGGTGGTCCGGCCGCTGTATTGGCGCAGGGAAGTATTAAGAGCCTGGAATGTGTTGAATATCCGGAACTGGGAATGGAAGCCATCTGGAAAATTGAAGTGGAAGATTTCCCGGCGTTTATCCTTGTGGATGATAAAGGGAATGACTTCTTCCAGCAGATACAACTCACACAATGCACCCGCTGTGTGAAATAAACAGAGCCGCCCTTCGGGGCGGTTTTTTTACATGGCACGAAAGACCAAACGTTTGTTATCAAATGGTAAATAATGAGTGAGCTAAAAGTTGCTTAGCGAAAGCAAAACAGAAAGAAAAAATTAATCAGGTGAGGAGCAGGCCATGAATACAGTACGCAGCGAAAAAGATTCGATGGGAGCGATTGATGTCCCGGCAGATAAGCTGTGGGGCGCACAAACTCAGCGCTCGCTGGAGCATTTCCGCATTTCGACGGAGAAAATGCCCACCTCACTGATTCATGCGCTGGCGCTAACCAAGCGCGCAGCGGCAAAAGTTAATGAAGATTTAGGCTTGTTGTCTGAAGAGAAAGCGAGCGCCATTCGGCAGGCGGCGGATGAAGTACTGGCAGGACAGCATGACGACGAATTCCCGCTGGCTATCTGGCAGACCGGCTCCGGCACGCAAAGTAACATGAACATGAACGAAGTGCTGGCTAACCGGGCCAGTGAATTACTCGGCGGTGTGCGCGGGATGGAACGTAAAGTTCACCCTAACGACGACGTGAACAAAAGCCAAAGTTCCAACGATGTCTTTCCGACGGCGATGCACGTTGCGGCGCTGCTGGCGCTGCGCAAGCAACTCATTCCTCAGCTTAAAACCCTGACACAGACACTGAATGAGAAATCCCGTGCTTTTGCCGATATCGTCAAAATTGGTCGTACTCACTTGCAGGATGCCACGCCGTTAACGCTGGGGCAGGAGATTTCCGGCTGGGTAGCGATGCTCGAGCATAATCTCAAACATATCGAATACAGCCTGCCTCACGTAGCGGAACTGGCTCTTGGCGGTACAGCGGTGGGTACTGGACTAAATACCCATCCGGAGTATGCGCGTCGCGTAGCAGATGAACTGGCAGTCATTACCTGTGCACCGTTTGTTACCGCACCGAACAAATTTGAAGCGCTGGCGACCTGTGATGCCCTGGTTCAGGCGCACGGCGCGTTGAAAGGGTTGGCTGCGTCACTGATGAAAATCGCCAATGATGTCCGCTGGCTGGCCTCTGGCCCGCGCTGCGGAATTGGTGAAATCTCAATCCCGGAAAATGAGCCGGGCAGCTCAATCATGCCGGGGAAAGTGAATCCAACACAGTGTGAGGCATTAACCATGCTCTGCTGTCAGGTGATGGGGAACGACGTGGCGATCAACATGGGGGGCGCTTCCGGTAACTTTGAACTGAACGTCTTCCGTCCAATGGTGATCCACAATTTCCTGCAATCGGTGCGCTTGCTGGCAGATGGCATGGAAAGTTTTAACAAACACTGCGCAGTGGGTATTGAACCGAATCGTGAGCGAATCAATCAATTACTCAATGAATCGCTGATGCTGGTGACTGCGCTTAACACCCACATTGGTTATGACAAAGCCGCGGAGATCGCCAAAAAAGCGCATAAAGAAGGGCTGACCTTAAAAGCTGCGGCCCTTGCGCTGGGGTATCTTAGCGAAGCCGAGTTTGACAGCTGGGTACGGCCAGAACAGATGGTCGGCAGTATGAAAGCCGGGGGTTAATCTGCAACATACAGGTGCAGCCGTGGAATGATTAAACGAAGCGGCTGCGCCTGTGGTTTATAACGGTGCTGCACATTGTCGGCATCGTAATTTAACAACTCACCAACGTCTGGCACGCCCGCGCCATTATCCCGATTAATCAGCGCAATCAGCGGCGTAGGGCAGGCGTGTTGTACTTGTTTTTGATCTCCCTTATACCAGACGCGGGCAATCGGCTGCACCTTCACCGGACGTTTGATTTTTAACTTCGCGTTCTGTGGCAGGGCAGCGATATCCTGATATTCTCGCTCCAGTTTTCTTTGCCACTCCTCGCGCGTCCACGGTGCGACACTGCGTGGTGATTTCAGGCTTTTTTCCAGCTGTGCCAGGACTTCATCACGATGCAAATTTTTAATGATATGTTTATTAGCCCAGCCAAAACGTAAAGTGGCGGGGTCGTGCAGAACGGTGAGCGTGCGGTAAGCATTAAGGGTAATCAGCCCCGGCAAATGACGATGCACCCATTCAAAACGTGCCACGGAGGGGAGTTCTGATTCAACCGTGACGATATGCTCGAACGTGGTCTTGAGTTTATTGATGTGCTGAATATGACTGACCAACGCTGCTTGCGAAAAGTTATCGACCTGGTAACACAACACGCCAGGCAGACGGACGGCGGCCTTGCTGCTGCGATTTTCGGACTGTTGTTGAATAAATAAATGACGAAAATGACGCAACGCCAGCGACTGCGCGTCGTTGCCGAGATGTTGTTTTACCTCAATACGATTAAGCGGATTATGCTCATCCTCTTTTTTTACCTCCGGCAAAGAGAACACGCGGGCAACCAATAGCTTGTGTTGCTCAAGATGAGCGGCAAATGCAGCCAGCTCTTGTTCCATCTGGCGAAAAGTAGTGTTGAGTCGGTCTACGAGATCGTAACGCGCCATAATATTAATCACTTTAGTTACAACATCCTTATTTTATAGCACAGTGGTGGTGACTTGACCACCGTGCGCATAGTGTCAGGCAGAGGTAAATTGCGGGATGTTATGCCATAACGGCCAGCTGAACGAGAAGCGGGCACCCCCCAGTTCGCTGGTGTCACAATTAACCGTACCGCCCATTGCCAGTGCTATAGAGTGGACAATGGCCAGCCCCAGCCCGCAGCCGCCGGTTGAGCGATCCCGGCTGGGATCGAGGCGAACAAAAGGTTCAAAGATATGTTCGCGGTTTTCTGG
>ENA-UOJP01001654-UOJP01001654.1-human-gut-metagenome-genome-assembly--contig:-C102-NODE-1654-length-24428-cov-6.578714_pt1 | contig 24428 bp, 14 predicted proteins | sample MGYA00242353_ERZ723900 | MGnify/ENA metagenome assembly ERZ723900
GAATCCAGAGATAAAGCTAGAAGGAACGCTTCTCCTAGCCGTCCGCAGAATATATAGGAATTAGTTACGATATTAACTTAACAATTTTGGAAGAAATGACAATAGATTTCAATAATAAGTGGCAATTAATACAAAAGTTTTGTTAAAAAGGCGACGATGCTTGACATTTATTTACAGGAGCACTATTCTATAAAAAGAACAGAGAAAGAATAAAAAACTGTTAAAATTTTGTTAGAATATACAATTTTGAGTGTGGGCTGTGCGTGGGAACAGGAGGGTATCTCACAGGTTTAATCTGCTGGAACTTTTCGTGAAAGATCTGTGTATCGTCAGACTTTACATATAGCCTGATGCATATAAATTTACAAGAGGGATTCATTTTGCTGACAGGAGGACAACATGGCAAAGAAGATTGACCGAATTGACTCTGTGGAGACTCTGGAAGCTAAACTGGCAGAAATGCGCACGGCAGCCGCTGTTTACAGCAAGTTCACACAGGAACAGGTGGACGAGATCTGCAAGCAGGCGGCCATGGCCGCTGACAAGGCAAGAATTCCCCTGGCAAAAATGGCCCAGGCCGAGACTGGCATGGGCGTTGTGGAGGATAAGGTGATCAAGAATAACTACGCCTCCGAGCATGTACATAATTACTTCCGGCATGTCAGAACCTGCGGCGTCATCGAGGAGGACAAGGCTTTCGGTACCAAGCGGATCGCTGAGCCAGTAGGTATCGTGGGCGCTGTGACCCCCACAACGAACCCCACCTCTACCTGTATTTTCAAGATTCTGATCTGCCTGAAAACCCGCAATGCCATTTTGATCTCTCCCCATCCCACTGCTAAGCGCTGCACCATTGAGGCGGCCCGCATCATGAAAGAGGCGGCAGAGAAGGCAGGGCTTCCGGAGAACATCATCTGCTGGATGGACGAGAGCTCCATTGAGATGACCCAGGTGATGATGCGGGAGGTCAATTTGATTCTGGCCACAGGCGGCGCCGGCATGGTGAAAGCGGCATACTCCTCCGGTACTCCTGCCATTGGCGTTGGACCGGGCAACTGCAACGTCATCTTTGACGACAGCTGTGATATTAAGAATGCGGTCTCCTCCACCATTCACTCCAAGACCTTTGACAACGGCATGATCTGCGCGGCGGAGCAGCATGTCACCGTTTTGGACAGTATCTATGACAAGGTGAAAAAGGAATTCCAGGATAACCGCTGCTATTTCCTGAACCAGGAAGAGGCTGTGAAGATCGGCGAGGTGTTTTTCAACGCCGCCACCCATGGCGTCAAGGCCACCGCTGTGGGGCGCTCCCCCGCTCAGCTGGCGGCGATGGCGGGCATCCAGATTCCCGAGGGCACCAAGGTGCTCATTGCGGAGACGGACGATTTAAGCCACGACAACCCCTGGGCCAACGAGAAGCTCTGCCCCGTGTTGGGGATGTACCGGGCCAAGACCTTTGAGCAGGCCCTGGATATCTGTTATAAGCTGGTGAGTGAAGGCGGCGCGGGTCACAGCGGCGCGCTGTATGTGGACCCCACCGAGCGTGAGAAGATCGACGCCTTCGGCGCCAAGATGCAGACCGCCCGGGTGCTGATCAACATGCCCACCTCCTTTGGCGGCATCGGTGATCTCTACAACTTTGATACCGCCCCGTCCCTGACGCTGGGACCCGGCTCCTGGGGCGGAAGCTCCTTCGCCGGTCAGACCAATATCCATCAGCTGCTGAACATCAAGACCGTGGCGGAGAGGAGAGAGAACATGCTGTGGCTGAGACTGCCTGAGAAGGTCTACTTCAAGAAGGGCTGCACGCCGGTTGCCCTGCGGGAGCTGAAGGATTACTACCACTCTAAGAAGGCATTCATCGTCACTGACGCCAACCTCTTTGAAATGGGCATGTGCCAGCCGGTCATTGACCAGCTGACGGAGATGGGGATTGCCACCAGCATCTTCTATGACATCCGGGTGGACCCCCAGATTCAGGACGCTATGAAGGGGCTGCCTGCCATGCACGAGTTCCAGCCCGACGTGATCATCGCCATCGGCGGCGGCTCCGCCATCGATACAGCCAAGATTATGTGGCTGATGTATGAACATCCCGAAGAGGACTTCCTGGACCTGGCTACTGTGTTCATTGATATCCGCAAGCGCGTCTATGAGTTCCCAAAGATGGGCATTAAGGCCAAGTTGGTGTGCATCCCCACCACCGCTGGCACCGGCTCCGAGGTGACGCCCTTCACCATCATCTCCGACGCCAACACTGGCGCCAAGTGGCCCCTGGCGGACTATGAGCTGCTGCCGACCATGGCCATTGTGGACGCGGACAATATGATGAACATGCCTAAGGGCGTGACCCGCGCCTCTGGCTATGACGTGCTGACCCACGCGGTGGAGGCATACGTCTCCATCATGGCCAGCGACTATACGGACGGCTTCGCCCTGACGGCCATCAAGAGTGTCTTCAACTATCTGCCCAGAGCCTATAAGAACGGCGCCAAGGACCCGGAGGCCCGGATCAAGATGGCGGACGCCTCGTGTCTTGCTGGTATCGCGTTTGCCAACGCCATGCTGGGCGTGAACCACTCCCTGGCCCACAAGCTGGGCGGCTGGCACCACATCCCCCACGGCACCGCCAACGCGCTGCTGTTCACAGAAATCTGCAAGTACAACGCCCAGCGCACACCCACCAAGATGGGGACCTTCTCTCAGTATCAGTATCCCCATGCCTTTGAGCGGTATGTGGAGATTGCCGAGTACTGCGGCATGAAGGGTAAGAACGATCAAGAGACCTTCAACAACTTCATCAAGGCTGCGGAGGACCTGAAGGCTGCCATTGACATTCCTGCCAGCATCCATGACTATGGCATTGACGAGAAGGCTTTTATGGACGGCCTGGATGAGATGAGCGAAAATGCCTTCAATGACGAGTGCACCGGTGCAAACCCTGTCTATCCGCTGATTTCCGAGATTCGGGAGCTGTATCTGCGGGCCTATTGGGGCAAGGACTACGATGCCAAGGTCAAGGCCGGTATTGCCGCCGCTAAGCCTGCTATGTTCCCCAACCCCTTCGGCTCTGATTATGAGGTGAAAATGAACGGTGTGGAACTCCCTAATACCGCGTTGACGGATGAGCCTACATAGAAGAAATAACAGCTTATTCGCACTCCGGCTGCCCTGAGAGGCAGCCGGCGCTTTTCCTTTGGCCAGAAGATGGACGCCGCCCTCAGATACCTGTTGGCAAAGAAAATACCGTTCCCCTTTGAATAGGAAGAGATTTGTAAGATACAATAGGACACATCAATCAAAGGGGGAGATTCTGACATGAGACACATAGACTTAGATCAAATGGGTGCATTTGTCTGTCAGCTGCGGGAAGAGGAGCGCAGCGCGGGGACTGTGGAGAAGTACCAGCGGGACGTGGGAGCCTTTGCTGCGTGGCTTGCCGAGCGGCCGGTCAGTCGGGAGGAGGCATCTGCCTGGAGAGAACACCTGGTAACGCTGGGTTATGCGCCGGCCACTGTGAACTCCATGCTGGCGGCCCTCAACCGTTTTTTTCAATTTGTGGGCTGGCCTGAGTGCCGGGTGAAACCACTGCGGATTCAGCGGCGCCTTTTTCGGGACCAGGACAGAGAGCTGACCCGGCAGGAATACGACCGCCTGGTTGCCACAGCACAGACGCAGGGGAGGGAGCGGCTGTCCCTGCTGCTGGAGACGATCTGTGCCACTGGGATTCGGGTGAGCGAGGTGCGCTATATCACAGTGGAAGCGGCCTATGCTGGACGAGCGGAGGTCAGGCTCAAAGGCAAGGTGCGTACGATCTTGATTCCCGGCAAGCTGGCGCGAAAGCTCATAAAGTATGCCAGAAAAAACCACACCGCCTCTGGCGAGGTATTCCTCACCAAGGGCGGCGGAAGCTTGTCAAGAAAACAGATTTGGGCGGAGATGAAGAGCCTGTGCAAGCAGGCGGGAGTGGCAGAATCCAAGGTATTTCCTCACAACCTGCGGCATTTGTTCGCACGGCTGTTTTACCGGGCAACCCGGGACGTAGCCCGTCTTGCCGACGTGCTGGGGCACAGCTCCATTGAGACGACCCGCATTTACCTGATTTCCACAGGCGCTGAACACGCCCGCACCCTGGATCGTCTGTGTCTGGTGTGCTAGACAAAATGATTATTTTGACATTTTAAACCGGCGGATATTATAGACTGTAGTCGCATTGTAACGCGGTTTTTGCGAAAAAGCAAGTTTTTTTGCATGAAAACTAGGCCGTTTTTGAGGGTAACTTTCAAACGGCCTAGTTTTTACGCCCTTTTTTGTGGTATGTACGAAAAATTGTTAAATAATTTATGGTTGATTAGTCTCTGCCTGTATTGACAAAATAATCATTTTGTTGCAATATATTTATGAGGTAAATTGCGGGCCAAAACAAAATAATCATTTTGTATACAGCTGGAGGACTGTCATTGCCAGGCACTGTGGAGTAGCACATGATTTGCAACTGCTCAGGCCCCAGAGTGACGCAAAACAACTGCTGCCCGGTAGAGCCTCAACAACGTGGACCCTGGATAGTCGCGGATTTCATATCACATGAAGGAGGAAGAATTGATGCGGAAGAAGTGTTTAGCAGGCATTATGGTGTTGTGTTTGTTGCTATCCATGATGCCAACCATGGCCTTTGCCACAGAGGCGGAGTGTACGAAGACGGAAGGCTGCACAGCAGTGGCCCATGAGGAAGGCTGTCCGGCCGCAGATCCTGCCGGTGGTGGCGACGGCAATGACCCCACGGTGCTGCTGGACGAACCAGCAGACGGTTATACAGAGTGGACAAGTACAGATTCCCTGCCGACGAGCGGCACCTACCGCCTGACTGACAATGTAACTATTAAGCCTACCTTTTTTGAGTATGCAACTGTCACAAGAAGCCTGGTTCTGGACCTGGCCGGCCATACCGTCACGGTAAGCGATGAAGGAGACGGCAACTATGCTTATTTTGTAAATTCTTCGAATGCAAGCCTAGTAATTGAAGACAGCGTTGGTGGGGGCAAGATCACCAATGCTGGAACAACTGACAGGATGTTAACTTTGATCCAAGTGAATAATGGCAGCTTCGAGCTGAAGGGCGGCACGCTGGAAAATACTTCTTCTATGGGCTATGCGGTGTTTATCAATTCATCTGCCCAGTTGACTATGACGGATGGTGAGATCAAAAACACCGTGAACGGTGGGTATGCTGTTTATATCAATGGCACAGCTGGCTTTACCATGGAGGGCGGCAAGGTTACTCAGGAATCTACATATAGCTCTTCCGCCGCCATCTATGCGAATAATAGTGCCACATCCGTTTCCATTTCCGGCGGAGAGGTCGTGTCCAATTCCATGGGCGTCTATGCCGCGTTTACTCCGGTCTCTGTGACTGGCGGCACCTTCCAGACGGAGAGCCATGCGTTTCAGACCCGCAACACGACCATTGAACCTGCCGCAGGCAAAACAGTCAGCGTAGATAGCGAAGGTGCTGTTTTCTATACGTTCAGCGAATCCAATAACAAGATTGTGGACGGCGAGTTTACTGCTCCCGCGCTGACGAAATCTTATACGCAAGAGGAGGCATCGCACCTCACGGTCTCCGGCGGCACGTTTGATATTCAAAACATAGCGGCTTCGACAAATGACAATTCCGAGATCACCATCAGCGGCGGCACTTTTGAAAAGGCCGTTCCGGATCTGGATCGGTATTTAGATACGGACAAAGAGATTCAGATCCAGCCCGATGGCTCCCTGATCGTGGGAGAGAGCAGCGGTGAAACGCCTGCTGATCCTGTAAGCGTGACCATCAACGGCGGCGAGGCCAAGTCCTTTGATACCCTGGCTGCCGCGATTGAAGAAGTCAACAAAGCCAGTGCAGGAGGCAGCATCACGGTTAGTCTTGGCAAGGACCAGATCGTAACTGAGACTATTCAGATCAATAAGGACCTGAACGTGACCCTGGACCTGGGCGGCAAAACTCTGCGGGGGCCGGACAGTGGGTACACGATCCAGTTTGGAAGCTTTGATAAGGGCAGCGCGACCAAGCCCGAAGATTGTGAGTATACCAACAGCGGCACGCTTACCTTGACGAATGGAGCCGTGATTGGCTATCGGGGAATCCTCAATTATTTTGGAAATGTGGTATTGGATCAGGGTCTTACCCTGACCACCACAGAGCGAGTTGTGAATACCTATGGCGGTAAGATCACCGTTCAGGGCGCAAAGCTGAAAAGCACAACGGCATTTGGCGTGGGGCTGTTCAACAGCTTCTATCCCTTTGACTTCAATGCCAGCTCGGCAGTCACAAACAGTACGCACGAAAAAAATAAGAGTGCGGAGTTTGTGATGACGGCCGGTTCTATTGACGTGGTCTACTATCCAGTATCCGGGAATAATCAGCGGTCGGCTGGTACAAAAGCCACCATCACAGGTGGTACCCTGACAGCCAGTGAAGAGTATACCGCCATTTACTGGCCTATGGAGGGTGAACTGACAGTCGGCGGTGATGCAGTTATTACTGGAGGAACAGGAATTGAGGCCAAGATGGGTACCATCACCGTCAAAGAGAACGCGCAGATTATCGGAACAGCTGCATATAAGGCTGACGAGCCTACAAACGGTGGTTCGTCCCCTGAGGGTTCTGCCCTGCTGCTTACCTCGCAGATGTATGGCGCAGAGGGACAGTATCAAACCAGCAATCTGCTGACGGTCAATATTATCGGTGGCACCCTGACCAGTCAAAAGGGCAATGCTGTGACTGTCTACAATACAGAAAAAAACACGGCCCAGACGACCCATGTCACGGTGTCTGGTGGGCAAGTCAATGGCAAACTGTCTGGAATCACCTCTGTGACCACAGGTGAGAATACAGTGACCACCAACGGGAACACCCAGACTACCAGCAAGTCCAACACAACATTGACGGTCTCCGGCAGCGTGGCTCCTGCCTCTATCGACGCGGATGGCAGCACAGCTTATTTTGCTAACGTCACGCAGGCGATTGCAAGTCTGGACCCCGACGCTACGGAAAAGACACAAATCTCTGTTTTTGGCAATTCCACGATTTCCACGGATGTAGAGCTGCAAGAAAACATCACTCTGGTGGTAGCGCCCGGCGTGCAGCTGACCGCCGACGTGACCTCAGGTGAGAGTGAGAAGGTGGTCGTCACGGAGCAGGACGCAAACGGGAATACGGTCTATAAGATCGTTGCAAAACCCGAAAATCCAGAACAAACCTATGTCGCCTCGATTACCGCAAACGGCCAGACCGCCTACTTTGATACCCTGGCGGCTGCTGTCAAAACGGTGCAGAGCGGGCAGACGATCACACTGCTGAAAAATAGCGATACGACAGGGACCATTACGATCTCCAGAGCAGTGACCTTTACGCTGGACCCTAAAACCTTTACCATGAAGGACACCATTGCTGCCGGAAGCGGGTTTGTCCTCACCAGAAGTGGCAATACCTATACGGTCAGCGTCTACACGCCCCCCACGCCGGTGACGCCTGATGACAATAACAGCGGCAGCTCCTCCGATCATGATTCTGATTACACCATCTCTCTGCCTTCCAGGACCCCTGGTGGGACTGTCAAGGCAAGCCCCCGCTATGCAGAGTCCGGTGAGACAGTGACCCTGACAGTGACACCGGACGCCGGATATGAGCTGGACAACCTGAGCGTTACGGACCGTAAGGGCAATGAGGTGAAACTGACTGAAAAGGGCGATGGACAGTATACCTTCAAGATGCCAAACTCCCGCGTGGAGGTTCAGGTTGCCTTCACCAGAGTTTCGTCCCTGCCCTTCGCGGATGTTGCAGAGGACGCCTGGTTCCGCAGTGCGGTGGAGTATGTCTATGAGAACGGCCTGATGAACGGCACCACAGCCACCACCTTTACCCCCAATGCCACCACCAGCCGAGGAATGATCGTGGCGATTCTCTGGAGGCAGGCCGGCAGCCCCACAGTGGACTACCTGATGGAATTTAACGATGTAGCGCCGACGGCGTACTATGGGGAAGCCGTCCGCTGGGCCGCCAGCGAAGGAATTGTGGGCGGCTATGGCGACGGTCGATTTGGCCCCAATGACATCATTACCCGTCAGCAGCTGGCGGCCATCCTGTATCGGTTTGCTCAGCAGCAGGGCTATGACACATCTGCCCGAGCCGACCTGGGCGGATATGCTGATCTTGGCGCGGTCAGCTCCTATGCAGTGGAGGCGCTTCAGTGGGCCAATGCCGAGGGGCTGGTTAATGGCACCAGTGCCACTACACTGTCTCCCGGCGGAAATGCAACCCGGGCTCAGGCGGCGGTGATCCTCAGCCGTTTCTGCCAGAGTATTGCACAATGAAGGATTGTCAGCTTTCGAAGCTGCAATAGTGAAGGGGCGGAGTGAAAACTCCGCCCCTTTTCATATTTAGAGACAAATGATCGTTGATGGAAGGTTTTTGAGATTTTGCTTTCTGATAAGATAGAAACCATGCGCTGGCACTCCACCGGCTTCCAGAAGCAATGAGCCGCTCATGAAGAACCCTGAGCTGGGTGAACATGTATTTCATCACAGATACTTATGGGAGAAACCAGGATTCAACAAGGCTTCTGGTGCTTGTCGAGAATAAAGAACTGTAGTAAAATAGGGAGTATGGAGGATTGTTTTCTATAGAGAATACGATTTTGACCCCCTGATCGGGGATGGACAGGAAAGGAGTGCGCACAGATGTTGATTCAAGCACAGGTATTAGCTGCCAGTTCCCTTACAACAGATCAGATCATTGACGTCGTAGCAATCCTTGTTCCTTTGCTGATTGCATTTGCAGGGGGAATCTTTCTGATTTACAGGTGGAGGCACAGAGCGGAGCGAACTGTGCGGATTGACGCATATAACAAGCTCTACCATGACGCACAGGAAATTGTCAAGAGTCATGAGCGGGAAAGCGTCTTTTTTCAAGAGGACCGCACCCTGCAAAAGAGCTTTTCAAAGAATATGACGCTTATCAATGTGGACACGGACAGTCAGTATACGAATGAGCTGCCCCATTTTGAGGGGTCCTATTTGATTACCGGTGAGGCGGGCTGTGGGAAATCCGAAATTTTGAAGCATGATTTTCATACATGCTGGCGTCGGCAATGCAGGAGGCGCCGGCTCTCTGCCAAGACAGGCACTTATTATTTTGACGCGGAAGCACTATTGAATTTGCTCAAGGAGGACGGTAGACGGAGAAGAGAGGAGCTTTTGGCAAGAATCAAAGCGGCAAGACTTCGTAAACTGCTTTTGTATGTTGATGGTGTGGATGAACTGACAGATGACAATATGGAGCGGTTCCGGCAGATCCTGGCGGAAATCCAGGACAGTGTGCAGGTGTTGGTTCCACGGTTCAGCTGCCGCACAGAATTTGCCAATAAACATTTACAGGAGAACCATTTTGACCATCGATATGCAGTAAAGCCCTGGGAACAGGTACAGCTGGCCGTCCTTTCAGACCAGATTCTCGACAGTTTGAAGGAGGAGCACTTTCCCAGGCTGCAAGCTGTCAGAAATGATATGAGGCATGGAGAAATTCCGTGGAACTTTATCAACTCTCCACTGCTGCTAAAGCTGCTGCTTTATATGAAACTGTATGGGCAGCACGATATCGCGCTAACTTCAAACAAGTTTTCCTTTTACTCGGAATTCTTCCGTACGTTGATCAGTGTTTATCAAGGCCGAAACCACCATGCCTCCTATGATGTGGACCATGAGATTGACGAGGTTGCTAAAGCGGTTTTCGATGCGTATACGAATGGGGAAAAAACGGTTTCGTCTTTTCCGTCCTTGGCACCGATTTTAAAGCAGAGATCTGGCCAGAGAGATGAGAAGGTAGGGCTTACCCATGAGACCTTTTATGAGTATCTTGTGGCCAGATACTATCACATCCAATTTCAAAAGGATACGTTGTCCAGAGAGTGCGTGGACGTGATGAAAAGTCCCTATTCGAATGACTTTGCGGATTTTATCACAGACGCCTTTTCCGCTGACTCGGAAGAGCAGCAGATTCTTACAATGAAATTGATGGTTCGGCTCTATGCATATACCTTACTGCCGTCTGTTAGGGACATGCTTCAGCGGCAATTTGCAATCGAGAATCTTTGCGACCAAACACTGTCCGACTCCATGAATGACACGCTGTCTGCAGTCAGCGAAAAGCAAAATCCGTTTCTGACCCTGAAATACGAGATTATCTTCCGCATGGGGCGGTTTCCGCCGGAGATCGAACGGGATATGCGTATCCGTTTTCTGGAGTTTGTCTATGAATATGATACCAACACAGGTGCAAAGTATGATCAGCCCTATTTCGAAGCGGTTTTGAAGCGATGCTGTGCAATCAGTGCATCTTTTCTTGGAGGAGAGCGAGTGGAACTGGACTATATCAGGCATATGCTGGATTTTGGAACCTATCCGTATGACGAGAATTATGATTTGGCAAACCGTTCCCACACATTGGTGTATTACTCCGATGTGCCAGACAGCAATCTTGATACATTCCGGGACCGCCATGCGGAAAACTCGTGGTCGTTTGCCCGTGCCAAGCGGATGGAACGGCTTGCCTTTCCACTGCCGGATTCCATTTCCGATATGACAGCCAAAGAGAAAAAGAAATTTTATTTCCGGGCCTTTGACATTGCGACCATCTACACATTTTTGCGAAGCCGGCCTCACCAGACCCTGAGCCCGGAAGAACTTCACATCCTTACAGATTTCAAGATTGATTTCATAGGGATGAGTGACGAGCGCCGAACCATCCTGCGGGATATGAAGGAGGAGACCTTGAGGCTGGCTCAAAGCAGAGGATGAGGCCGTCAAACAGGCGCCCGGTCAGGACATTACTGCTCCCAAGCGTGAGTTTGTGAGCCGGGGCTGCTGAGCAGGCAGGGGTTGTTGGCAGCCGGGAGAAATCCTGGAAGTCGGCCTCTGATTTTGTCTCTTTCCTATCCTAGCAAATGAAAAACGGGGTTTTGGCAATTAGCAGACAACATTTGTTCAGAATATGAAAAGGACTCCTGTCCGAACCCTGTTTGGAGGTTCGGACAGGAGTCCTTTTTGGCGAGCTATGTAGTGTGCTTTGCCAGATTTAGATGACGCCCTTTTGAGAGAGCGCAGAGAGCTCCGCAGGAGTATAGCCGATGGAGGCCAGGATTTTTGAAGTATCTTCTCCCAGCATCGGGGCGGCTTTCATGATGCTGTCTTCCTCATAGGAAATTTTAATGGGAGTTCCAGTGATGGTGATCTTTCCCATACCGGGCTGGTCAACTTCCCAGAGCATATTTCTAGCTCTGGTCTGGGGATGGTTCACCAGCTGTTCAATATTTTGAATACGGCCGAAGGGGATACCCGCTGCCAGGATCATTTCCTCCAGCTCCTGGACGGTCTTGGTGGTGCTCCAAGCCTCAATCTGAGGCTTGAGGGCGGCGTAGTGGTTGCAGCGCTCAAAGTTCGTGACAAAGCGGGAGTCCTGAGGCAGCTCCGGCCGGCCCATCATGTCGCAGAGCTTGGCAAACATCTCATTGGTGCCGCAGGCGAGAACAAACATGCCGTCCTTTGCTTGGAAGGAGTCAAAGGGGGCGATGGCCTGATCGCTGTTGCCGCTGCGGGAGTGGAGCTCCCCCAAAATGGTGTAGTCGATGACGAAGTGATCCATGATGTGGATCATGGTGTCCACCATGGCAACGTCCACATGGCCGCCTTCACCGGTTTGCTCACGCTTGTAGAGGGCCATGAGAATGCCGATGGCCAGAAGCGCGCCGGTATAGTTGTCGGCGATTGCGGGGCCCACCTTGGTGGGCAGTCCATCGGCAAAGCCAGTGACATCCATCATGCCGCCCATGGCCTGGGCCACAATGTCATAGCAGGGGCGGTGCGCCAGCTCGCCGTTCAGACCAAAGCCGGTGATGTTGGCGTAAATGATTCGGGGATTGATGGCTTTCATGGCCTCATAGGAAAAGCCCAGCTTTTCCAGCACGCCCACCTTGTAGTTCTCGCAGACCACATCTGCGGTTTTTAAAAGCCGGCGAAAGACCTCTTTTCCCTCTTCGGACTTCAAGTCTAGGGTAATACCGGATTTATTCCGGTTCAAACAAGCATGAAAACCGCTTTCACCGTTTTTCATGGGGCCCCAGGTGCGGACCTGGTCGCCAACGCCGGGACGTTCAATCTTGATGACCTCTGCGCCATGATCTGCTAGGTTCATGGTGCAAAAGGGGCCGGCGTATGCCTGAGATAAGTCGAGGATTCTCACTCCCTCTAATGGCCTCATAGTATGATATCTTACCTTTCCAAATTAAAATCTGCAATTTTCCACCAACATGGCGATTCCCTGGCCCCCGCCGATACACATGGTGACAAGGCCGGTTTTTTCGCCCCGGTCCCGGAGCTCATCCAGGACTTTGATGGTAAGGATTGCCCCGGTGCCGCCCATAGGATGCCCCAGAGCAATTGCCCCACCGTTGACGTTGACCTTCGCCATGTCAAAGCCCAGTTCCCGGCAGCATGGAACCGCCTGGGCAGCAAAAGCCTCATTAATCTCGATAATGTCAATATCCCTCAGGGTTTTTCCAGCTTTCTTCAAGAGCTTCGGCGTCGCGGCCATGGGCCCCATACCCATAAAGTGGGGATGGACGCCGGCCACGGCATAGCCGGTGATCTTGCCAAGGGGCTTCAGACCCAACCGATCCGCCAGCGCCTTATCCATGAGGACCAGGGCAGCAGCACCATCGCAAAGGGGAGAGCTGTTGCCCGCCGTTACCAGATCACCTCGGTATGCAACGGGAGTTAGTCGTCCTAAGGATTCCATCGTGGTCTCCGGACGGATGGTCTCGTCCCGCTTGATGCGGATGGGGGCGCCCTTGCGCTGGGGAACGGAGACTTCCATCACACTCTCGTCGTAGAATCCACGGTTCCAGGCGGCGTCGGCCAGCTCATGGGACCGCAGGGCAAACCCGTCGCACTCCTGACGGGTCATGTGAAACTTTTCCCCTACATTCTGCGCGGTGTCCACCATGGGACACTCGCCAATGGCATCCGTGACACTGGGGGGATCATAGAACATCTCAGGACAGGGAACCTGAAAGGCCTTCTTGGGCTTTGCCATGATCCAGGGGCGTGTGGAGTCGCTCTCCACGCCGCCGGCTACCACCACGTCATAAAAGCCGGACTGGATGGACATGGCGGCAAAGGCCACGGCGTTGGCGCCGGAGCCGCACTCCCGGTCCACCTTGATGGCAGGGACTTCCATGGGGAGGCCGGCAGCCAGCGCCGCGGCGCGAGCAATATTTTGCCAGTCGTTATTCAAGATATTTCCAAAGATGACGTCGTCAATCAGCGCGGGGTCAATACCGGCGCGGCGAACAGCCTCCCGGATAGCAAGGGCGCCCAGGTCCGCCGCGGTGATAGAGGACAGAGCCCCGCCTACCCTGCCCACGGGCGTGCGTACCATGGATACAATCACAGCTTCTCTCATGCTGAATGATCCTTCCTCTCTGCTGCGCTGGGGGCACAGAAAGGATGCCCACACAGCAAGCTGTAATGAAATTTAGGAGACAGCCACCGCAGGCGAGGCGCGAGCATCTGAAACGGGAGTCGGGAGGACCGCTCCTCGTACGGCGGCACAGAGATCAAATCGCCTTGATGTGGTTTTTCATGGTTCCGATGTGCTCAATATAGGACTCCAGAACCTTTCCGTCGTAGCTTCTAAGGTCGGCATTATCGAACTCCTTCTCATTAAAGGAGATCACAGTGCCGCAGGAGCAGAGATCGCCCGGCTTGAGGGTATGGGCCTGACTGAGATAGGGGATCATGTAGTCCACCTGGAAGAGCATCTCATTGGTGGAGCCCTCCTGCATTTTCTTGCCGTCCAGATAGGCCTCCATGGTCTGGTCAAACGCCTTGTCAATGGGCAGCTCGTCCACCGTCACCAGCCAGGGGCCCATGGGGGCGAACGTGTCGAAGCACTTGTAGCGGCCCGGATACATGACTTTCTCCTGCTTACCCTCGCCGTTGACGCAGATCAGCCACTCGCGGTTCATCCGCAGCGTAAAGGCCGTGATGTCGTTATGCACCGTGAAGCCATAGATGTAGTCACGGGCCTGGGACTCAGGGACATTCTTACCGCCCTTGCCAATGACAAATACCATTTCGACCTCGGTGCCCACGATGCCGATATCGGGGATTTCAATGTCGTCATAAGCGCCGCACAGGCAGGAGTTATATTTGCTGAAGTACAGGGGATGAGCGGGCCCCTCAGGCTTGATGCAGCGCTCAAACTCGAACTTGTTGTTGATCGCCATGGAGAAAATTTTCTCGGGATTGGGCACAGGGGCGCGGAAGTGGATGTCCTCACAGTTGTATAGAATGCGTTCGCCGCAGGGGCCCGTTGCGTCCAGGTGCTGCTCCACATACTCCATGGCCAGACGCAGCTCAGCCTTGCCGTGTTCACCGCACTCAATCATCGGAACCATCTCGGAGGGAACCACCACATCCGCCAGCTGCTGTGCCCTGGGGGCGCCCTTGGCCTTTTGGTATGCGGCATAGGCGTAGTTGCAGTCCGCAACCTGCCCGTTGGACATCAGCACACCAATTCGGTTGATCTCACCGACGTTAAAGCTGCACAGTTTCATTGTTTTTCACCTTTCTATCCTTTGATTGTTTGATTAATCATGAAGGCCCAGAAGCCAACCGGGTGTGACAACGCCCATCTGATGGATCTGCTCCTCGCTGACTCCGAATTTATCGCGGAGGAATTGGGCAAAGTGGATCAACCCCTCCACTGGCTCGATGTTGCCGTTTTGACCGTAATCGGAATCGATCACCAGCCGTTCGGCAGGAATAGTTTCCAGCATGGCTCCAACCACACCCGGATCGCCGTCGGCAAAGCTGGAAACTGGGTCGATATCGCAGGCATTCAGCTCCAGGATCGCGCCCATGGAGGCCCAGCGGGACATCTGTTCCAGGGTGGCATTAATCATGCAGAAGGGATGATTTACCAGGATGCGCGAAATTCCCTTTTCCACCGCCGCTGAAAGCAAAGCGTCGATCTCGGCGGGGGAGCCGTGGCCTGTGGCTAAAACGACCTCGGGTCGTTTTGACAGATATTCCAGGAGAGCGTTCACCTCCGGCAGAAGAGCACCGCCTTCATCCAAATAGTAGATAGGGGTCTCAGGAATACTCTCTCTGCCACCCCCGACAAAGGCCTTGCCGGCATAGGCCTGGATATGGTGCTTTGCGGAGACGGTTGGCATTGTGACCAGCTTTACGCCCATGCCGCAGGCTGCGTCCACGGCTTTGAGGTTGATGCCGCCCTGGGCGTTGTTCAGGACAATCTGGCCAAAAATTTGGGGAGTACCCTCCTCCTGACCAAAGTGGCTCTGGACCAGCTGCGCACTCATCATAGTGGGGAAGTAGTGATCCTTGATGACCAGGCCGCGAAAACCCTTGGCAGCGGCGTTCCGGAAGACATCCAAAGCATCCACACACCGTTTGGAGATGGAGGGACCTGCGTGGATATGCAGGTCACAGAGCCCCTGAATAGCAGTTTCTAAAGACATGAATTCCCCTCCTTATGCAAAAACGTTGGGCAACAGCATGACTACCTGGGGCAGATAGCCCAGGGCAATAGTAATTGCCATGGCAACAAAGGCAAAGGGAAGCACGGCCCGGCAGATTTTGGAGAAGCTGATACCCGAGACATTGGAGGTGACAAACAAGGTCATTCCCACGGGCGGGGTAATTAGACCGACCGTGATCAGCAGACAGTACAGCAGGCCAAAGTGCACAGGGTCCATACCGATGAGATCTGCCAGAGGGGTGAGGACAGGGATGAACACCAGCATGGCAGCAGTGGCATCCATGACACAGCCCACTGCGACCATCAGGAGGATGCAGATCAGCAGAATCAGATACTTGTTGGTAGTGATAGCCAGCACGGTGGACATGACCACCTCTTTGACACCGGCAATCGCCAGAGTCCAGCTCATGATGTTGCCAAAGGAAATGATAATCAGCAGCGCCGCAGAGACCATGCCGGCCCGCATCAGAGCGGCGGGAAGCTTTTTGAGATCCAGCGTCTTATAAAGCAGACCGACAATGATAGAGGCGACTACAGCCACAGTGCCGGATTCTGCTGGGGTGAAAATCCCGGTCAAAATACCGCCCATCATGATCAAAGGAATCAACAAGGCAGGAATGGCCTCCACAAAGGCTTTCCCGACACGGCGGAAGGAAAATGTTTTACTGGGAGCAGGATAGAGATTGAAGATCTTACCACTGACAAAGATCACGGCGATAAAACCAAGGGCCAGCAGAATTCCAGGTACGATACCGGCCAGAAACAGGGAACGGACAGAGACACCCGTCAGAACACTGTAATAGACAAATGTGGTGCTGGGGGGAATAATCGGGCCAAGTACGGCGGAGGAAGCAATCAGCGCGCCGCTGAATTCCTCTGTGTAGCCATCTTCCTTCATTTCAGGAATTGCGACCTTACAGAGAATAGAGGAGACTGCGTTGGCAGAACCAAGAATAGCGGCCAAGACGGCGGAGACAATGACCACCGCATAGGCAAGCCCACCCCGGATCTGGATCACCAGTTCGCGGAACAGGGCGAAAAGGCGCTTAGTGATGCCTCCCTCATTCATCATTTCGCCGGCGATAATAAAGAAGGGAATGGCCGAAAGACCCGTAGAGTTTAACCCAGCAAACATCCGGTTGATAATCGCACCAAAATAACTCATATCTCCCATATAGGCGATATGGGCAACACCAGTAAGCCCCAACAGAAAAGCAATTGGCATGCCAATCAAAAGACATACGACAAAAATCAGAACAACAATCAACTTAGGTGCCCTCCTTTTTAAAGGCGACGGCTTTGTACTTGGCAATTCGGTTGGCAAGGCTGCATACACAGAACAAAATCATCAGAGAAAAGCCGATTACAAAGGCCGCATAAGGGACAGTCATGGGAATTTTCAGTCCGGAAGAGATTGCAATTTGGGTGCTCCTGGCTGTAATAGTCTGAATGCTGAGGACCAGACAGATTACCAGCAGTACCAGGCTGAACAAATCCGTGACAATGCCAAGAAGAAACTGTACCTTGGGAGTAAAACGATTCAGCAAAGAGTCAAACCCCACCAACTCTCCATAACGGTAACTGACGGCTCCGCCCACCATACCGATATAGACCATGGCAAAACGTTGGAATTCATCAGACCAGCTAAAAACTTGGCCAAATAAGTAGCGTCGGACGACTTCGACGAAAGAGACAATAATAGTGGCAGCGATCAGGATTGCCAAAAAGTACTTGATGATCTGACAGATCCAATCCATCGCGGCATTGTATTTTTGAAGCATGAGTGCCCTCCTTTTTCGATCTGCGTCCCCTGCCGCACCAGACTGGAATCGGGCGCGGCAAGAAGACGCGGGGTATTTATGCCAGACCGCGGGCCATCTCCACAAAATCCGCGATCAGGGGGTCCTTGGCCATATACTCGTCCACAATATGGGCAGTGGCGTCCTGGAACTCCCTAAGCTGGGTGTCGTCCAAAACTGTAATTTGCATGCCGTTTTCCTCGCACTTCGCCCGGGAAGTCTCGTCTATTTCCAGGATGTATTTCTCAAAAGTATTCTTCATAGCCAGGTCTCCGGCGTCCATAATGAGTTGTTGATCCTCGGAGCTGAGGCTATTCCAGAAGTCCAGATTTGCAATGCTGATGCCAGGAAAACAGTACATACCGACCTCAGTAATATAATCCACAACCTCATAGTGCATTTGGCCGGCCAGAGTGGTGTAGTTTACCTCTTCTCCATCCACTACATGGTTCTGCAAGGCAGAGTATAGCTCAGAATACTGAATGGTGACAGGGTTGGCACCAAGAGCCTTGATGGTAGCATCCAAAACGTCGCTGGTAGGAATTCTAATTTTGAGCCCCTTCAGGTCAGCCACGCTGTTGATTGGCTTGCTAGTGGTTGCAAAATGGCGGATGCCATTCTCGCTAGTGAACAAAATTTTGATACCCAGCTGTTCACCTACGGCATCACAGATAGCCCGATATTCGTCGCTGGTAAGAGCGGCGTATTCTTTCTCATAATTGGTCAGCAGGAAGGGCAGGGTGAGGACTTCCAGCAACGGGGTGTACATGCTGAAAGTAGTGCCTCCGACGCTGCTGATCTGGAGAGTGCCGTCGATTACCTGCTGAAGAATATCCTCATCAGTGCCCAGGGAGGAGGAGTTGTGAACGACAAACTCAAATCGGCCGCCACTTTTTTCCTCAACTTCGGCAATAAAATCTTCCTCAGCCATGGTAGGAGCCTGCCCGGGCAAAGAGGTTGAGGCCAGGTTGATCACATACTCCGCAGAGGAATCATTTTTGCCGGATACTTCATCTGGAATTTCCACGTTGGCATCTTCTCCGCAGGCAACCAAACCCAGCATCATTACAAAACACATGATACATGCAAACCATTTTTTCATTTTCTTCTCCTCCATTTTAAATTGATCTATGAAATGCACGCGGGGTTATTCGTACAATGGCTCACCTCCCAGATAGGTCTGAACAACACTGACTTTACTGATTTCCTCAGGATTAATCTGAAAAATATCCATATTGAGGATAATAAAGTCGGCTAACTTTCCGGGCTCTAAAGTACCCTTGATCCGTTCCTCGTGCCCGACACGGGCGGCGTTGGCGGTGAACATCTTCACTGCAGAGAAGACATCAATGCATTCCTGTGGATTGACAACAGTTTTACCGTCAAAAGACTGGCGGGTTACAGCGCATCCCATTCCATGGAAGGGGTCCATATCTCCCAGGGGACCATCCGTGCCCCCGGTGACGCAGAGTCCTGCATCAAAGAAGGATTTGATTCCATGATAATAGCGATTCAGATTGCCTAGTTTTGTTTCGCCATTTAGTGTGGTGGGAGCTTGGATAAAGATGGGCTGCTTGTTGATGATAACAGGAAGCTTTTTCATTCGCTCCAACTGATCTGGTCGTGTCACCGCGCAGTGAATCAGTTCAAACTGGGTGTTGCGAGCAGGGTCCTGAATGCGTTCAACCAAATCCAATACAATGTCCAGAGCAGCATCACCAATAATGTGAATGGCAACTTCGTTTCCCAGAGAGTATGCCCGTTCAACCTGTTTACAAAACGAAGCCTCATCCAGCACCATGCAACCTTTCCAACCAGGTTGGTCCGCATATTCCTGAGAAAGAAAAGCGGTGCGTTCAGACATGGCACCGTCTGCAAAGAATTTACAGGAGCTCAAGCGAACCATTTCACCTCCGAGGCCGGAGGAAATGCCCATACTGTTTTCATAGCAATCGCAGTAGCACATATTGATCCGCATAGGCAAAGTTTTTTCCTGGGCCATTTCCTGATATAAACGGGCTCGTCCTAGAGAAGAGGGGGAGAACTCGTAGATAGCGTGGAGCGTGGTGTAACCTCGCTTGGAGCTTTCAAGCAGACAATCCCGGATGGCATTTTTTGCGTCGCCGTCATCGGCATAGAGAGGAGGACAGTTCTGCATAATATGGGCATTCACGGCAGTTTCTTTGAAAATCCCGGTGGGCTCTCCGGCTTCATTCAGCTCTACAATTTCACCAGGTAATGGCTGATAGCCCTTTTCGATTCCGGTAGCTGCCAGCAGCTTGCTGTTCCCCATATAACTATGTCCATCAAAGGACATGATATAGATTGGGATTTCTGTACTAATCTGATCCAAATCGTAGCGATTGGGCAGCCGCTGTTCAGCGAGAAGTGCTGACGAGAGTCCTTTGCCCAGGAGCCATTGACCAGACTTCAGTGTGGAAAGGCGCTTGGACATCAGGTCAATAACCTCTTGAATACTTTGGGCACCGGCCAGATCAACCTTTCTGCTGTCATCCACCATCTCGGGAATGTGGCAGTGTGTGTCGATGAGTCCGGGAAGCACCGGCTGATGCTTCAGATCCACCTGCTCGCGTACATGGTAAGCAGAAATTTCCGCATTTGATCCTACGGCCAGAATTTTTCCGCCATGGACCAACATCGCTTCGGCGCAGGTTTGATTCTCATCCATGGTGTAGATTTTTCCATTGAGAAATGCCTTGTCAAAAACCAACAAACGATTTCATCTCCTTATGTATTGTTATATATGGTAAATTTCATAAATCGCTGACCGGATTTAATCGATCAGGATGATGACCAGGGTAGCAAGCAGGTAATAGGGAATCGCAAAGGGAAGATTTGCCCGCAGGCAGATACGGGCGGGTGATTCTCGCAGCTCCTGGGACAGAGTCAGGATGAGCCCTGCAAAGGGGGAGAGCATATAAGAGAGGCAGCAGCCAAGAGACATCGCCAGACCCAACTGCAGGGAGGACACCGGCAGGATCATTTCTGCCAGGATGGGACCCACCATCAATACAGAGACGAAAGGGTGAAGTCCCACCAGAGAAAAGGCTACAATACTCATGGGCAATAGTGGCAGGACCAGGGAGCCAAGCAGATCCTGGCGGGCTGCGCAGAAGTCGGTGAGCCTCACGGCAAAGCCGGAGTATTGAATTGCAGCTGAAAAGACGCCCATGGAGAGGAAAAAGGCAGAGAGGTCCTGATTGCGGGGCAGGTAATCCTGCCACCAGAGCTGAAATACCGACGGCATCTCCGGGACACGTCCCTGAGCCAACAGCCAAACAGCAGCAACGATCAAAATCGTAATCAATAGCCGACCGGTAGAGGTGCTGAACCCCAAGCGTTCCAAAATGGTAATGGCCGCCACGATGACGATCAGGATCAGGATCAGACGTTTCACCTGCTTCCAAGCGGCAGGAGCAGCAGGCGGATGGTTCCCCAAAAGGGTTTGCCCATGAAAACGAAGAAAAGAGATTCCTACACCTAATGCTAAGCCTAAAGTCGACAGAGCAAAGGCTGGAGGAAAATAGGACTGCCAGCTGAGACCAAATATCTGCATACTCATTAAAACGGTGACAGTCCCCGGGGCCCAAAGAAAGAGTGTGCAGTAGCCCCAAGATACCGAAGAGGCCATAAAGCGGTGGCTCCCTGTGAGGCGGCTGGACAGAGCGGGGGAGATGGCGGCCAGAATAACAACCACGGAGCCAAGGCTCATGATGCTGGCCAGCAAATGAGCCAGGAGCATGACCAGGCAGAAGAGACTCACGAGGCTTTTGGTACCAGACCGAAGACATTCCGCCACGGCCGCCTCATAGCCGCCCCGCCCCATCGCCAGGGAGAGACTCTGCATAACAATGAGGATGACCGCTGTTTTCATCATGGACTGGAGCCCCTGGGACCATTGACCAAGGGGGGCGCGGCACGCAAGCAGCACCCCTGCGCCGATCAGGAAAAAGGCCCAGGCCGGAAGGCGGAAGGTCTTGCCTATGAAGGGAAGGTTTACAGCTAGGACGACTGCTGCCGCAACAGATGCGGCGCTGGACAGGGAAAAGGGAAGCAGGACATCCAGCAGATACAGCAGCACCATAGCGGACATGGAGACATTTGAAATTGTTTTTCTCATGGTTTCTGGCTCTCTTGGGTACTGGTAGTATGACTTCGTTTCATGATTTCACCAACCGATCACTGTGGGTGTTTTTTGGTTGCCCTGCCTTTGTTTAACTATAGAAGCAAATTTTGTGCCAATTAAAGGGCTGTCAGGAAGAAGCAAATTTTATCTTTAGAAATGAACAATTTAGAAAGAGATTTTTTGTGTAGATTTACGACATAAAATGACCTGAGAACAAGATGAGCAAGGAAAAACTTCATATTCCAGGTATCCAAGCATGCAAAAAATAAAAATCGAGTCATATAGTTGAGTCTTTTGACTCAACTATATGACTCGATTTGGTTCGGATGACTCGACCAAAGATGTTAAGTGTCCATCAGTTGGAGACCGTATTTCTTCAGTTTCCTGACGATGGTGGATTGGCTGGTTTGAAGTGCCTTGGCCATCTCCCGAGTGGAATGGCACATGGCAGCCGCGGCGCGGTATCGGGCCTCTTCATCATCTGCTCTGGACGCTTGCCGGGGATGGGACTCCCATCTGCCGCATTCGTTTTTCTGAAACTCCTGACGCAGATCCTCGCCCGTGATGACACTTTTCTCGGAGCATAGCAGCAGGCGTTGAATCATATTTTCCATTTCCCGAATATTTCCAGGCCAGGTGTACTCAAGGAGAGCATTTTTGGCGTGAGGGGAAAAGTGCTTTTGTATCCCGTATTTTTCGCTGTATTGCTGGAGAAAGTTTTGGGCTAGGGGGAAGATGGAATCTCTTCGTTCTCTCAGGGGAGGCACATACAGGTTCACAACATTGATACGATAATATAAATCCTCGCGGAAGCGCCCCTGGTCCACCAGATTTTTCAAATTCCGGTTTGTAGCCAGAATCACACGGACATCCACAGAGACGGCCTTGCTGCTGCCGATACGGACAACTTCTTTGGATTGGAGGACTCGCAGCAATTTTACTTGGCTGGAGAGTGACATGTCGCCAATTTCGTCCAAAAACAATGTCCCGTGGTTGGCCTCTTCAAAATAGCCGGCTCTGCCATCCTTCAGGGCACCGGTGAAACTGCCGCGTTCATAGCCGAAGAGCTCGGATTCGAAAAGGTTTTCAGAGATGGCGGAGCAGTTGATTTTAATGAAGGGTTTATCCCGTCGGCTGCTGAACTGGTGCAGGATGTTGGCGACGACATCCTTTCCAGTACCAGTTTCCCCAGTGATGAGAACGGTGGTGTTAAAGGCCGCAATTCGCTTAGCGATGCGTAGAATCTCCGTCATCTCCGGGCCATGGATCACAATATTGGCAGGGAGATTATCAGGATGAGCACCTCGCTCTTCCTGACAATAATAAAGGGTCTGAGAGCGGCCTGAACAGGAGCGGGGCTGAAAGCATTGAGCCAGGGCAGGATATTGCCGCAGAAGCTGTGTGCAGAAATCTACGTGGCCTTTGATATAACCCCGATAAAAAAGAAGGTTCATCTCCTTACCGATGCCCTCGGCCCCCAGGCCGGCCACGGAGTAATGAGCGGCAGGATTGGCAAAATAGACGGTTCCCTGTTCTCGGATCACAAGGATACTGAGCATTTCAGAGCCGGGGAGACTGTTGCAATCCACGATCAAATCAATGGGCAGATTTCCCAGAGCGTCCTGTATCTGGCGGCAGGCGGTGAGAGGATTGCTGTCGTCTACCAGAAGAACACGATCTATAATATCCAGCTCTTGAAGCTCCGGCAGAATTTCGGGGCGCATGGTCACGGCGATGAGAAGGCCGGTGCTGCCCAGCTTTTGGCGAAGAGAGAACAGGCTGACCAGACCGACCTTCTCTGCTGCGCCCACGACCATCGCCACCATCCCGGGACGGCAAAGCAGATTGGCCTGATAGCCGGAGCCAGCCTCTGTTACGATGGGCAGAAAGACATGGGCGGGGACTGCGGGCGGAATCCGGGCATAGAGACCGGTTTCAAAGAGGATGCCGTACCCGTCCACCTCCAACTGGCCAGTGTACATATCCACGCTCTTTACTTGCTCAATCACAAGCGGCGTCAGGTTCAAGGAGATGAGCGTGCAGATTTCATCTCCAGGCTTGAGAATGCCAAAGGCGGGATGGCAAGGGCCGATTTCCTCTACAACACCGGACAAAGTGCCGCCAGAGCCTGTGATGGGATTTTGCATTTTGCCCCGCATGGAGACAATGCTGCAGATTTTTTGAACCAGCTGAGCGGGATCGTCGTTGGCATCCAACCGCAGCTGAGAAAAGCTGGCGGCATTGATATTCAGAGTTTTCATGCGAATGAGAAGCTCGTTTTCAAAAATGGGAAGGGATGTGTCCAATTTCCAGGCCAGGTGGGGCAGTGTGCCCTCAGGGTCAATGCTGCGATGGGAACCGAATGGACAGGCCGCAGGCCGAACGGCATTCTGCATGGCGCAGGCATCCTCCTTTCAAAAGAGTTTGTTACTTATTATGATGCATCATGAACGGTATGTAAAGGGCAAAATGGTGTATTTGTCTATTCAAAAAAGGCGTTGTCCAGCCATATCTGGACACTCGCAGTTGCTTCTGGGACAACCGTAGCGATGAAAGGTCTGAAAAACGATTCCATTGCCGCTGAGTTTCAGAGTCCTGCTGGCAAGGGCGCTTGGGGAGGACTTATTCTGGAGCGGAGCGGCCATAGGTGGCGGAAGGGTTTGCCCCTGAGTGGAAAGGCCCCTGATACGGATGTCTGAATGATTCAGGAATGAGGCTTCGCCTTTTCCCACAGCCTGGTGAATCGGGATTCCCACTACAGAGGGCACTGGCAAAGGAGCTGCCGCCGCCACAGATTAAGCTTTTTTAAAGTAGGGGAGTCTCTTACCCAATAGAGCAGGAGGCGGATTTTCGACCCGCCTCC
>ENA-UOJP01001658-UOJP01001658.1-human-gut-metagenome-genome-assembly--contig:-C102-NODE-1658-length-24365-cov-6.289716_pt1 | contig 24365 bp, 18 predicted proteins | sample MGYA00242353_ERZ723900 | MGnify/ENA metagenome assembly ERZ723900
CTGCTTTTTCATCGAGTCTTCATCGTCTCCCAGAAAAGGGAAACCGTGCCATATTTACACCGGTTATCCCTGTCTCCCTTTGAGACCATATCGTGGATCGGAGAAGCCGCTCCGCGTGCCCTCCGACAATTTCCATGAAGCTTCTATGCGCGCAGGGCCGGCAGGAGCAGCCAAATTTTCTCCGGTGCTGGCCTCTCCACATTCCACTCGTAGAGCAGCATCAAGCCCTTTGCCAACAGCTGCGGGTCATAGATATGTGGATGGGTGCAGAAGGGTTCGGCATAGCGGGCCATTCCCCCGGTTAAAACCAGCGTGACCGGCTTGCCCAGCTCCTGCTCAATGCGGGCAACCAAGCCGTCAATCATGGCAGCCGCACCGATCACAGCACCGGATTCCATGCACGCTTCCGTATTTTTTCCAATCGCGCTGTCCACGGTGTCCAACCGGAGTTCCGGCAGCTGAGCCGTCTTGGCGGCCAAGGCTTTCAACCCTGTGGCCATTCCAACGGCAATGGCTCCGCCCCGGAAGACACCCCCCTCGTCAATCACATTAAAAGTTGTGGCGGTTCCTAAGTCCACTGTAACAGCGGGCAGCGGGCAGTTTGCTGCCACCCAGGCGGCATCCACAATCCGGTCCACCCCCACTTTCTCCGGATACTCCACATCCATCTTGAGCCCAGTCTTGCTCTGGCAGGTAATCCAAACAGGCTCCCTGCCCAGCACCGCACGGATACAGGCATGGATGGGACGGTTCAGGCATGGCACCACACTGGACACCACAGCCCCCTCAATCTGCCCGATCTCCACATCCGCTTTTCTCAGTGCGTCCCGAAGCTCCGCTTCGTAGGCCGCGCCGTCCTTTCCGGGTACTGTCTCCAACTTTGTGCAGAATACCGCGGTATGTCCCTCCGCCTCCCGCTTCTCCACGCCGCACACGCACACGGTGGTATTTCCAATATCAACCGTCAAAATCATTGCGCCGACCTCCTCTGTTCAATGGCGTCCAACAGTTTTTCGGCTACCTCATCTTTTCCCATCAGGGGCAATTCCATGACGTCGTCCTTTGTGATGAGTGTCGCTACATTCGTCGATACGCCAAAGCCGGCCCCCTCCACCTTCAAGTTGTTTGCAACGATCATATCCAACCGCTTGCTCTCCAGCTTTTTCCGTGAGTTTTCCAGCAGGTCCCGGGTCTCCATGGAAAATCCGCATACAAACTGTCCGCTCCTGCGGTTTTGTGCTACCCAACTCAAAATGTCCTCTGTGCGCTCCAAGGGGATTTCCATATCTCCATCCCGTTTTTTGATCTTGTCGTCTGCCACTGTTGTGGGCCGGTAATCCGCAACAGCCGCAGCCTTGATCAAAATATCTGTATCCGGCAGCGCTGTCTGAACCTCCCGCAGCATATCCGCTGCAGTGGTTACTGGCCGCAGCGCAACAAATGGCACAGGTGGAAGTGCCGTCCGGCCAGAGATCAGTGTCACCTGCGCCCCACGCAGCATGGCTTCCCTGGCAATGGCATAGCCCATGCGTCCGGAACTGTGGTTGGTGAGATAGCGTACCGGGTCCAGGGACTCCTGTGTCGGGCCGGCTGTTACGGTTACACGCACGCCGGAGAGGGTCTTTTTCCGTGCCAGTGACCGGGCGATATGGTTTAACAGCGTCTCCGGCTCTGGCAGTTTTCCGCTGCCAACATCCCGGCAGGCCAACATGCCGCACTCCGGCTCGATCACTTGAAATCCGTAGCGTCTGAGCGTCTTCAAATTATCCTGGGTAATCGGGTTTTCCAGCATTCCCGTGTTCATCGCCGGAGCCACTAATTTTTCACATCCCGCCGCCAGCACTGTGGTTGTCAGCATATCGTCCGCAATCCCATGGGCCAGCTTTGCGATGACGTTAGCTGTAGCCGGGGCAATCAGGATGAGGTTCGCCGCCTTCGCCAGTGAGACATGAGTCACATCATACTGAAAGTCCCTCGCAAACGTGTCTACTATGCAGCGGTTGTTGGTCAAAGTCTCAAAGGTCAGTGGTGTGATAAACTGCGTTGCGTTTTCCGTCATGATGACATGTACATCGGCCCCTGTCTTGCGCAGCGCACTGGCTACATACGCCATCTTATAGGCGGCAATCCCGCCCGTCACGCCCAGTACCACACATTTTCCCTGTAGCTTTTCCATAGCTTCACGCTCCTGCCACCCGAGTTTCCGGGCAAGTCTCTGGGATGTCTTCCTTCTGCCGCTTTTCCGCCGAAAACACAAAAAAACATCCATCTGTTTCCTGGAAACTGCAAAATACAGCCCGCAGGAAAACGCAGATGGATGGAAGCGCCAAAGCTGGAGAATACTCCCGCTACTGATGGCGCAATCAGCATGACCATGTGTTTCGGGCTCCCCCGATAGATCTCATCCGGTCATCGCAGAACCGTCTGGAGCCTAACGCTGATTCTCAATGCCGCCTAACTGCCGGTCACCGGAATATTGTGAGGTCTTCCAATGATTGAGATCATGCCGTCTTGCCAACGGCATTCTGGTGAGTGTCCGTTTTGTTGGTACAGTTTCCAAAGGCCTTCGGAATACCATCCACGTGCAACGGCGTTCTTCTACGCCGTTATCAGCGTCATTGTACCATTCACTTTCAGGATTGTAAAGTATTATTTTTGACTTACATCTTGCTGCTGCCAAAAGATCAGGCGCGGGCAGTTTAGCTGCCCGCGCCTTGTTGATCAATCGTAAATAGAATCCACGTCTCTGGAGAGGATCGTGCCGGAGTAAGCATCAATCTCAAACTCATACTCCATCGTTCCCTGCCAGAATTCCACTGTGTATTCCCAGCGGCCGTCATCCCGCTCCAAATAGCAGCGAATGTTGCTGACCTGACCGGAGGAGAAGCCAGCTGCACTCAGCGCGATGCTCTTGGCCTTGGCCTCGCCGATATAGGAGGAACTGCCGTTCTGCTGGGGTACGCTGGCCTCCGCGTCATAATCATAGGAGAGAATCTCCCCGGTCCGGGCGTCGATCTCATAGTCGTACTCTTTGTAGTCCTTGGTATAGAACTCTACATCATAGACCTGACGGCCATCATCCCAATCCAGCTTGCAACGCAGGAAGGTCACTTGGGAGGCAGTCAGCCCCGCGTGTGTCAGAGCTTTGGCCTTGGCGGTTTCCTCACTGACCAGCCCACTGTTGGGAGTCGTTGGATTGGTGGTGGCCGGAATTCCGCTGGGTCCGAAGCTGTCAGCGTCCGTCACCTGGGAGCCGCCGCTCAGAGTGATGGTCCTAGTAGCGCCATTCCAGCTGACAGACTTGCCCATCAATTCGCCAATAGCCCGGACAGGCAGATAATTCGTGCCCTGGTACAGCATGGGATAGACTGCGTTGCCCTGAGCATCCGTGAAGGTACGCTTGACACCGTCCACCGTGATGGTAAAGTCCGGATGCAGTTCCGCGGTAATCATCTGGGTCTTGGCGCTGGTGTCCGGTGTTCCCTGGACCGGGCCGGTGGTACGGCTGCCAGCGAGGGAAATGGTTCGAGTGGACTGATCCCAGTTCACATTCTTTCCCATCAGCTCTCCAATGGCCCGGACGGGCAGATAGTGGGTGCCGTTGTAGTACAGGGTATGAACCTCCTGTCCCTGGACGTTATAGAATGTGCGTGCGGTGCCGTCTACCACAATCTCCACATCTGGCCGCATCTCCACACTGACCGAGGCTGCCTCAACCGCGCCTGCGGCCACCGTCAGCGTGGTTACGAACAGTGCCATGCCCAAAGCAAGTGTGCTCAGGCGCTTCCAAAGTCTCTTCATCATTGGTTCCTCCTTAATAATATTCCAGAAAATTGATCTTGAAGATGCCTGTGTTTATCTGCCGTAGCGCTCTACCTCCCACTCACGAATCGTCCCGCTGTAACCGTCGATCGTAAAGTCGTACTTGGAACCGTCATAGAGGATCTCGCCCTCATACTCCAACCGGCCATCGTCAATATCCGTGCTGAACTCCCAAATATCGGACTCCGTGGCCCCAGGCACCTGAGCAAGCGCCAAGGACTTAGCCTCTGCCGCAGTGATCTCCTTACCGGAGCCAGTATTCCCAATCAGACTGGCCTCTGCGTCATAGTCGTACGAGAGCACATCGCCAGTATAGGCGTCAATCTCATAGTCATACTCCTTGCGGTCCTCGGTATAGAACTCTACATCATAGACCTGGCGTCCATCGTCCCAATCCAGATAGCAGCGTAAAAAGGTCACTTGACTCTCTTCCAGTCCCGCATGCTTCAGTGCTGCCTGCTTGGCCGCATCTTCACCGACAAACCCGCCGTTGGACGGTGTGCTTCCCTGTGCAGAGGCGCCCGTAGTGCCGGATGCTCCGTCTGTGGCGCTGGAAGCGCCCGCGGTATCAGTGCTTTGTCCGCCAGGGGTGTTCTTCTCTATAATCACGCCCGTGATAGCGTCGATATCATACTCATAGGTCTGCCCGTCGGCGGTAAAATCTACCGCATAGTACTCCGTGTTCCCCCGCCGGTCTAGGCCCGCTGTGGTGAAGCTGACTGATTCAGCGCTGACGCCGGCATCTTCCAGCGCCACGGCTTTCGCCGCGTCAATCCCGATGGGCTCCGCCGAGCTCGTCTGCTGGGAACAGCCGGCTAAAAGCATCACCGTCAGTGCCAGCACACATGCCTTCATCCATATCTTCATCTCAAAAACTCCTCCTCAGTTGTTGTCGTTGATGAAATCCTACCAATAAAATATGAAATGAACATGAAATGGAAAAACTTTTTCCATTTTTATTTTCCAGGGTCCGGCAAGTGCAATGTAAAGGCGCTTCCGGCGCCGGTGAGACTCTCCAGCGTCATCCGTCCACCGTGAACCTCGGCGATCTGCTGCACCATGGCAAGGCCCAGTCCCGCCCCCCGATCACTGCTCCGGGCCGGATCACTCTGGTAGAAGCGCTGCCAGATTTTATCCCTCTCATCCTCTGGGATACCCGGTCCCTCATCCCGCACGGTGAGACGGATCTCTCCTGCTTCCCGGCGCAGCGTTACCCACACTCTGCCGCCAGGTCTGCCATATTTGAAGGCATTATCCAGCAGATTTTGGAAGAGGCGGGAGAGCAGGGCCTCATTCGCTTGAGCTGTGATATGCTCTGGAATGTCCAGGATCAAGGTCTCCTCCCGCTCCCCCTGCTCACTGCACAGGGTCCGGACAAGCTCCGACAAGTCTGTTTTCCTGAACTGTGCCAGCTCTGTCTCCTGATCCATGCGGGTCATCTGCAGCAGCTGGCTGATCAGAGCTGCCATCTTCTTCCCCTGCCGCTGAATGGTCTCAATGGTCTCTCGCCGCTCCTCGGGCGTCTCATCATATTTCTCAGCGTACTCACAGGCGCTGAGGATCACCGTCACCGGCGTACGCAGCTCGTGGGAGGCATCTGCAGTGAAGCGTTCTTCCGCCTCAAACGCCCGCTCCAGCCGCTCCAGCATCCGGTCAAAGCTGCCTGCTAGCTGGGAAAACTCCCCATATCCTGGCAGCAGTCCAATGCGCGCGGACAAATCCCGCCCTTCATTGATGGTAGAGGCCGTGGCATTGATCACATCCAGTGGGCGGAAGGCCCGCCGGACAATCCAGTAACCTCCCAGGGCTGCCAGCAAAATAAAGCCCGGCATGGCAATTGCCGCGGCCAACAGCAGACTGTGTACGGCCCGGCCGCCCTCGGAGACCTCCATGAACCCACGAACCCAAATTCCTGTCTCCCAGCCCGAGGGCACCCACAAATCCAGAATGTAATATTCCCCCTGTCCAGTCTCCACAGGCCGGGTATATCCATTTTGAAACGGCTCCGAGACCGTTAAAAAGGGCTGGGGAAGCTGACCCGCCAGCAGAGCCCCGCTCTCACTGTATACCACCGTGTACACCCCGCCCTGTACAAAGCTGAAATCTGCCCCCAGCTCTAACGCCCCATCCTGTAAGGACACCTGGTTCAGATTCCCCCGCACCGTTTGGGAGAGATACGTCAAATCTGTCTGCACAGTCACCGAGCTGCTGATTGCCACCACAAAGGCCAACACCATGGCTGCCATCAAAACCATCAGCGCGGTGTACCAGACAGTAATCCGAACTTTGATGGAGCGCTTCCTCACGGCCTTTCCTCCCGGATGACCCAGCCAGCTCCCCGGATGGTGTGAATCAGCTTCGTGGAAGAGCCCTCGTCAATCTTTTTGCGCAGCCGGCTCATGTACACGTCCACATTATTGGAACTGCCGGTATATTCATAGTTCCAGATCCGGTCCTCCAGCTGCTCCCGTGATACCACCACACCCTTGTTGCGCACCAGATGTTCCAGGATGGCAAACTCCTTGGGCAGCAGGGCGATCTCTCTGCCGCCCCGCTCCGCCGTCTGCCGCCGGGTGTCTACCGTCAGGTCCCCCACGGTGAAGAGGTTGCTCCGGCTTCCCACGTGCTTGCGGGTCATGGCCCGAATGCGGGCCAGCAGCTCGTCAAAGTCAAAGGGTTTAACCAGATAATCATCTGCTCCCAGGTCCAGCCCCGCTACCCGGTCCGCCACGCTGTCCCGGGCGGTGAGGAACAGGATCGGCGTGTCCACTCCCTTTGCCCGCAGCTCCGATACCAAGGTGAAGCCATCCTTACCCGGCATCATCACATCCATTAAAATGGCGTCATACTCCGCTCCCAGAAGATGGTCCGCCATCTCCTCTCCATTCAGGCATCCATCCACACTGTAGCCCGCCTTGCTCAGCGTCTTGGTCAGAATGCGGTTGAGGTCCCGCTCATCCTCCACAACCAGAACCCGCATGTCCGCGGCGCCCCCTTTCACTGAAATCGGCCCTATTATAAAACGTTTTTTCTTTCAAAGCAAGAGCCGGCAGGCGGAAGCTTCTCCCCGCCCGGCCGGCTCCGTTCCCTTTTGACAGGCGGCATGCCCCATAAGATTGCAAGTGCACGCGCCTGGATAAAATCCTCTATGAAACCGACAGACTCCTCTGCTCCAGATACCACAAAAACCGCTTTGTCAGCATGGATTGCGGGAGGCTCTGGATCTTGGTGATCTCCTGGATATAGTTGGCATACCTCTCATCCAATCCTTCCCGCAGCCGAACACTTCCATCCTGGTCAAAGGAGAGAAGATTCTCGTCAAACAGCTTGTGGTGATTCTCGCACAGCCACAGCCCATTTTCTCCATCCAGCGCATACTCCAAACGCTGTTCCGGCGTCAAGCCCGGAGCCTTTTTGATCTTGGAAACCGGCCAGACATGCGCGCCCTGAATAATTTCCGGAATCTCGCAGCCGCACAGAGCGCAGTGCTTGTCCCCCAGTCTGCGCAGAAGGTTATAAATATAGAGCGGGGAGCGCAGGCTTTTGTTCTCCTGATAGTTCCTTTTCTCCAGGGTCATGCCCGTCCGAACGACGTCAATGCCCCCCATTTTCCTGATGACCCGCAGACTGGCCTCCGGGAGCTCCTTCAGGTTTCCCTCTAGCACCTCATAGAGCCGTATGCGCTGCTCCGGTCTCCGGAGACAGGCCAGCGCATAACAGATGAGGCTGGTCTCATACTTGTTCGCCCCGTAGGTTTTTCCGTAGACCTCAAGGGCGCCGTCCGTTCCCTTAGTCAGGTACGTGGAATTGTTGCTGCGGTTCCTGTCGGCGTTGACCTTTCGGTTCAAAATGATATCCTCTGCCGAGGTAAACGGGCTGCTAATCTGCTCCAAAGACGGGCTGGCATTGAGAAAGGTAAAGCCGATGGTACGCATCAGGCGGTAGATGAGCCGCTGGTAAGCCGTCTCCGCATTACCGGCTACATTTAAGAAATAGTAAAAGAGCCGCTTGTTTGGATAGGGATTGAGGTAAAAGAGATTGAATGCGGTGGGCACGCTCTGAACGCTGGAGTTCCTCCCGCCAATCTCCCGCTCAGAAAAACTGATATAGCACACGGTATCCTCAACATGGAGGATCGCCAGCCGTCCCTTGTTATAGGTGGCATCCAAAAACGGATCGTGATAGCTGTTGTCTACATATTCACAGGTAAACTCCATCTGCCCCGTGATTTTTAAGCAGACATCCCGGAGCACCTCCTCCGTGACCACATCGCTGAAATAAATCCCCCTGGTTCCGGACTTTTGCAGATTCTTCTTAACAACAAAGTGGGGCAACCCCTCTCGCTTAATAATTGACAATCAAAACCTCCTTTCTGCGGCTCCCGGAAATTCCCAAAATCTCTCCCAGGCGGATCACCCGGTAGTGTCCGCGTTTGATCCACCGTAAAAGATTCTGATTGACCCTGCCCTTGTGCTCAATCACATAAGAGAGCATGAATGGAATGCCGGCGCCGTGCAGCTGGTCCAAAAAGGCAAAGAGCTCTGCCTCCTGCGTCTCACTCCACCCCTCAAACCCCCGTTTTCCGTCATTATAGGCGCCGGTGGTAAGCTGGTAGGGCGGATCAAAGTATGCAAAGGTACCGGGCGTTATCCGTGCGTGAAGTGCTTTGTAGTTCTTACTGTAAAATTCAAAGTTTCCCTCTTTGATCTGCCGGGAAAAGCTGATCATCTTCTCCAGAACCCTGTCGTTGAACCACCGCATTCCCACTGGATTATTGAAGTCGTGCTGGCTGTTGAAACGAATCTGCTGCTGAAAGCCGTACAGCAGAATCGTAAACAGCAGCCTTGGGTCCCGCTTTTTGACAGGCCGGGAATTGTAGGAGTCCCTTGCCCGGATATAGGCATCCGCATTTGCCTTTTCCAGGCCGAACTTTTTGATCATGCGCCGCACATAGAGCAAATACTCGTAAGTGTCGTAATCCCGAAAAGAACGGATCAAACTTGTGACCAGATAGTTGACATCGTTATAAACGGTCCTGGCGGCGGGCATGTTGATGCCCACGTTGAAGCCTCCGCCAAAGGCATCGATAAATGTGGTGTAGCCCTTGGGCCGGTATTGGATGAGGTCCGGTACAACCTTGGCCTTGCTGCCGATGTAATTGAGCGGAGACTCGTAAACAACCTTGTCCATATCCCGTTTTTCCACGAAAAACAGGTATTCAAAATGCTTCTTGTCCTTCTGGGATTTCCAGTTTTGATATCTCTTATAGGGGATCTTTTTGCAGACATAGGTCTCCGGCTTTCCATAGCGCTTCATGGCGGCCTCAATATACTCCTTGGACATGAAGCCGTCGTTATTATAGCTGAGGATGATATACTTTGCCCGGGTCTTGGCCAGCACCCGGTCAAAAAGAATATTGGCCTTGTAAGCCTTGGACCAGTCGGAACGCATGGGGGCAGTACTCCTGGAGCCGGTGACAGTGCTGATGGCGGGATGGTCGTCTAGAACCAGCGTCTCCAGCAGGTGATACTGGGTTCCGTATTGGTTCTGGGTGTAAGGCGGGTCCAGATACAGGATGTCACAGTCCACTTGTTCGATCACAGTTTCAATTTTTGTGTTGTAGGTCTGTATCGTCTGAACCGGTGTGTTGCAAAAGTCAACAGGGTGAAAGGAAATTTCCTTAACAGCTCTTGCATCCCATTTTTTTAAAAACGCCCCATATACGCCCGCTGTATTGGATACATCAGAAACCGATTCGATGAGACTGGCCAGCAGAAAACAGTACTCATCCTCCGTCAGCTGCCCAGCCTGCTTCCACTGCTCAATCTGGTAACGGAAATAGTCAATTCGCCCGGCATTTTCCGGTGTGAAATACATCCGTTCGCTCTTTGTGGGTGCGTAGTTTTGGTACATGAAGCCGTGCATGGTCTGTTTGTTCTTGTTCAGGTAGGCAAAGGGATCAAACCCCAGTCTTTGAAAGGTACAGTTGGGCGCACATACACGCCCCCGGGTATAGGTCACAGACCAGGTCAGGTTATCGTTGATGATGATATCATAGTAGGACTTCAAATAGTCCGCCACAGAACCAGAGCCGCAGAAGGCGTCAAAAAAAGAATAGCCCTGCCGGAGCAGCTGCTTTGAGTCAAGCAATTTTTCAATTTCCGCCCGTATGGATTCCTTGTTTCCTAAATATCTCATTACAATGCTCGCTCTCTATGGGACGCTGTCTCCGCCGCCATCTGTTTTTCCCGAACATATCGGGCCTCACCGGTGCGCTTTGTGCTTCGCAGGGTATTCCAGCCGACAAAATTCTATTTTATTATAACACGCCAGTTTCGATGCCTCAACATCTATTTCGATTTCCCAGAGGGGTTCATATCCTGATCTGGTATTTGTAAAAAAGCCGCCTGGAAGCCCAGGCGGCGTCAGAAGGCAGTCCCGCTCCGGCCGCTTTCAGAGGTGTTCAGATTTTTTCAAACTCCTCCACATCGGAGACAAAAACCGTCGCGCCTCCCACCACAACCTTTGCCGGAACATCTGGGCCTGTGGCTCCCATTTTGACTGTAGAGGGAATCGGTTCCTCCCTGCGGGAACAGTGCTCCCGGATGACACTGATGGCCTCTTGCACCTTTTCTGCCTGCGTGCCGATGAGCAGCGTGGCATTGCCCGCCGTCAGAAAGCCGCCTGTAGAGGACATCTTTGTGAAGTAAAATCCGGCTCTGGTTAAGGCTCCGCAAACCTCGTTGACGTCCTTCTTGTTAATAATTGCGGTAATCATCTTCATTTTGCTCTCTCCCTTCCAAGTCGTCTCCAGCGGGGCATGGTTCTCTGCCTTCCATTCGTGAATCTGTTTGAGATACAGTGCAACGCCCAGTGCCCCGGTGATGACCTCTGCCAGCGGAAACGCCAGCCAGGTGTATTCCAGCCCCAGCAGGGACATTCCCCAGAAGATGGGAATCAGGCAGAAAAGCTGCCGCGTCAGCGAAAGCAACACGCTAGGAACCGCCGCACCAATGGCCTGAAAAAATACCGGAAACATCAGCGACACAACAGACGGCACAAAGCTGATGCCTATGATGTGAAAAGCATGGATGCCAATGTCCAGTACCTCCTGCTCCGTGGAGAAAATTCGGATCATGGGACCTGGGATTCCCTCAAAACAAAGCGTCCCCACCATCATAAAAATTCCGGCGAAGATCATAGCGTCTTTCGTAATCTTCTGGCAGCGTCCATAGTCTTGCTTGGCGTATGTATAGCTCAGCAGCGGGACAATACAGGTTTGCAGCCCTCCCAGGGGAATGAAAAAGAACGACTGAAGCTTGTAGTAAAGTCCCAGCACTGTGACGGCCTCGTCAGAGAAGCCGGCCAAAATGATATTGAGCGCCATGATATAGACTGTATAAAGCGCCTGCATCAGGATAGAGGGGTAGCCCAGCCGGTAAATGGCCTTGACACAGGGCAGCATCTGTCCCTTTCCGGGCGGACGGTAAAACCCGTGCCCAAAGGTAATGGCTGCCGCCACAAACTGTCCCGCAACCGTGGCATAGGCCGCTCCCGCAACCCCCAGGGAAGGGATGGGTCCTGCTCCGAAGATCAAAATCGGGTCCAGGACAATATTCGTCATCGCACCAGCCACCTGCGCCAACATGGGCCGCCGCATGTTTCCCGCAGCCTGATGCACCTTGGTCCAGATACCCTCCAGAAAGACACTGATGCTGCCCACGCACACAATGGTTCCATATTGAACAGCATATTCAATGGCTTCAGGCGCCGTGGCAGAGGTCATCACATATGGCCGCATCAGCAGAGTACTGGTCAGGGCAAAGGCCGCCCAGCTGATCAGCGCCAGGGCTGTACCAGTTCCTGCCGTTTCCTCCACCTTCTCCCCCCTGGCGTACTGGCGGGACATCTGCGTATTCACCCCTACGCCGGTTCCCACGGCAATGGCCGTGATGACCAGCTGAACCGGGAAAATAATAGAGAGGGCAGTCAGACCGTCTCCTGAGTACTTTCCCACAAAAAAGCTGTCCACAATATTGTAAAGTGCCTGGATGAGCTGGGCCAGCATCACCGGAGGCGCAATTTTCATCAAAACCTTCCAGACACTCTTTTCCTCAAAAACGGCAGTGCCTGCGGCTGGTTGTCTCATCGCTGATTTCCTCACTTTACTGATGACCTGCCGACAGGCAGCACTTTTCACAGCGGTCAGCCCACAGGAGCTTGCCGTGTACCGGGCCTCTTCTCCTAACTGTAAGGCGGACCATCGGTTATTATAACAGGCTGTTTACAAATTGCAACAGAAAAATTGCCGGATTTCTAGACGGTTTGTTTTCCGTACATGGTTGTCGATACGAAAGATACTCTACCAGCCGCTGTATGAAATGATGATGGGAAACCAGTGGAGACTCGGTTTGCGGGACAATGTCCGGCCCAACGGAGGAGCAGCCGGCCCACACTCCCATCTATGCAGATAAGGCGAGGGCAGGGACTAACACCCCCGCCCTCGCCAAAAGCATGTTGATTGGATCTCCTTTATACCAGGGTATAGAGCAAAACCTCCTTAAAAAGATTGCTCCAGACGTTTTTACTCTTTCCAATGTACTCAGGATTTTCCTCCTTTTCATCCCAGACAATGCCTGCAATCCGCTCTCCCAGATCATTCCACACCATAAATGGGTCCTTTTTCCACCTATAAATTCCGGTGCCAGGATCGACTTCAACCAAGGCGCGAAAGGCGCCCACCACAGGATAGAGAATTCCCTTGGGAACCAAGTATTTCAAACCAGCCTGATAGAACATCGTCTGCCCCACCACTTTGCCGTCGTCGAATTTGGCATATTTCTTGGCACCATAATAATGCTTATTCTTCTGCACCATTTTAGGGAACTCACATTCCACCGTTTCCCACAGGTGGAAAATATCATCAATGATAGGGGTCATCTTCACCAGAACTGCCTCACGTTCTTCCCTCCCCTGTTTTAAAAAACGTTTGAGACTTGCCTCCTTCCCCGTGTAGCTCTGGATGGGCTGGCTGTCCCCGGAGAGTCCCTGCTGGCCGACAATCGGATAGAGATTCTGGTTAAACATATTCAGGATGGTAATAACTTCGCGCACATCGATAATGGCAACATTCTCACTGTAGTGTTCATTCATGTGATATGCAATCCGCCGCTCAAAGGGGAAAGGCTTCAGAATCTGCTTGAGGGTTTCAAAACTCTTTTTCAGCTCCTCCTGCGATTTCAAATCCACTTGAACGGATGTGTTGCGCGCAGCAGCCAGTTCTACCGGGGAGGAGAGCCCTACAAAAAATTCAGCGAAGACATAACGCGCCTCCGGCAGCGTCTCATTCTCCTGTGCGTCGAAGATAGCGTGAAGCGTATGTCCACCGTCGATATTACCATGGATTTCGCCGTCGGACAATTCCACAGTCAACGTCTCCGTACGGTTATCATAGTTCACGGACTCCACTGAAAACAGCAAACCCCGATTCAACTCGTGAAAGTCCTCATTTTCCATCAGGCTGCTGGCGATGGTCTTTGCCACCTCGGTGGTCATCTTTTGATCTCGGGGATTCGTCCGCATCCAATTCCGCAATTCATTGGGAATGGTCTTTGTGTCCAGATAGCATATATACTTGATGTGCCCCGTTGGAAGTCGGTTTGGATCCCTCATGGTTTTAAATTCTCTTGCGTGCATTTTCAGTTTGTCTGACATGGTTTTCACTCCTTTGTAAAATAAAAACACCTTCGCACGCAAGATACGAAGATGCAGACAATGAGACAACGCCACAGCAAAACTGCTTGGCGGGCAAATTCACTTGACCACAAATTCATATCTCGCATATGAAAATTGGATGCCTCAACGGCTCTTGCCATTAGGACTTGTCTTCTTTATACCATATCAGAGCCCAGGAAGTCAATCCCAATTACGAGACTCCTCTCAGTAAGATTGTCATCGCCGCTTTTCTGGTCACGCCGCTCTTTGGTAGACAGGCCCGGCGCAGCGACGCAGCCTTGAAGGGAGCCGTTAAAATTAATATTTCTCCTCAATAAAATAGAATCGCCGCAAAGCGGCGGCAGCAAACCGAAGCCAGTGGAACGGGTTGGGAAAGAAGGCTCAAAAGAGTGAACGGATGACGTCTTTTCTGCCGTTGGCATAAAAACGTCGGAGCAAAGTGAACTCTGCTCCGACGTGGCGGAGATGGAGGGATTTGAACCCCCGCACGCCTTTCGGCGCCTACCGGATTTCGAATCCGGACCCTTCAGCCACTTGGGTACATCTCCATATCGCACTTTGTTATTATGCCATATTCTTCTTTCGCTTGCAAGTCTTTTTCACCTTCCAAGCTTTCTTTTCTCCTAAAACCTTCTAATCGCTGCTCAGAGAGTGGCCGGCATCAGCCGGCCACTCTCTCGAACCTTTCCACTCAGCGCTCATATTCCACGATGCCATCGATCATAGTCATATCCACTTTCAGCTTGTGAATATCCATAGGGGCAATCTTTAAAATATCATCGGAGAGCACAATCATATCCGCCAACTTACCGACCTCAATACTCCCCTTGATGTTCTCCTGATAAGAGGCATAGGCCGGATGCAGGGTATAGCATCGGATGGCATCCAGCACAGAAACACACTGAGTCTGGTCAAACTGATAGTCCTTCGAGCGGTCATAGCGGTTCACTGCGGCATCGATCACATGAATGCCGACAGGCCCGGAGGGCGCGTCAGAGTGCAAGGAGACCTTGATCCCAGCATCCAGCATACTGCGGACAGCCTCCAGATAGCGGCTGCGCTCCGGGCCATAGAAAGACGCGAGGTTTTTGCCGAGCATCTGAATCAGGCCGGGATGGAGAACTGGGCAGATATTCATTCTCGCCATCCGGTCGATCAGGTCCTGATCGACAATCACACAGTGTTCAATCCGGTGGCGTAGCCTCTTAACCTTCTCTGGATTTTCAGCAAAACAGCGCTCATATCCCTCTACCATAAACTCAACGGCCAAATCTCCCACCGCGTGAGCCGTGGCCTGGCATCCGGCATCGTTGATCTTTTTGATATAATCCCAGGTCTCTTCCCGCTCCCAGCCCCGTTCACGAGGAAGACTCGGATCATGAGAATAGGGCTCTCGGGTCGCGCAGGAGGGGCCGCCGGTACCACCGTCAATCATAAACTTACAGGGCCCTACCCGGAAATGCTCATCTCCAAGCCCAGTGAGAAAGCCCAGCTTCAGCCAATGGTCATTATCCTCCAAAGAGTAGGGCTTACCAAAAATGCTGTGGAGCGCCATGTAGCTGCGAACCCGGAACTCCCTGTCCCGGCAGAGTTTCTGCATCGTGTGATAGGAGGGCCGGTCACACTCGCCCATATCGCCCACAGAGGTAATACCAGCAGCGAAACACTGCTGCTGGGACTTCAGCGCGGCTTTGCGCTGCTGCTCCTCCGTGTATTCCACCTGACCCCACAGCCAGAAATGTGTGTGGCCCCGCACCATGCCAGTCAGCCTGCCATCTACAACCTCCACCTCGTCGGCGGGATATTTGGCCGCGTCCTCCGGACCGTAAACCCCCAGATATTCCAAGGCCTTATGGTTATACATGCAGATATGCCCGCCGCCATGCATACAGTGAACAGGGTGGTTGGGAGCGGCCTCATCCAATTCCTCAATGGTTGGATGGCGTCCCTCTGGAAACAGCGTGGGCTCGTAACCCATCATGGAAATCCAGCGCCCGGGCTGAAGCGTGCTGGCGGTTTTACGGATCATCTGCAGCATAGCCTCTAGAGAGGGGCAGTTCTTCTTGGTGGTGTCGATCATGCCGCAGGACATGTCCGGCCCCAGCATACCATTGAGAATCGGGTGAAAGTGGCTGTCGTTGAAGCCGGGAAGCAGTGAGCGCCCCGCCAGGTCATAGACCTTGGTATGGCTGTCAAGCAGCTGGTCGATGTCCGCATTGGAGCCGACGAAAACAATCTTGTTTCCTTTAATACCGACAGCCTGTGCCACCTCATCGGTCTCATTCACCGTAATGACTCTGCCATTTTTAAACGCCACGTCCAGGTAAGAAAAATCAAAGTTCATGCAGGCCTCTCCCTTCATCATGTCTGCCGGTGCGGACCGGCATCAAAAACGGAAGGGGCGGTTGCTAGCCGCCCCTGTTTCTTTGTTACCGTTCGTATTCCACCACGCCGTCAATCATGGTCATATCCACTTTTACATTGTGCAGCTCGTGGGTGTCAATCTTGAGAATATCCCGGTCCAGCACGATCAGATCTGCCAGCTTTCCATTTTCAATGCTGCCCTTGATATTCTCCTCATAGGAGCTATAGGCGGCGTTCCAGGTGCAGCAGCGAATGGCATCCAAGAGGGAGACCGCCTGGGTCATATCGCACTGGTAGTCCTGCCGGATGTCATAGCGATTCACAGCGCCGTCAATCATCTCAAAGCCCACAGGGCCGGAGGGAGCGTCGGAGTGCAGAGAACACTTGATTCCGGCCTCCATCATGCTCTTCAGGGCACCGAGATACTTGTTGCGCTCAGGACCATAGAACCGGGCCAGATTCTTACCGTTGCGGATCTGCAGTCCAGCGTTGACAGAGGGGCAGATATTCATCTTGGCCATCCGGTCAATCAGGTCCTGATCCACCAAGGTGCAGTGTTCAATCCGGTGGCGGCGGGCCTTGAACGCCTCTTTATCCGCACAGGCGGCGAAGGCCTTCTCATAGCCCTCCACCATGAACTCCACCGCGCCGTCGCCGATGGCGTGGGCCGTGGCCTGGCACTCGGCGTCGTCAATCAGCTTGATATAATCCCAGGTCTCTTCTCGCTCCCAGCCCCGCTCACTGGGCAGCTCCGGATCATGGGAATAGGGCTCCCGAGTGTAGCAGGAGGGGCCGCCGGAGCCGCCGTCGATCATGAACTTGCAGGGGCCAACCCGGAAGTGCTCGTCGCCAAGACCCGTGATAAAGCCCAGCTTCATCCAGTGCTCATTGTCCTCCTTCGAGTAGGGCTTGCCGAAAATGCTGTGAAGCGCCATATAGCTGCGAACCTTGAACTCACCGCTGCGGCACATCTTCTGCATAATGTGGTAGGAAGGGCGATCGCACTCGCCCATGTCGCCAATGGAGGTAATTCCATTTTCCAGCAGTTGCTGGTGGGACCGCATAGCGGCCTTTCTCTGCTGCTCCTCGGTGTATTCCACCTGGCCCCACAGCCAGAAGTGGGTATGTCCCCGCACCAGACCAGTCAGCTTGCCGTTCTCGACTACAACCTCACCCTCAGGATACTTGGAGGCGTCCTCGGGACCATAAACCCCCAGATATTCCAGTGCTTTGGAGTTATATGTACTAATGTGGCCATTGCAGGTGCAACACTGCAACGGATTGTTGGGAGCTGCCGCGTCCAGTTCCTCCAAGGTGGGGTGGCGCTGCTCAGCCAGCAGACCGGCTTCATATCCCATGGTGGAGATCCACTGGCCAGGCTTTTTGGTGGCCGCGATCCTGCGGATCAAGTCCAACAGCTCAGGAATGGTTTTGCAGGCGCTCAAGCCGGTATCTACCATGGCAGAATCCAGTTCCGGTGCAATCATGCCATTGAGAATCGGGTGATAGTGGGTATCATTGATGCCGGGCATCAATGTGCGGCCTGCCAGATCATAGACCTTCGTGTGCTCGTCAATGAGCTGGTCGATGTCCGCGTTGGAACCGACAAACACAATCTTGTTTCCCTTGATACCGACAGCCTCTGCGATCTCATCGGTATCATTGACTGTAATGACACTGCCATTTTTAAACGCAATGTCCAGATAAGAAAAATCAAATTTCATGAAAGCCTCCCTTTTAAACCTTGCCTTTTGGCGCTCCAAAATCACAGATCACACAAAGAATTCTATAAAGTCTCATTCATTGTATGATCTCCTCTTAGTGGTCATACCATTATGCTATCCCCATTGTAGCAGACTTGTTGTCATTGTCAATAGATATTTGTGCAAAAAAGACGTTAAAAACTGAATTCCTTCCGTAGTCATCGTGAAATACAACAAAATTAAACATCTGTTTTTGTTTAAATATACAGGCGCATCAGACATCTTTATGTCATTTTAAACAATTCGCGTGCTTCACCCACCATATAGAGCGACCCACAGATACAGATCACATCCTCGCCTTCGGCGCTGCGCTGCAGCTCCCGCAGGGCATCTGTCATTGTCGCATAAGGCACCGCCGCAGCATAGCCATATTCATCCCGCAGGCGCTGGCACAGCTCCGGTGCAGGAAGTGCCCTGTGGCTGTCCGGAGTCACCGCAGCAATGCGTGCCGCCAGCGGCAAAATTGCGTCAAAGATTCCGTGAAAATCCTTGTCCGCCAACACGCCCATCAAAAAGGAGCATTTCTTTCCCGGGAAATACGACCGAAGAGAAACCGCAATGGCCTCTGCGCACTGCTGGTTGTGGCCTCCATCAATGATGATAATCGGGTGCCTGGAGACGCATTCAAAGCGCCCCGGCCACACGGCAGTGCACATCCCTTTCAGGATTGCCTCGTCTGGAATCTGCCAGCCTTTTGTACGCAGGACCTCCAGAACTGTCAGGGCTGTGGCGGCATTTTGAAGCTGATGCTCTCCCAAAAGAGACAGGCAAATTTCCGGATATGGTCCCCAGGAGAATCTCTGTCCCTCCAGAGATTTGGAAAGAGGTACGGCGGAACGCGCCGGGATCAGTGCTGCTCCCCGCTCCTGACAAATTTCCTGTGTCACCCCTACCACGGCCTCTGAGGAATCTCCCAGCACCACCGTACCTCCGGCTTTGATAATCCCGCCCTTTTCTGCGGCGATTTTCTCAATGGTGTCCCCCAAAATCTCTGTGTGCTCCAGACCAATGCGCGTGATCACCGCCGCTTCTGGCACCGGAATGCTGTTGGTGGCATCCAGGCGGCCGCCCAGTCCCACCTCCAGCACGACAATGTCGCACCCAGCGGACAAAAAGCAGCAGAATGCCACACAGGTCAGCAGCTCAAACTGGGTCGGTGCATCCTCCATGGTGTCTGCCGCAGTTTTTACCTGCTCTGTGGCTTCCGCCAGGGCTGTGTCCGAGATCGGCTGTCCATTCACCTGAAAACGCTCATTATACCGGACCAGGTGAGGCGAGGTATACAGCCCCACCCGGTATCCTGCCTGACGCAGGCAGGCGTCCAGCAGGGCCGCAGTGGACCCTTTGCCATTGGTTCCAGCCACATGGACAAATTTTAACTGCTTCTCCGGATTTCCCAGCCGGCGCAGCAGCTCCGCCATGCGGTCCAGTCCCAAATGGCTGCCCATCATATCAATCTGCGCGTAATAGCGCAGGGCTTCTTCGTAAGTCATCATCCATACTCCACTCTGCCACGGAGGGACAGTACCGAACGGCACTGTCCCTCGCCTATTTATTTTGCCTCTGCCGTGATCACTCTCCGGATGACAGGGAATACCACGCCGCCGACCGCATTGCCCAGCGTCATGACCAACAGGTAGAGCAGGGTCTTTCCGCTCCACATTCCCGCGACGGAGAAATAATACATATTGGCTACACAGTGCTCAAAGCCGCACAGAATAAACACCATCACCCCAAAAAAGAGGGACAGGTACTTTCCAAGCTCATGGGAATTCCTGTTGAAGCCCTCCACAGCTATGTAAATCAGCAGGTTGCAGAAAATAGCCAGAAGAAAGATGCTCCCTAAGCTGTCTCCCAGCTTGGTCTCGCACAGCCCGGCCGCCTTTTCTACAATCGCAGGGGCGATTCGGGTGCTGCGCTCTGCCAGGGCCAGCAGACCCGTTCCGGCCAGATTCCCCACCCAGATAGGAATGAGATCCAGCGCATAGGCGGCGTCCTTTTCAAACACGTAGCATACCTTGCCGGTAAAGAGGTGCATTCCCATCGTGCAGATAGTAAAAAGTCCCACTGTAAAAAACAGGGCTCCCAGCACCTTGTTGTCTAGAGACAGGAACACCGTTCCGCCCAGGCCAATGCATACGCCCGCTAACAGCGCGGATAAGAACAGCTTGACGACTCTCACTGAGCCGCCCTCTTCGCAGCCTCCACCACGTGTCCGATCAGAACGGAGGTGGTAACTGCTCCCACGCCGCCGGGCACCGGGGTGATGGCCTCGACAATAGGCTCCACCTCGTCATACACAGCGTCGCCGGCAATGCCGCCCTTGGCCTCGTCCCAGTTGATGGAGACGTCAATCACCACCTGGCCGGGGCGCACATAGTCCTTGGTAAGGCTCTTCAATACGCCTGCCGCGGAAACCAGAATGTCCGCCTCCCGGGCAACGGCGGCCACATCCCTGGTCTTGGTGTGGCAGACGGTAACGGTAGCGTTCTTGGCCAGCAACATCATGGCCGCGGGCTTGCCCACCACGAGGCTCCGGCCCAGTACCACGGCCTTCTTGCCAGTGCAGTCGATGCCATAGTGGTCTAGAATCTCCATACAGGCAGCAGGGGTGCAGGGCGCAAAGCCCAGCTCCTTGCCCATAAACACGCCGGCATTGGAGCCGTTCGTCATGCCGTCCACATCCTTGCGGGGGTCCAGACGGTTGCAGATTTCATCCTGGTCCGCCTTCAGATGCTTCGGCAGGGGACGGAACATCAGGACACCGTGAATCTGGTCATTGGCGTTGATGGCGTCGATGGTGCGGAGCAGCTCCTCCTTGCTGACATCCTCAGGCAGCAGGAACTTCTCCACCGCAACGCCCAGGGCTTCCGCACGCTTGGTGGCGCCCTTTTCATAGCTCAGATCGTCAGGCCGCTCGCCGCAGCGTACAATGGCCAGGGTGGGGTTCACGCCCCGGGCCTTCAGCTCCTCGCACTCCGCAATGATGCGGGCATTGAGCTTTTCATTGACTTCCTTTCCCAACAGCTGTTTTGCCATGATGATCCCCCGTTTCTCAGCCCCGCAGACGGCGGTTGACCTCGTCGGCCACCTTCCGCGCCCGCGGCATATATTCCCTCAGCATCGCATCCGCCTGATCGTCCAGCTTGGCAGCCGCCTCCCGGTCCAGCAGCGTCTTGGTGTTGACAAAAATGTTCATGCTGGCACTCTCCAGCGCTGCGGCACAGCAAAGGGCTCCGCAGCCCACATCAGATACCAGTGTCACACTGCCCTTTTCCAGCATCTCCTCCAGCAGCTCAATGGCCTCGCAGCAGGCCTTCATCATCTCAATAGGCGCCTCACAGGCGAACTTTGTGGCAGCCTCCAGCGTCTCATCGTGTTTGGGATCGTCCTTGGGAATGGAGTATGCCTTGGAGAGCGGCTCAAATGCCTCCGCGTCCTTGTCCACCAGATCCAGCAGGCGCTCCTGTACGGCAGCACCCTTTTCCAGCATTCGCTTCACGTCTGCCTCATACTGGGCATACTTCTTGCGGCCTACGGTCAGATTGCCCACCATGGAGCATAGGGCAGTGCCCAGAGCGCCCACTAGGGCGGCAGCCCCGCCGCCGCCGGGAACCGGAGCCTTGGAGGCCAGAACCGCCGCAAAATCTGCGCAGCTCTTTTCAATCATTTTCTCGCTCATTGATCGTTCCACCTTTCCCGGGAAAACCTTGTCCCCATCGCACAGGGCTCCCGCGCAGTTTTCCCATATGATACGGATTGCCCGAAGATTCTTCGGGCAATCCAGCTGATAGCATCATCAAAAATTAGAACAAACCGCTGATCTTGCCGTTCTCGTCCACATCGATCTTCTCAGCGGAGGGAACCTTGGGAAGACCGGGCATGGTCATGATGTCACCAGTGAGCGCTACAATGAAGCCAGCGCCGGCAGAGACCTTCAGATTACGCACCGTGACAGTGAAGCCCTTGGGCGCGCCCAGCAGAGCAGCATCGTCAGAGAAGCTATACTGCGTCTTGGCCATGCAGATGGGCAGGTTGCCAAAGCCCAGATCCGTGAGCTGCTGGGCCTGCTTCTTGGCGTTGGCCGTCAGCACCACGCCGTCGCCGTGGTAGACCTTCTTCACGATGGTGTCCAGTTTCTGCTCGATGGAGGCGTCGGCGTCATAGACGAACTGGAAGTTGTTGGGCTGCTCGCACAGGCGCACAACCTCCTCGGCCAGGGCCTTGCCGCCCTCGCCGCCCTTGGCCCAGACCTCGCTGAGGGCCACATTCACGCCCAGCTCGTTGCACTTCTTCTCCACCAGGTCCAGTTCCGCTTTGGTGTCAGTGGGGAAGGCATTAATGGCCACCACGCAGGGCAGGCCGTAAACGTTCTTCACGTTGTCCACGTGCTGCAGCAGGTTGGGCAGGCCCTTCTCCAGAGCCTCCAAATTCTCGTTGTTCAGGTCAGCCTTGGCAACACCGCCGTGATACTTCAGGGCGCGGACCGTGGCCACGATCACCACTGCAGAGGGGTGCAGGCCAGCCATCCGGCACTTGATGTCGATGAACTTCTCAGCGCCCAGGTCTGCGGCGAAGCCGGCCTCGGTCACGGCGTAGTCGCCCATCTTCAGCGCCATGCGGGTGGCGGTGACGGAGTTGCAGCCGTGGGCAATGTTGGCGAAGGGGCCGCCGTGAATGAAGGCAGGGGTATGCTCCAGAGTCTGCACCAGGTTGGGCTTCAGGGCGTCCTTCAGAAGAGCCGCCATTGCGCCCTCGGCCTTCAGGTCATGAGCGGTGACAGGCTTGCCGCCATAGGTATAGGCCACGATCATACGGGCAAGACGGGCCTTGAGGTCGTTGATGTCACTGGCCAGGCACAAAACCGCCATGATCTCGGAGGCCACGGTGATCTCGAAGCCATCCTCACGGGGCACGCCCTGAGCCTTGCCGCCCAGACCGTCCACAATATGGCGCAGCTGACGGTCGTTCATATCCACAGCGCGCTTCCAGGTGATCTGCTTCACGTCAATCCCCAGCGCGTTGCCCTGCTGAATGTGGTTATCCAGCATGGCGGCCATCAGGTTGTTGGCAGCACCAATGGCGTGGAAGTCGCCGGTGAAGTGCAGGTTGATGTCCTCCATGGGCACCACCTGAGCATAACCGCCGCCGGCAGCACCGCCCTTGACACCAAACACAGGCCCCAGAGAGGGCTCACGCAGGGCAACTACAGCCTTTTTCCCGATCTTGCGCAGGCCGTCCGCAAGGCCCACAGAGGTGGTGGTCTTACCTTCGCCGGCGGGAGTCGGGGTAATCGCTGTCACCAGGATCAGCTTACCGTCTGGCTGATCCTTCAGGTCCTTCAGCATCCGGTAGTCAATCTTGGCCTTGTAATTGCCATACTGCTCAATGTACTTCTCATCCACCCCACAGTTCTTTGCCACTTCTGTGATTTTCAACGGGGTTGTTTCCTGGGCGATTTCGATATCACTTTTGAAACTCATGCTCTCGTTCTCCTTTTATAAAATATTTTGTCTCCGATTGCATTTTCCTGTACAGACAGCCTCCTCAGTGCGGACACCGGGGAAATCATATCTGTCTCTTCCGTCAGGTGCTAATTGCGTACGGCTTTTACGTGGTCTGACCTGTTTCCATCATTATATAAAATCGCCCTGCGGATGTCAAGCAGGATTTGTAAAAAGTCGAAGTATCTGAAAGCACCCGTTTTTTGTTGCAGGAGATTGACGAAATCCCCTGTATACCTTATAATAAATCCGTTATAATTATGTAAAGGACAAAGGAGCGATTGACATGAACAACCCTCTTGACGGGATCGACAGCACTGCCAAACCACTCTCTGAGCAAATCGCGCTGCAGCTGCGTGGTATGATCTTTGACCAACACCGCTTTCAGCCTGGGGACCGCTTGCCGGACGAGCGCAGCCTTGCGATTGAGATGGGGGTCAGCCGTACCTCTCTGCGGGAGGCCATTAAAATTTTAGTGGCAGGTGGTGTTCTGGTGATTCGCCGCGGCGTAGGCACATTCGTCTCCGAAACCCCTGGAAAAGTGGAGGACCCCTTTGGCTTCGCCTATGCCGAGGACAAAAAGCAGCTCCTATCCGACTGGTATCAGTGCCGTCTGATCATTGAGTCAGAGGCTATGGAACTGGTTGCCAAAAACGCTGCAGACGAGGAGCTTGAAGGCTTGGAAGAGCTAGCCCGCCGCCAGGGAGACATGATCAGCGCCGCCCACAAGGGCAATCCAGACGGCTACTCTTTCATGGAACTGGACCGGGAATTTCACTCCGCTTTGGCACAGGCCACTCACAGTGCCGTCATGGGGCGAGTCCTTCCCGCACTTCATGAGTGGGTTTATTTTGGCGCAGCCATTGGCGAGTACCCGCGCCTGTCCCGGCAGATGGAAGAGAACGCCAGAAAAAGCCACTTGAGTATTGCCCGATTTTTAAAGATGCGAGACGGCAAGGGCGCAAATCTGGCCATGCGTTACCACATGCTTCAGGCTTTGGAGGATGTGGAGCGTCCGTAGCGATGCTATCTATCCTGAAAGCAAGCGTATCAATTAATACAACGAGTATCATTGATCTGCAATTTTATGAATTCACCTCAGCCTATCCTCTGTCTTCTGAGCGCCCCATGAAAATTAAGGAAGATGGCTTGACTTTTGAGAAGGGATTGAGTATGA
>ENA-UOJP01001664-UOJP01001664.1-human-gut-metagenome-genome-assembly--contig:-C102-NODE-1664-length-24180-cov-7.910176_pt1 | contig 24180 bp, 20 predicted proteins | sample MGYA00242353_ERZ723900 | MGnify/ENA metagenome assembly ERZ723900
TAAAAAAATTAAATTTTCTATTGCTACTTAATTCGCATATGCCATAATGATATCACATAACATGGGAAGTGTCAAACGTTTTTGTTGATAAAGTATAAACATATGGACAAACTTTTATTTCCATTGTTCAAAGGTTAAAAAAAGCGGAAAACCGAGCAAAAAAACTAAGATTGTGATATACTTTAGGGAACGAAAAAGAAGGGAACAGGAGCGGAACGGAATGATTAAGTTAGCAAATATTTGGAGGCATTTTCAGACCATCACACGGCACCGCCATCTGGTGTGCCGCCACTGTTTCAAGCTGGGGCTGTACCGCCAGGGCCTGCTGCACGATCTGTCCAAATACAGCCCGGAAGAATTCTGGACCGGCGTGCGGTATTACCAGGGAACCCGCAGCCCCAACGCGGCGGAGCGGGAGCTGGTGGGATTTTCCAGGGCCTGGCTGCACCACAAGGGGCGGAACAAACACCACTACGAGTATTGGATCGACGTGTCGGCGAACAAGGAGGAGGGCCTGGTGGGCAACAAAATGCCCCTGAAATACGTGACCGAGATGGTCTGCGACCGCATCGCCGCCTGCCAGGTGTACAAGGGAAAGAACTATACCAGCGCCGCGCCGCTGGAATACTATGAATACACGAAAAAGTACATCACCATCCACCCCGAGACAAGGGCGCTGCTGGAAAAGATCCTGGTGCTGTTAAAGGACCGGGGGGAGGAGGCGGCGTTTGCCTATCTGAGGAAGCTGCTGAAACGGGGGTATTATTGAGCGCCTGGCCCTTGGGCGCCGGAAGCAATCCTATAAAAGCCAATACGATTTAAATCGCCTGCATAAGCGCCCGCCCTTTGACGGCTGCTTTGCAGGCGGTTTGTTTATTCCGGGATAATGATGGAGGCCGCCTCCCGGATCCCCAGACCGGACAGATACCGGATAATGCAGGCGGTTTCGTCGGTGTGCAGTTTTTCTAACAGGAGGGAGAACCCATTCACGTCCCTGCGGACCAGACAGTCCCTCAGGGAATCCAGATAGGGGAGGAAGTAAGCGTTGGCGTGAGGCCGGTCCCCGTGCATCTCCCGCAGCGGATAACCCCAGAAGAGCTGCCGCGTCACCTCCCCGTACACGGTGCGGACCAGGGGGGCGGAATGGAGCGCGATGGTGTCGTAACAGACGTACATCAGGTTCTCGTAGACCCCGGACTGCCGGGTCTGATCCAGACGTTGGATTAATTGGAGGATATCCTTCTCCGACATGGAGTTTAAAGCGGCCTGGGCGCAGGTTCGGCAGGAAAATGCCAGAATATGGAAACTTTGCAGGAAGTCTACCAGCCGCCTGCGGATGACGGGATCCTCGAAATCGCAGTTTTTAGCGCTGTCAACGGGCGGCAGCACCTGGGTCCCCACGCCGTTTAAGGAGCGGACGGCTCCCAGCTTGTTTAACAGGCCGATGGCACGCCGCACCGTGTTGAGGCCGGCCTGCTTTTCATGTGCCAGCTGCTGGGGCGGGGGAAGAAAGTCTCCGTCCTGATAGACGCCGTTGTGAATGTCGAGCAGCAGGTCCATGCAGATGGAGTAGCAGAGCTGGGAAGTCTTTTTGTAAATCCCCCAGGTGAACCCAACGGGTTCGTCCACGGTCTCAGGGGTGATGTTCTGATCGAAAAAGCGGTTCAGGGCGGCCTGATACCGGAGCACGCTGGCCTGGCCCGCCTCCCAGAGCGCCTCCCCGTCCTTCTTTCTGGCCAGACGGATCATCTCCGACAGAGGACCTCCCGCTTTTCCCGGGATCATCCCGTTTCTGGCAGTGCTGACAAAGGGCCCCTGAAAGTACAGGAACATCTGCCAGAAGAGGCGCAGCAGCAGCTCGTTGCCCAGAGGGGCGTAGAGCAGCTGGAGCTGCCGGGACATCCGGTATACCGGGGCTTCATCCTGCCGGAAGCAGAGGTCTTCCAGCTCGTCCAGGGTTTCGGGCGTCGCACTCATCAGCGCGTACCACTGGACACGGTTGGCCAGCAGCCCCACGGACTGGGCGAAAGACAGGAGCGGTTCCCTTCTGGGGCCGAAATAGCGTTGGATGTGCCGGCGGATCTCCTCGTCGCTGTAATCCACGTTCACCGTGGCGCCCACGCAGGTGCTGATGGAAATGTACCCCTCGCGCTTCAGCCGCAGATACGCCAGCCGGACGGTGTCCAGGGAGGCCAGGAAATAGCTGCTGGCTTCCCTGAGCGTTGGGAGCTGGTCGCCGTATCGGTGGCCGCCGAACTTGATCTGTGTCTCGATGATGTGGAAGATGATCTGCTGTAATTCCATCTCACGCTGCAATGTAATTTCCTCCTGAGGGCATTTGGATGATTGGTTTCGGATGTTCCTATTATATCATATGGATACAAATGGGAAAAGCCGTTTATCCGCAGTTGCTATTTGCCCAAAGCTCTGATATACTTATTTGGTAAGTGGGTAAGGTATCGGGAACCCAGGAAAAGGCCTTTATCATGTAGGATAAATCAGGCGGCAGAGGAAGGGATAGCATGAGGCGCGATACACTTTTAATTGTGGATGATGAGGAGGTCAACCGTGCGATTCTGCGCGCACAGTTTGAGTCTCAATACGATTTTATGGAAGCGGAGAACGGGGAGCAGGCCATGATGCTGATCCGGCAGTACCGGGACTGTCTGGCGGGGATATTGCTGGATTTGGTCATGCCGGTGAAGGATGGCTACGAGGTGCTGAAGGAGATGACCCAGTGCGGCCTGATGACCAACATCCCGGTGATCGTCATCACCTCGGACGAATCCACGGAGAACGAGGTCCGGGCTTTTGACATGGGGGCCGCGGACATTATCATAAAACCCTTTGAGCCGCACGTGGTCCGGCGGCGGGTGCAGAACGCGGTGGAGCTCAACCGGCACAAGCTGCATCTGGAGGAGATGGTGGAGGAGCAGGCAGCCAAGCTGCGGGAGTCCCGGGACGTGATCATGGACGCGCTCTCCTCCGTCATCGAGCACAGGAGCGCGGAGACGGGACAGCACGTCCTGCGCATCCGCATGTTTACCAAGGTGCTGCTGGAGGAGGTGATGCGCTGCTGTCCCGAGTACGACCTGTCCAGGCGGGCCATCGGCGTTATCGCCGAGACGGCCGCTCTCCACGACGTGGGGAAAATCGCCATCCCGGACACCATTCTCAACAAGCCCGGCAAGCTCACGCCGGAGGAATACGAGATCATGAAGACCCACACGGTGAAGGGCTGCGAGATTCTAAAGGGACTGGAACGGATGGGGGATCAGGAGTACCTGACCTACGCCTACAATATCTGCCGTTACCACCATGAGCGCTGGGACGGCAGCGGTTATCCCGACGGGCTGGCAGGGGACAACGTGCCGGTTTACGCCCAGGCGGTGGGAATTGCGGACTGCTACGATGCGCTGACCACCGACCGCATTTACCGGAAAGCCCTTTTGCCGCGGCAGGCGGCAACCATGATTTTAAACGGGGAGTGCGGGCCGTTCTCCCCCAGGCTTTTGGAGTGTTTTAAAAATATCGGGGAACAGTTTGAGGCCCTGGTCCACAGCTGCGCGGACGGACAGCCCTTAAAGCAGTCCTCCGGCACGGTTTGGAACCCCGGTCCGTCCGGGAAGCGGGAGGCTCAGGCGGAGCCGGAGGTGGGGCAGACCAAGTATTTTACCCTGCTGCGTTTCCTGAACTGTACGGTGATGGAAGTGGACTTAAACAGGGGGATTTACCACCTGGTCTACCGGCAGAACGAGGATTTCCAGACCCTGCCGGCCAGCGAGGTCTTTGAGGAGGCGTTTAAATCCTTCGTGGCTCAGAGCATCCACCCGGACGACCGGTCCGCCGTGCTGGCGCTGCTGGACAGCTACATAGACGATTTCTATGGGCGCGGCCTGATGAAACGCACCGGGACCTGCCGGGTGCTGCACTGCGCCACCGGAGAGTACATACGGTATGAGGCCACCGCCCTGCGCGTCAATTTCGACAGCCCCAAGGAGCATAAGATACTGATTGTATGGAAAATTTTAGAAAATAGCGCGGAGGAGCCCGTTTTGCGGTCGGAGGCGGTGGGAGTTCCCGCGATGCAGAATCTGCCGGTGGGAATCCGGCAGTGCCTCAGCGACCGGTGGTTTACCATCACCTACATCAACCGGGGGTTTACCGCGCTGTTTGGATACAGCGAGGACGAGCTGAGAACCCGTTTTCATAACCATTTTATGGAAATGATTCACCCGGAGGACCAGCAGGCCGTCCGGCGCAGATTTCTGGAGCAGGTCAGAAGCTCCGGGGTGCTGGAGCTGGAGTACCGGGTGATTTCCAAACGGGGGATCCCGATCTGGGTGCTGGACAAATGCCGGTTGGCCGCGGGGGAGGACGGCCGGGAATATTTGAACTGCGTGCTGACGGATATCACCCAGGTCAAGCAGGCCCAGGAGCAGCAGCGCCTGGACATGGAGCGCTGCCAGATTATCCTGAACCAGACCAACGACATTATCTTTGAGTGGGATATCCAGGGGGATAAAATCACCTACTCACCCAACTGGGAAAAGCTTTTCGGCTACCAGCCCCTCGCCACCAGCGAGGAGGTCCAGACCGTCTCCCACATCCTGCCGGAGGATATGCCCCAGCTCATTAAATTGATGAAGGACACGGAGAACGGAGCGCCCTATGGGGAGGCGGAGCTGCGGATCGCAAATGACGACGGCAAGTATCTCTGGTGCCGGATTCGGGAGACCACCCAGTACAACAGCGCGGGTAAAGCGGTCAAGGCGGTGGGGGTGATCCTGAATATCGACGCGGAGAAACGCCAGGCCCAGGCCCTTGTGAACCGGGCGGAGCGGGATTCCCTCACCCAGCTCTACAACAAGGCCACGGCCAACGAAAAGATCCGCAGGCTGCTGGAGGAAAAGGGGGATTCGGATCAGTTTGCCATGCTGCTTATCGACCTGGACAATTTCAAGCAGATCAACGACAGCAGAGGTCATATGTTTGGGGACCTGGTTTTGGCCGAGGCGGCGGCCCGGCTGAAGGCTCTGTTTGACTCCGGCGATATTCTGGCGAGGTTCGGCGGGGACGAGTTTTTGATTTTTCTGAAATACAGAGGGGGAAAGGAATTCCTGAGCCGGAAGGCCGGGCGGATCGTGGACGCCCTCCACAGGATTTATGAGGATGAGCTGTCGGACTGTTCCCTGACGTGCAGCGTGGGGATCGCCCGCTGCCCGGAGGACGGGGAGGATTTCCAGACCATTTTCCAGCAGAGCGACCAGGCCCTTCACCAGGTAAAGAAAATGGGGAAGAACAGCTTCGCATTTTACGACCGTACCGTCATGAAAAAGGTATTTGGTCTGGACATCAGCCAGCTCGCCGCGGCCGGGACCAGGATCGAATCGGACGATACGGCGTGCAGGGTGGACAGCCTGGTGCTCCAGTCCTTTCAGATGCTCTATGAGTCCAGGGATGTGGAGACGGCGGTCAACGCCATTCTGGAGATGGCAGGCCGGAAGTACGGCGCCAGCCGGGCCTATATTTTCGAGGACTCGGGGGACGGCTCCTGGACAAGAAATACCTTTGAGTGGTGCAACGAGGGGATCAGCCCCGCCCAAAGCGGCCTTCAGCAGGTGGCTTACGCCGCTCTGGGGGAGGATTACCGGGCGAATTTTGATGAGAACGGCATTTTCTATTGCCACGACATCCAAAAGCTGCCCAAGTGGCAGTATGAACTGCTGGCCTCCCAGGGAGTCCGCTCGCTGCTGCAATGTTCGGTGCGGGACCGGGGGAGGTTCATGGGGTTTGTGGGATTTGACGACTGCGCGCTGAAGCGGACCTGGGTCCAGGAGCAGATCGACGCGCTGATCTTCATCTCGGAGCTGATCGCCACCTTCCTGTTAAAAAAGCGGGCCCAGGACCGCACGGAGGCAGGAGCCAGAAATCTCAGGATGATCCTGGACAATCAGAATACCTGGATCTATGTCATTGACCCTGACACCTGCGTCCTGCATTTTATCAACGCCAAAACCAAACGCACGGTGCCGGAAGCGCGGGTGGGGATGTGCTGTTACGAGGCGTTTTTCCACAGGGATTCCCCCTGTGAACAGTGTCCGGCCAAGGATATCCGGGAAAATGTGAACCGGACGCTGGAGGTGTACAATCCGGTGTTAGGCATCTGGAGTATGGCGGACGCCTCCCTGATCCGCTGGGGGGAGCAGGACGCCTGCCTGCTGGCGTGCTACGATTTGTCCGGCTACAAGAAGGCAAAGCCGCAGGTTCAGGGAAAGGAGGCTGGAGACGATGGATCAGTCCTTTGAGAATGACCCCACAGGGGGATTAATCGGCGGCGACGCGGCCGAGGATTATGAGCTTTTGATGAATACCATGCAGGTCAGCGTCAGCAAGCATATTTTGGACGAGCATTTTACCGCGGTCTGGAGTAACGCCTACTATTACGGGCTGATCCGGTATCCGAAGGAGGAGTACGTGGCTCTGTTCGACAACCGGCCGGACCGCTACTACCCGTACCACCACTATGAGGAGGAACTGGAAAAGATTCAGGAGGTGGTGATGGACACAATCCGATCGGGCAGGACAAAATACAGCCTGCTGACCCGGATGCCGGTCAAGGGCGGCGGACACGTCTGGGTGCAGCTCCACGGCGTGATCACGAAAAATAAGTACAAGGGCTACCCCATCGCCTACTCCGTTCTGGTGGACGTGGACGACACGGTCAAAATGCAGCAGGCCCAGTCCATTACCTACAACAATATCCCGGGCTTTGTGGCGAAGTTTCTCATCCGGGATTACCTGCACATCCGGCTGCTGGACGCCAACAAACAGTTTGTGGAGTTTTTCGGAACCGAGGGCCGGGAGCCGGACCCGCAGTTTTTCCGGGTAAATGTGGAGTCCAACCGGGATCAGATCATCCCGCAGATGGATCAGGTGAAACGGGGAGAGCACGTGCGTTTCCTGGCCCGCCTGCAAAATAATCAGGGAAAACGCATCCTGATGCAGGCCAACGGGGACTGCGTGGACTGGATCGACGGCGCGCCGGTGTACCTCCTGACCTATATCGATGTGACCGACTTAACGGAGCTGAGGGAGATGCATGCGAAGCTGGAGGAGCAGAAGCAGCATCTTCAGGACGCCCTGTCCGGGGCTCAGAAGGCCAACGCTGCAAAGCGGGATTTCCTGTCCCGAATGTCCCACGAGATTCGCACGCCGTTAAATGCGATCATCGGAATGACAAGCATCGCCGCGGCCCATCTCTTCGACCGGAAGCGGATAGAGGACTGTCTGGGCAAGATCAGCTTTTCCTCCCGCCACCTGCTGTCCCTGATCAACGACATCCTGGACATGGCGAAAATAGAGGACGGGAAGCTGACGGTGAACCGGGCGCCCTTCTACCTCAAGCAGGTGCTGGACTCCGTCACCACCATCATTTATCCCCAGGCCGCGGCCCAGGGAGTGGACTTCAAGGTGTCCGTCCAGGACATGGCGGAGGAGGAGTTCATGGGGGATTCCATGCGGATCAGCCAGATTCTGATCAATCTTTTGTCCAACGCGGTGAAATTCACGCCTGAGAGCGGAAGCGTGAACCTGGATGTGCGCCGTCCGGCGTACGGGACCGGGGAGATACGGCTGCGGTTTACGGTCCGGGACACGGGCCGTGGGATGAGCCGTGAATTCGTCGAGAACCGCCTGTTCCAGGCCTTTGAACAGGAAAATGGGGCCGGCGGGACCGGTCTTGGGATGCCCATCACCAAGAACCTGGTGGAGCTTTTAAATGGGATCATTTCCGTCAGAAGCAAACCGGGGGAGGGGAGCACCTTTGTGGTGGAGCTGCCCTTTGAGCGATCCAGCCAGCAGAAGCCCCAGTGTTACCCCTCCATGGGAACGCTGCGGGTTCTGGTAATTGACGATGACCCGGACGACTGCGCTTACGCAGCCCTGCTGCTGGAAAAGTTTGGTGTGAAGGCAAAATGGGCGCTCAGCGGCCGGGAGGCGGTGGAGATGATCCGCAGCGCTTATGAGGAGGGGGAGAGCAGCGATATCTGCCTCATTGACTGGCAGATGCCGGAGATGGACGGCATCGAGACGACCCGGCGGATCCGGGACATCGTGGGGGAGGCTCCGCCGATTATCATCCTCACGGCCTATGATTACAGCGAGATAGAAGCCAACGCCCGGAACGCCGGAGCCAATTTCTTCCTCTCAAAACCGCTGTTCGCCTCCTCCCTTTACAATACCCTGCTGACCGCCACCAAGATGGGCGGCGCGCTCCCCGGCCCTCGGCACCTGGGGAAAACCGAGCGGCTGGCCGGAACGCACATCCTGGTGGCAGAGGACAACGATTTAAACCTGGAGATCGCCGTAGAGCTTCTGGAGCTGGCCGGAGCCAGAGTCAGCAGCGTGGGAAACGGACAGGAGGCCCTGGACTGGTTTGCGGGGCCGGAGGGCCGGGACTGCGACGCCATATTGATGGACATTCAGATGCCGGTGATGGACGGCTACCAGGCTGCCAGGGCCATCCGGGCCAGCGGCTGCCCCAACGCTGGGGAGATCCCCATCGTGGCAATGACCGCCAACGCGTTCCGGGAGGACGTGGAGAGCGCAATGGAGGCGGGGATGAACGCACATGTGGCGAAGCCCATTGATATCGACGCGCTGTATCGGACGCTGGAGGGGATGATAAAATAAAGAAATGCTCAATCAAAAAGCGAAAGCTTTGTCTCGAGGTCGGGATTATCGTTTTGTATGTTGAAAACTTTTGGAGCCTGTGGTATTATAAAGTTAAATTATGATGCCTTGTGTGGTTTTGTGGCATTCGATCACGACTTGGGAAATGGGGTAGAGCATGTTATCAATCGAGCGCAGAGAGAGAATCAAGGAGATCCTGATAAGAAAGAAAAATGTAACAGTTACAGAGATGGCGGAGACGTTTAATGTGAGCACGGAGACGATCCGGCGGGATTTCGAGTCCTTAAGCAATGAAGGTTTCCTGATTAAAACATATGGCGGGGCTTCATTGATCTTTAAAAAGAACATTACGGTATCTCAAAAGGTTAAATCTTCCATCATGAGGGAAGAGAAGCGGCAGATGGCCATGCACGCGGCAAAACTGATCCAGCCCAACGACTGTATTTTTATGGATCATACTACCACGGTTTACGAGCTTTGCAACTACATTTCCAATATGCCTCTGACGGTGTTGACCAATGCCCTGCCGGTCATGGAGACGCTTTCTCAGTACAGCAATATTAATCTCTGTATACCGGGCGGAGATTTCGACCCTAAGAGCCAGGCGTTTTTTGGGATTGAGACAATTCAGTATCTGAAAAGGCATTGTTTTGATAAAGCCTTTATTTCCTGCACCAGTTTGGATATGGTTTATGGACTGCATGATTCAGCCGATATGATTGCGGAGTTCCACAGAAGCATACTTGATTCCGCGGATGTGATCTGCATGATTGCGGATCATACGAAGATAGACAGGGCGGCTTTTGCCAGAACCAGTCCTCTGGACAGCATCGACATGTTGATTACGGATAGGCAGATGTCGGAGGATTGGAGAAATTACCTGAAGGAGCACGAGATACAGTTGATCGAATGTGGGAAATAGGGCAGCCGAAAGATTACGGCGCTGTCAAAATACAGTGAGTCAAGAGCGTTGTTTTATGAGTAGTTTACAATCATAAAACAGCGCTCTTTTTATTGAAAGCAATGGGCCGCCGGCGGCCCATTGCTTGCGCTAAATCTCCGATCCACTCCTCTGATATTGTGGAAAAAACACATATTAGATGGGGAAATTAAAAAAACTTAAGATATATTTTAGAAAATGCGTGTTGATTCAATGAGTATAATAAATGGAAAGCTCTAAAAAATAATAGAAGCTCACTGAAAAACATAAAAAATGATCAAATTATAGTTGCAAAATGTAATAGTGTGTGGTATCATGACAATAACAAACAAAGTTCCACAAGATACAAAGAGATTGGAGGTAATTAATTCTTGGATATCAGAAAAGAACTACTTGAAATGACGAAACGTTCCTACCACGAGGCGCTGTTTGCTGGGACCAGCGGAAACTTAAGCTGTTATGACCATGAGACGGGCAGGATGTTTATCACACCGGGGTCCACGCCATATGAGACTATGCGGGAGGAGGACGTCGTTTGTATGACGCTGGATGGGGACGTGCTGGAGGGCAGCAAAAAGCCTTCCTCCGAATGGCGGATGCACGCGGAGATTTACAGACAGAAGCCCGAGGTGTCGGCGGTGATCCATACTCATTCGCCCTATGCCACATCCTTTGCGGTGAACAACCAAAAGCTGCCGGTGATTTTGATCGAGATGGTGCCGTTTTTGGGTGGAGATGTGGAGGTGGCGGATTTCGCCATTCCGGGAACCGTCGAGGTGGGAGTCGAGGCGGTTAAGAAGCTGGATGGACGGTACGCCTGCCTGATGGCCAATCATGGAGTTCTGGCTGTGGGAGCGGATTTGGAGCAGGCTCATACCAGGGCGGTTTACACGGAGGATGCGGCCAAGATCTATAACCTGGCACTGAACAACGGAAACGTAAAGATCATTGACGACGATATTGTAAAATATATGAAGGAGCGATAAGGAGGTTTAAATGAGACGAGCTGATGAGGGGATGGGATTTCTTCTTCGATATGAGAATGTGGCCTGGTACGAGGACGGAGCGGTCAGGATTCTGGACAGAAGAATTTACCCGGTGAAAAAGGAATTTGTGGTCTGCAAAAGACATGAGGAGGTGGCCCAGGCAATCGCGGACATGGTGACCCAGAGCGGCGGACCCTATACGGCGGCCGCTATGGGAATGGCGCTGGCAGCCTATGAGGCGGCGGATTTATCCGGGAATACGCTGGTGGAGTATATGGATAAGGCCGCATACACCCTTTCCCATGCGCGCCCCACAACGGTGCAGAAGATGGAACAGGTCGTGGGCGGAGCCATGGCGGTTGTGCGCCGCCAGGCAGAGGCGGGCTGCTGTGGAAAAGAGCTTGTGGCGGATTTGCAGGATTACGCCTTCCAGTATATCAACAATAATTATCTGAAATACGAGGTTATCGGCGGTTATCTGGCGGATCTGATCCCTCAGGGAGGCACGGTCATGACGCAGTGCTTTGCGGAAACCATTATCGGAACCTTGATCAATGAGTGCCACAAACGGAACAATGATATCAAGATGATCTGTGCGGAGACGAGACCCTATTTCCAGGGAGCCAGGCTCACGGCCAGCGTGGCCTGCGACATGGGCGTGGACGTGACTGTGATCACGGATAATATGCCCGGCTTCATTATGAGGGAGAAGAAGGTGGACGTGTTTACCTCGGCCGCGGATGTGATCACCATGGACGGCTATGTGGTGAACAAGGTGGGAACCTTCCAGATCGCTCTGGCGGCCAGCTATCACAATATCCCCTACTTTGTCACGGGAACACCGGGCCGGGGCCACGAAACCATTGATACGGTAAAGATTGAGTACCGGGATCCGGAGCTGGTGATGGATGCGATGGGAACCAAGGTGACCATGGACGGCGTCAAGGCGTACTATCCGGCCTTTGATATTACCCCTCCCAAGCTGTGCAACGGCGTGGTCACGGACAAGGGCGTGTTCTCGCCGTATCAGCTGCACGCCTATTACCGGGACTAACGCTGATACAAAATGTGACAGGAGCGGAGACCGGGATGAACGGAAACCGGATATTAACTGAGCAGAGCAAAAGGAGCGGAACGAACAATGAAATACAACTATAAGCTGGAATATTTTGAGAAAAGCGCGGACTATGTGAAAAGCAAGATTGATTTTCAGCCGCAGATTGCCATTATTCTGGGAACAGCCCTGGGTAAGCTGGCAGAGGATATTGTAAATCCTGTTGAGATTCCTTATGAGGAGATCCCCAACTTCCTGATCAGCACGGTAAAATCACATGCGGGAAAACTGATTTTGGGGGAACTGTGTGGGAAAAAGGTGGTCTGCATGTCCGGCCGTTTCCATTATTACGAGGGGTATGATTTTGAAGAGCTGACGGCTCCCATCCGCCTGTTCAAGCTGCTGGGCGTCAAGAACGTGATTCTGACCAATGCGGCGGGCGGTATCAATACCGGCTTTAAACCCGGCGATCTGATGCTGATCAAAGATCACATCAATCTGGTGGGCGCCTCCCCCATGAGAGGACCCAACGATGAGCGCATCGGCCGCAGATTCTTCGACGTCTGCAATATGTACGACGAGGAGCTGAGGAAGCTGGCCAAAGGGCTGGCCTGCGACTGCACGCTTCGCATCCAGGAAGGCGTATACGCCTTCCATACAGGCCCCCATTTTGAGACTCCGGCGGAGATCCGTTTCCTGCGCATGGCGGGGGCGGACGCGTGCGGTATGTCAACCATCACGGAGGCCCTGACCGCGGCCCACTGCGGCTTAAAAACCCTGGCAATTTCCCTGATTACCAATATGGCGGCCGGCGTGCTGGAGAACCGGGTGGATGGGGAAGAGGTAAGCCGGACTGCCGCCCTGTCGGCTGAGGAGTTCCGAAAATATTTGAAGAGTATTGTCAGACATATGGAATTATAGGAGGAGAAGATCATGAGGAAAAATGGGATAAGACTTTTGGTGGCAGGTTTGTGCCTGGGGATGACGATTTTGACCGGCTGTGGCGGGTCCGGGAAAGAGGAGACCGCAAAGGAGAACGGGGATAAGAAGAAGGTGGCTCTGGTATGCGACGAAGCCGGAACACAGGTGTTTATTCTGGATATGATCGCAGGATTAAAAGCAAGCGCGGAAAAGTACGGCTTTGAGGCAATTATTGCGGAATGTGGGGATGCTGCCGCATATGAAGATAACTGCCGCGCCATGGTCGAGGAGGGCGTGGACCTGATCATTGCCGGCGGCTGGCAGGCGGGAGATGCGATCAACAAGGTTGCCACTGAATACCCGGACAAGGCTGACTATGCGCTGATTGACTCCGCGGTGGATGCTCCCAATGTGAAATGTATCTCTTTCAGAGAGCAGGAGGGCGCATATCTGATCGGAAAAATCGCTGGTATGATTACGGATGACGACGCGACAACCTTCGGTGCAATACACGTTTCCCAGGGGCCAAACAGTTTTAAGTGGAGATGGGGATATATGGAGGGCGTAAAGTCTGAGAAGGATAATACCAAGTTTATATTCAACTATGTGGGAAGCTACAACGATCCGGCGAAGGCCAAAGAGTACGCCATCCAGCAGTATGAGCAGGGCTGCCAGTTTATTAACTCCGCAGCGGCAGGCGGTGATAAGGGCGTGTTTGAGGCCGCTAAGGAGAAACATTTTTATACCTCCGGCCAGGACGTGGATCTGACAACTCCTGACAATCCTTGGGTAGCAACATGCCAGATCAAAGATACATATGCGACCGTTGGATACCTGATGGATCAGTATTGCAATGGAAAATGGACCACGGAAAATGAGTCTCTGGGTATTGCAGAGGGGGCTATCGGAGCTGTGTATGTCACCCACGACAGTGAAAATCCCAGATGCGAAAAGCTGACGGATGAACATATCAAGGAATTGAAGGATACTGTTGAAAAGATCAAAACAAAAGAGATCGATCTGTCCGTGGTTCCTGATGAGGAAAGTTATGTCCAATAAATACTGTAAGTAATAACATGCACAGCACACAGAGCGCACTTTTACAGGAGGGGGTTAAAATGTTCCTGGAGTTAAACGATATTACGAAAACTTATGGCGCAACCGTTGCCAACAACCATATCAGCTTTGGCCTGAATAAGGGTGAGATTCTGGCTGTGATCGGGGAAAACGGCGCCGGGAAAACCACGATTATGAAGATTCTCTACGGCTTAAACCGGGCGGACTCAGGGGAGATATATCTCAATGGAAAAAAGATCGCAATCCAATCGGTCCGGGACGCCATTGCACATGGTATCGGCATGGTGCAGCAGCATTTTATGCTTTTTGACAGTTATACTGTGGCGGAGAATATTGTCTACGGCAAGGAACCGAGAAAAAGCATGTTTTTCGACAGGAAAAAGTCCAGGGAGGTGGTTCGGTCCCTGAGCGAGGAGTATGGACTTCATATTGATCCAGACCTGCGTGTGGAGGAATGTTCGGTTGGTATGCGCCAGAGAATTGAAATTCTCAAGGTGTTGTACCAGGATGCGGAAATTATCATATTCGATGAGCCTACAGCGGTTCTGGTCCCTCAGGAGATTGACGAGCTGTTAAAAACGCTGAAGGGCCTGGCGGCCAGGGGGAAAAGTATTATTATCATCACTCACAAGCTGCAGGAGGTCATGGACGTGGCTGACCGGGCGGTGGTTATGCGCAAGGGCGAGTATGTGGGCGAGCGCAAAATCAGTGAAACCAGCATAAAAGAATTGTCGTACCTGATGGTAGGGAAGGGGATTCCTGACAGAGAGGTGGAGGCCAGGGAACCGGGGGCGCCGGTTCTGGAGGTCCGGGATATCTACTGTGAGAACGAGGGAGTTTCCGTGTTAAACGGTCTTAGCATGACGGTGCGGGAAGGGGAGATCGTGGGTCTGGCCGGGGTGTCCGGCAACGGCCAGACAGAGCTGATCCAGTGTCTTACCGGTCTCAGGCATATATCAAAGGGCAGCATTCTGCTGAATGGACAGGATATTTCCCATATGGGCGTGCGCGCGATACGGGAAGCAGGCTGCGCCCATATCCCGGAGGACCGCTATGACTTCGGCTGCGCTGCCAAGGCGACGCTGGAGGAGACGGCGATTATGGGATTTGAGAACAAAAAGGGATTCTCCAGCCGTGGGATTCTGGATAAAAATCAGAACGGCAGGTTCACTTCAGAGCTTTTGGAGAGATACAGTGTGAAGTACGATACCATGCAGGATCGGGCGGGTTCCCTGTCCGGCGGTAATATTCAGAAGTTGATCGTCGCCCGGGAGATCGAACATCAGTCTAAGTTCCTGATTGCCGCGGAACCTACCAGAGGCGTGGACATCGGAGCCCAGGAGTTTATTCATGACAGACTGGTGGAGAAACGCAACAAAGGAGACGCCGTCCTGCTGGTGTCCTCGGAACTGTCCGAGATACTGGCCCTCTCCGACAGGGTGTACGTGATCTATGACGGCCAGATACGCGGAGAGTTCGCAAGGGCAGAGGTAGCCACAGAGAAGGTGGGGTATTTGATGATGGGAGGTCACGATGAGTAACGTAAAAACATATGCCAAACATTTTGGAAAGATCATGATCCAGCCTGTTATTGCCACATTGCTGGGATTACTGGTGGGCGCTGTTTTTATCGTGGCTTCCAATGAGAATCCTGTTGAGATCTACAGCAACATGTTCCAGAAATCCTTTTTAACTCCCTATTACCTGACCCAGACTTTGACCAGAGCCACGCCGATTATTGTATGTGGAATTGCCACAGCGGCTGCGTGGAGGGCGGGATATATTAATATTGGCGTGGAGGGCCAGATGATTACCGGAGCCTTTACAGCAACCATCGTGGCGCTTTATGTGCCGCTGCCGGGATTTCTGCTGCTGCCCCTGTCCATTGTGGCCGGCATGATCGCAGGCGGGCTTTACGCTTCACTTGTGGCTGTGCTGAATATGAAATTTAACAGCTCCATTGTGATCTGTACTTTGATGCTTAACTATGTGGCCAACTACGTGACATCCTACCTGGTGAGTTATCCTTTTCGGGACGGATCGGGAGACGGCCTGTCCCTGATGACCAAAACCGTGCCTGAGAGTACCCAGTTTCTTAAGTTTTCTGATTCAAATACCCTGAATTTTGGAATTGTAATTGCAGCAGTTGTAGTAGTTCTATTCTATTTTATGGAGCGTAAGACAGTGTTTGGCTACCAGTCCAGAATGACGGGACTTAACCGCAATTTTGCCAAATATGGCGGAGTATTTGAAAAACGGGTAATGTTAAATACCATGGCCCTCAGCGGAGCCATTGCGGCTCTGGGGGGGATGTGTGAGATTTTCGGGTACAAATACCGGTATATGGATGGTATGTTCACCAGTGCCAGTTATGCCTGGACCGGGCTTATGGCGGCTCTTATCGCGGATCTCCATCCGGTGGGAATCCTGTTCTCTTCGATATTCCTCTCTGGCCTTCAGGTAGGCGGCCAGGCCATACAGCGCTCCTCCAGCATCCCGCTGCAAATGGCAACGGTGATCCAGAGCAGCATCACGCTGTTCGTCTCAGTTAAACTGGGATTCAGATTTATGAAGAAACGCAGACAGGCAAAGGATAGCAATAAGGGAGGGGTGGCATTATGAATGCAAATATGTTGGCAGTTATTATCAATAGTACCATACGGTCCACAACCCCTGTGCTTCTGGCGGCCCTGGGCAGCGCCATCTGCAGCCGGGTGGGGGTGTTCAACATCGCACTGGAAGGTCAGATCCTTATCGGCTCCTTTGTGGCTATTGTAGCGAACTATTTTACCGGGAATGCCTATATTGCGGTACTCTGCGGTGTGTTGGCGGGAGTGGCGGTAGCCTCCCTGGTGGCAGTGCTTCAAGTAAAGTACCAGGCGGCGGACATGGTGATTGGTACCTCTGTAAATCTGCTGGTGGGCGGACTTACCAGTGTATTACTCAATACAATCCTGGGTGTAAAGGGCAGTTTCTCCAGCCCGGAGTTAAAGGCTCTGCCTAAAATCAACATACCGGTCATCCGGGATATCCCTTTTGTTGGCCGTGTATTGGAACAGCTGACGTTTATCGATTACCTGTCATATCTGCTGGCGGTGCTGATGTTTGTGTATCTGTTTAAGACCGTGCAGGGGTTCCACGTTCAAAGCGTGGGTAAAAATAAGGAAGCTGCCGGCAGTTTGGGCGTCAAGACCCTGAGGATTCAGATTCTGGCAGTGTTGGTATCGGGGGCGCTGTGCGGCCTGGGCGGTTCTGTGCTTTGTATGGGGCAAGTGACTCTGTTCACAGAAAATATGAGTTCCGGCAGAGGCTATATTGCTATGGCATCCTCGAATATGGGACAGACTCATCCCTTGTTTATCATTCTTTCCAGTCTGTTTTTCGGCTTTTGCCAGGCATTGGGGGTATCTCTGCAAAACGTGATTCCCTCGCAGCTGACACTGGCGATCCCGTATATTGCAACGATCATAGCGCTGTCTATTTTTGGCAGCAGGACATTAAAAAAGAAATTAAGGAGTAAGTAAAATGGAGAAAAAACTGGTACTGCCCTGTATCGCAGTCAGCGAGGGCGACATCAATCCCCGCGTGATCACCTGTGGCGATCCGGCGCGTGCGGAGAAAATATCAAGAAAGCTGGATCAGGTAAAATGCCTGGCTAAGAACAGGGAGTATCATACATATGTGGGAACCTGGAAGGGCGTGCCCGTAACCGTCACATCCCACGGAGTGGGCGAGGGCGGAGCCGTCATTGGATTTGAAAGCCTGTGTCGGGCGGGAGCCAAAGTGATCATCCGCGTGGGTACCTGCGGCGGAATGCAGAAGGAAGTCGCTGCCGGCAGCCTTGTGATTGCCAGAGCGGCCTGCCGGGAGGACGGGGTGACGGAGAAAATGCTGCCTCTCTCTTATCCGGCCGTGGCCGACGTGGATGTTATCCGGGCTTTGGAACAGAGCGCGGCGGATTTACAGGTTTGTTCCCACAGCGGGATCATCCTGACCCAGGCGCTGTTCTATCCCGGTCTCTTGGAGTCCACGGTCAGACTGTACATGAAGGCGGACGTCGTCGCCATGGAGAACGAGGCGGCGGGGCTTTTGGTGGTGTGCAGCCTGCACGGAGTCAAGGCGGGCGTGATTTTGGCAGTGGACGCTCCGGCCTTTGAGCTGGTGGGCGTGGAGGGCTACCAGCCTGATGAGAAGATGATGGCCAAAGCGGTTGAGGATGAGATAGAGATCGCCCTGAACGCGGTAATCGCGGTTCCCATTGATTAAGGAGAGCCTATGCTGATTAAGGATATCACAATATTAAACAGGGAAATGCAGCCTGTGGATCATGTAAATGTGCTGGTGGAGAATGGCCGGTTCGCGTACGTGGGGCATGAGGAGCTTCCGGTATATTCGGGAACGGTGGTGGACGGCGCAAATAAGCTGATGATGCCGGGCTTTTACAACACCCATTGCCATGTCCCCATGACACTGATCAGGGGATTTGGGGAAGGCCTCAGCCTAAACGACTGGCTCACCAAAAAAATGTTTCCCTTTGAACGGGAGATGAATGGGGAGGACTGCTACTACGGAGCGCTGTTGGGGGTCATGGAGCTGGCGGCAGGCGGCTGCGTTTCCATTTCCGACATGTACTTTAATATCCTGGACGTTGCCCGGGCGTTGGACGAGGCGGGAATGAAGGCCAATATTTGCCACGGCTTGTCAAGCAGCGACCCCGGCCAGCGCCCGGAGAGCCTGAAGGGCTGGAAGGACACCCTGGCTCTGCTGGAGCAATCCAAAACAGGGGACGGCAGAATCAAGGTGGATGTTGGACTTCACGCGGAATATACCTCAACGGAGCCTCTGGTGAGGGCGGCGGCCGGTTTGGCCAGGGATCACGGGCTGGCGCTGCACACCCATATTTCAGAGACCAGAAAGGAACATGAAGAGTGCAGGCAGCGCCACGGCGGGCTGACTCCCGTCCGGTATTTTAAAGCGTGCGGGGTGTTTGAAAATCCGGTGCTGGGCGCTCACTGCGTATGGCTGGACGAAGGGGACCGGGAGATCATGGCGGAAAGCCGGGCTACCATTTCCCACTGTATCTCCGCCAACTTAAAGCTGGCCAGTGGGATACCTCCTGTGGCCGGATATATGGAACAGGGAATCAATGTCGTGATTGCCACGGACGGCGCGGCCGGCAATAATAATTTAAACGTCATGGAGGAAATACATATGGCCGCGCTGGCCGCAAAAGGGGCGTTTCTCAACCCCGCGGCCCTTCCTCCCGAGCAGGTTCTGAAGATGGCCACCGTTAATGGCGCCAAGGCCCAGAGAAGAGAGGACTGCGGCGTAATAGAAGCGGGCTTTAAGGCGGATTTCGTGATTCTGGATATGGATAAGCCCCATCTGACGCCGATCCACAATGTGGCGGCCAACCTTGTCTATTCGGCCCAGGCCTCGGATGTTTACATGACGGTGATCGACGGAAATACCGTATATAAGGACGGTCAGTTCCCCACCATTGACTGCGAGCGGGTAAAGTACGAATGTGTGAAGCGGGTAAACCGGATTTGCGGCCGGTTAAACGGCAGGTGACGAGACGGTGATGCTGAATTTTATTATAGCGTCGGGCGCTCTGATCGGGGCGCTGGACTGTGTGTTCGGAAACCGGTTGAAGCTGGGGGACAAATTCCAGGAGGGATTTCTGTGTATGGGACCCACCGCTCTCAGCATGGTGGGAATCATCTGTCTGGCCCCGCTTCTGGGAAGGATCTGCGGAGCGGCAGTTGCCCCTGCATTTCGGGCCTTTGGAATCGATCCGGCCATGTTTGGCTGCATTCTGGCCAACAATATGGGCGGGTATCCCCTGGCAATCACTATGGCTGATGGGCGGGAGTTGGGTCTGTATTCCGGCCTGATCGTCTCCTCCACCTTGGGCGCCACGATTGTCTATACGATTCCGGTGGCGCTGGGATTGATACCAAGGAAGAATCAGGACGACTTTGCAATGGGGGTGATGATCGGGCTTGTGACCATTCCCATTGGCTCTGCGGCCGGGGGCCTGGCCATGGGGCTGGAGCCGGGCGTACTGCTCCGCAACACCGTCCCGGTGGCGTTGATCTCGGCCCTGGTAATCGCAGGTTTTCTGATTTTAAAGAGCAGGGTGGTTCGGGGCTTTATGTATTTTGCCGCGTTTTTGCGTGTGATTACCATTTTGAGCCTGGGGGCTGCTGCCTTTGGATACATCGCCCATGTGCCGTTAGTGAAGGGGCTGGACCCCATTGAGGAGGCGCTGGCGGTGGTAGCGGATATGTGCGTGGTCCAGCTGGGGAGCATTCCCCTGGCATATTTGTTTATTGATCTGATGAAACGGCCTCTGGCCGCGGCAGGCCGTCTGCTGCGCATCAACGATGTGGCGGTGGCTGCGTTTCCCATTTCCTGTGTCAACGTGATGTCGGTGTTTATGCTTGTGAAGGACATGGACCGGCGGGGAATTGTTCTGTCGGCGGCGTGGTATACCAACACCATCTGCATTCTGACGGCCCACTATGCCTACACGCAGTCCATGGACCCGTCCATGGTGGGCCCCATGATGGCGGCTAAGCTGACCGGAGGCGTGCTTGCAGTGGTTCTGGCCTGTTTTATGACTAAAAATATGAAGGAGAGAGAATGATGAGCGTATTTAAATATTTTTCCCCGGGGTGCACCCTGTTTGGATTTGGCTGCATCCAGGGGATAAGAGACGAGATTCGGTACAGAAATTTGAAGAAGGCGTTTGTTGTGACGGATCACAAGCTGAGAGAGACGGAGATCGTGAAAAAGGTGACGGCGGTTCTGGCGTCCGAGGGAACGGCATACTGTCTGTTCAGCGAATTCAAGCCCAATCCCACCACCGCGAATATCAACTGCGGCGTCAAGGAGTTTGTGGACAACCACTGCGATTTCCTGATTTCCGTGGGCGGCGGCTCTGCCCACGACTGCGCCAAGGCGATCTCCGTTGTGACCGCGGGAGGAGGGAAGATTGAGGATTACAGAGGCTCGGACAAGAGCAAGCGCACATATCCTCTGATTGCGGTGACCACCACTGCGGGAACCGGAAGCGAATGCACCCTGAACTATGTGGTGGTGGACGAGAAAACCAAAGAAAAATATGGAAATGGGGACAGAAATGTGCTGCCTGTGCTGTCCGTGGATGATATAGAGCTGATGATGGACATGCCGGCCTCGCTCACCGCGGGGACGGGAATGGATGCTCTGACCCATGCGGTGGAAGCTTACTGCTCCGAGGACGGGGCGCTGATTACGTCAGAGCTTGCCGCAGCGGCGGTTCGTTTAATTTTCCAACATTTGGAAAATGCAACCCTGCGCCCGGATCAGGAATCCAGGGAGGGAATGTCTGTGGCCCAGTTCCTTGCGGGTCTGGCGTTCGGAAATGCGGGTTGTGGACTGATCCACTCCATGTCCCACCAGCTGAGCGCAGTATATGATCTGCCTCACGGGCTTTGCAATGCCGTTCTCATGCCTGTGGCCTCTCGGCTGAATATGAAGGATCAGAGGGCTGTGGAGCGGTACGCGCTTCTGGGGAGATCGGTGTTCCCGCTGGAGTGCGGCGATATGGAGGCGGGACAGCAGGCGGAGTATCTGATTGACCGGATTGAAGCCCTGTCCCTGACCGTCGGAACGAAAAAGTCTCTGACGGAGCTGGGCGTGCGGGAGGAGGACATCCCCCTGCTGGCGGAAAAAACGCTTCACGACGCAAGCCTCCGCCACAATATCTATAAGCCGGACAAGACCGAGATTGAAGCGGCATTCCGCAGCCTCATGTAATGGGAGCTGGAATGGCTGCCGCTTATAAAAAACTGCCTTCCCGGGTGCTCATGGTGGTATTTGGCTCGGCGGTGATGGGGCTGAGTATCGATCTGCTGGTGACGGCTGGCTTCGGCCTTGACCCCCTGTCCTTGTTCCAGGCCGGCTTAAGCCGCGTGTTTGGGATTACCCTGGGCAGAGCCTCCCAGCTTTTGATGGTAAGCATTATGGCGGTTCTCCTGGTGCTCGACCGGAAGCGCGTCGGACTTGGCTCTGTGCTGAACAGCGTCCTGGTGGGATATTTTGTGAATCTGTTCGCCCGGTGGCTTCCCATGGCAGGATTTCAAAGCCTCTGGGTCCGGTGCGGAGTTGTGGCGGCGGGATTTCTGCTGATGGGATTTGGGATCGGCACCTACATAGCCGCCCGCCTGGGAGAGGCGGGGGTAGATGCGCTGATGGTGTATTTCGCAGAGAAATGTAAGCTGCCCATGAGACGCGTCAGACCCGGCCTGGATGTGTTCCTGGCCCTCACGGGATTTCTCATGGGCGGCAGCCTGGGTTGGGCCACACTGGCCTCCATGGCCGTAAACGGTTATGTGATCCAGCTGACGGTGGACATGTGGCAGGCGTGCGCTATTGCCCGTCAAACAACAAAGTCTCAATGATGCGCACGCTGTCTTTAATACAATCAGGACAAGCGCGCAGGGGCTGCTTTGTATCAATCCCCTTCAATTCGCGGCAGATCAGGGTCTGGTTCTGCTCCTTGAAGGCTGCAAGACAGGCCTTGGCCGCCTTGTAGGAAATGGCCTTGGAGTTGGGCGCTTCCAGATTTCCCGTGCTGCATTTTAAACCGGCCAGAAGCGTGGCTGCGGAGATGGCGCCGCAGGTGCCCTCCATGCCGCCCATACCCAGGCCAAATCCCTCGCTGACGCGGAACAATGTCTCATTGTCGATCTCTACTTTGTCTGAAAATGCAAAACATACGGATTGGGCGCAGTTATATCCTTTATCGTGATAGGCGATTGCCAACTGTGCCCGGTCTGTTTTTTGTTTATCTTCCATGGTATAGAACTCCTTTCGTTAATTCGTATTCATATTCCCTTTTAAAAACGGCTTTAGGCCGTAAAACGGTCTGAAGCCCGGCGGTGCGCGAAACGGCGGCAGGCCACATGGCAGATCCATCCGCCGAGGGCCACCCCGGTCAGGTAAATCAGGTTCCCGGCGGTGATTCCGATTTCCAGGGCGATCTGGTGAAAGACGATCTGCCCGTTGGGGTAGTAGGGGCTGATGTAAAACATGTCCGCATTCCCGTAGGGATGGGCGGCCACATTGATGAACATGGCCACGGCGCAGCACGCGGCGAACAGGGGCAGGGTATCCAGATACGCGGCCCGTTCCCGGCCTGCGCCTCCGCTTCCCGCGCAGTAAAGGCCCAGAAAGATCAGCATAAAATGCCAGCACAGCCCATGGAGAGTCAGCGCCCAGTACGGGTGAAAAAGCCCGGACGGCTCCGCCAGGGCCATCACGCCGCCCAGCAGGCCGAAGTCCTGGATGAAGGTACAGACCGCCCGCCTGGCCCGCGCCATACCCGGACCGGACAGCAGCGGGAAAATCAGGCACAGGTACATGGGAATACTGCACAGCTGAAACGGAAAATACCACCAGTCATAGCTGCGGCCGTTCACCACATAATAAAGAAAGCCCTGTTTCAAAAGCTCGCTGGCCGCCAGAATGGACCCGCAGGCGAACAGGACGCGCTCTTTGGGAGCGGAGGCCAGCTTCCGGGCCGCCCGGACCGCCACAAAGACGCCCAGGGCCGCGGCGCACAGGTGGAAGGGCGAGTATGGAACAGGCGTCTGCATAGGCCACGCAGCCGCCTGAAAAAAACGTTGGATCAGATCCTGCATGCGATTCATGCCTCCCATTGGCCGCCGGGCGTGCCAATGGCCGCTGCGGCATAAAAGTGATTATACATCAGAACGGAAACGCTGTAAAGAGCACCTGAATAGAAATACAGCGGTCTGGGCACTCTAAAGGCAAACGATGGAAAGGCAGGAAATACGGACGATGGCATTAATCATTGCGTTGATTTCAGGCGCCCTGATGAGTATACAGGGCGTATTTAACACGGAGGTGACGGATCAGACCAGCATCTGGGTGGCCGCGGGCTGGGTGCAGCTCACCGCGTTTATCACCTGTGTGGCGATCTGGCTCTTTACAGGGCGGCAGCCCATAGGCGGTCTCATGGAGGTGACGCCCCGCTACGTGATGCTGGGCGGAATCCTGGGGGCCCTGATCACCTACACCGTGGTCCGCAGCATGAGCGGACTGGGCCCAGCCCAGGCTTCTATCCTGATCGTGGTGTCCCAGATCGTGGTAGCCTACTGTATCGAGCTGTTCGGCCTCTTCGGCGTGGACAAGGCGGACTTTGAGTGGCGCAAGCTGATCGGCGCGGCGGTGGCTGTGGCGGGAATTATTATATTTCGAAAATAGAAAAAACAGCGGATGGACCCCTGCGCGAGTGCGCGGGGGTTTTTAGCGGTGCGCCGGGCGCCGGGAACCGGAATGGGCGGACCCGCTGGGGTGATTCCGGCTCATTGACGTGTCTGACAAAAAAATGCCTAAAATATTGCGGAACACGGCACAAAATTAGGTTACTGTACACTCTGTTCCCAGTAACACGCTTCGCGATGCACAGAAACGGCAAAAAACGCCGTTTCGCG